>UMIN01001772.1_pt1 | contig 19988 bp, 10 predicted proteins | sample 1965811 | NCBI WGS metagenome assembly UMIN01 (sample SAMEA4836123, study PRJEB28245) | human gut metagenome | biome: gut microbiome; material: fecal sample | place: Denmark | collected 2008
CGGGGATTATCGGAGGTTATTCAGCCAATCAGCGGTCGTTCTTGGCGGCCTTCGCGGTCTTGATGAGCATCGCGACGGCAACCAGCATGGCGATCGCAACAGCCGCAGCCAGCACAGCGGTGCCGGTCTTGCCGAGCAGTGCGGCGCCAAACGGGCCGGCCTTCGTATCGTTGTTGACCTTGCCGGAAGCGATCACGCCGTTCTTGTCAGCGTTGCCAGCGCCCGGCTTGCCGTTGTTCTTATCGGCGGAGTTGGCGGCCGGAGCCTGGAAGTCGACGGTCACGGCCTTGCCGGACTGGCGGCCGGTGACGGTGAGCTTGTATTCGGAACCTTCGGTGACGCCGTCCAGCGCGATCGGAGTGGTCTGTGCGGTCTTGACGCGCACGCCGGAGAGCGGAGTGGAGGAATCGGACGCGGCCACGGTCTTGTCGTTCTTGTCCTTCAGCTCGTAGCTGAGCACAGCGTCGCCGTTGAAGCCATCGACGTCCGCGGTGAACTTACCGTCGGCAGCAGAGACCTTCACAGTGCCGTTGTCAGACAGTGCCTTCTGCGATTCGGTGGAAGTGGCCAGTCCCAGAGCGCCAGCGATGGTGTAGAAGTTGTCGGTCTGGTCGGTCAGGCCGATGACGCGCTGTGCGCCAGGGCCGGAAGCCGCGATACGCAGCTGGGTGCCGGTGTGCTCCATGTCGCCGCCGTTGTAGCCGCCGTCTGCATCGCGAGAATCGTCCTGGGCGGTGCCGTAGGAGACGACCATGTTGTTGCCATCAGCGGTCTTCAGCACGGTGGACAGTGCGTAAGCCGGCTGGGCGTTGAGGATCTGGGAGGTGTGCGCGTGGTCGGCGGTGACGATCACCAGCGTGTTCGTGAGGTCCACGTTCTGCATGGCGTAGGCAATGGCCTGGTCGAAGTCGTCGGTCTCGCCAATCTGGCCGCAGGCATTGCCTGCGTGGTCCTGCTTATCGATCGAGGCGCCCTCGACCTGCAGGAAGAAGCCGTTCTTCTGGCCGTTCGGGTTGTCGTTCAGCAAATCGAGCGCCTTCTTGGTCATGTCCTTGAGCGAGGAGCCCTGGTTGCCGAGCCAATTGGCGTTCGGCGTGCACACGGTCGGGTTGGCGTCCTTGGCCGGATCCTTGGCGGTGGCCTTGGACGGGTCGAACTTGGTCGGCATGTTGCCGTCGCTCATCAGAGCGAGCACCGGCTGGTTGTCCTTGTACTGCAGGGCGTTCATCGCGGCCGGATCGTTCTCGACGGTCTGGAAGCCCATTTCCTTGGCCTGTTCCCACACGGTCTTGCCCTTGTATTCACCGCCCTGCACGGTCTGACGGAAGTACTTGGAACCACCGCCGATGGTTACGTCGGCGCGGGTGTCGAGCAGCTGCTCGGAGATGGAGCCGATGCCGCTGTTTTCCTTAAGCTGGTTGATGAGGCACTGCTTGGAGGCATTGTTGGACGTGCCGTCGGTCTTGCCCTGTGGGCCGTAGCAGGCACGTTCGGACGAATGCGATTCCAGCACGGCCGGGGTAGCATCCTGGATTTCGGCGGTGGTCACATTGCCGGTGGCTTTGCCGGCCGCCTTGGCCAGCTCGAAGAGGTTCAGCTGCGGATTGCCGTAAATATCAACGTCAACGGCGTTGTTGTAGGTCTTGGTGCCGGTGGCCCATGCGGAACCGGATGCGGAGGAATCAGTTACGGGGGTAAGCTTGCCCGGATTGGGGTTGGCGACCAGCTTGCCGTCGCCATCCTTGCCGACAGCGCTGTCCTTGCTGCCGTTGCCGACCGAGAAGGTCGTGTACTGGCCGGTGCCCGCCTGCACGTCGTCAAGCGCGCTCGGCTGGCCGACCGCGTCAAGTCCGTCGAAGTGGCCGTTGGCGCCCTTCAGATAGTCACGGGCGACGGTGATTTCCGAATCGCCCATGCCGTCGCCGATGAACAGCACCACATTCTTGGCTTTTTTGTTGCCGATAGCTGCGATGCGCTGCGCGCCGCCGTGTTGCGCCAGTTCCGCAACGGACTTGCCGTTGGGGCTGTAGGTGGTGTCGGCCGCGAGCGCCGGTGCGGCGAGCGCGCCGAGCGTCGCTACGGATGCGACCGCTGCGATCGCGCCCTTCAAAGCTTTGTGCTTGCTCATGTTTCTTCTTTCTTCCATGCAGTTTCTTCCGTGCCGTCCAACCTGCCGTTTCGGTTGCGCCCGTTAGGTAACGCCCGTTTCGACCATGTTTTCCGGCTGCGCGGAACCTTTCCGCGGCTGCATTGCTTGGATCTTTCGATGCCACCGCCCACGCTATGCGCCGCAAGCCAACGCACACCGCACTACAGAAGAACGACAGATGAACACTCATCGCCATATGATGACCGCAACATATCCACCGCATGAACAGGGGGAATACGGCCAATAAAATCGCCATATTCCGTCAAACAACACCCCCACCGCACCCCACAAGCCAAAATCCCCCACTGGCTGGATAAATCCAACCTCTCAGACCCCACTCACACGCCAAAAATCCCAGTGACTGGATAAAAACCACCTCTGACGCACCACTCACGCGACTAAATCATCCAGCCACTGGGAAAAATGCCCGCGCCACTCAGCCCCGCGCAACCCGCGCCGCGCGCGTGGCCTTTACGGCCACGAACACGGACCGCACCAGCAGCACGCACAGATAGCAGGCGAACATAATCGCCCCAACTCGTGGCGAAACCTCCCCCGCAATCCACGTGCCGAGCGGCGCGGTCACAGCCGCCGTCACACCAATAATCAGCGCGGTTTTCACATGCGCTAGCCTGCGCTTCAAGTTCGCCGCGCTGGTCGTGATCGAATTCGGAAACATTGCCAACAGCGAAGTGCCGCGCGCAACCAGGTCGGACGCGCCAAACAGCATCGACAGCGACGGCACCGCAAGCGCACCACCCCCGATGCCCAGCAGTCCCGCCAACGTGCCGATGATCACGCCCAGCAACGCCAGGCAGATGCCGGTCGTTACGCTCATGGCGATCTGGTGGTCGCGCGACGGAACGAAACTCACCTGATTGATCACCACAAACACGAGAAACGCTACGAAAATCCACCGCAGCACCAATTCCGGCAGCCGTGACAGCAGCCAACTGCCGATCTGTCCGCCAATGAACATGCCGCAGAACAGCAGAGCTGCGGCGAGCCAGTCGACGTGCCCGCCGGTCGCGTACGAAATGACGCCGGAAATGGAGGTCGGCACGATCGCCAGCGTGGACGTGGCGGCCGCGTTGCGTTGAGATAGCCCCAGCCAGACGAGCGCGGGCACGATCACCGTGCCGCCGCCGATGCCGAACATGCCTGACAGCACCCCCACCAACATGCCGACCACAATCAGCACGATGATGCTGCGCGCCGACCCGTCAAGCGCCGTCTCCCCCGCTCGCGATTCCATCTTTTGCGATTCCGTTCGTACGGCATCCGCCTGATCCGCAGTTTCCCCTTCATCACACATGGCAGCTCCTTCCACGTCTTCCGCGCCCGATACTACCCACCTGCCGCGCGCAGCAATCAGCCGATTCCATAATTTTGCGATTTCGCCGCCGCAGCGCCCGGTTCACGCGCTTTCTCGCTTATAGATGGCGGATTCGCGGGATCGACGGATGGTATCTCGCTTATAGATGGCGGCCCCTTGCGGAAACAAGACATCTAGGGGGCATGCATGCTACCCCCTAACGACCTATTGCCCAAACCGACCCGCCACCTATAAGCGAGATACCACCGGACACCCGGCCGAATCCGCCATCTATAAGCCAGACACCCAGCCAAAACCACGACCGCACGCCTACACCCACGCCTACACCGGCACACCCGCACGCCCACACCCACGCAAGACCCATTGCACACACCCCCGTACGCACACGACCGCGCGCGGACCGGCAAAATCGCAAGTCATGAGCGAAAAGGGGCATCAAAAGCACCCAAAACAGGCCGAATAATACCCCCATCCGCTCACAACCCATGCTTCAGCACGATTCAGGCCATATGCGCACCGCAACAACACCCCTGCGCAACATCAGACATGCACACGCACGCAAACACAAGTACACACACTGAAACGCAACACGTACCACAAGCACACAAACACCACGCACCACATACCGAGCACGACCAGACGCACACCCCCGCACACCGGAGAAGCGATGTCACCGGCCTGCGGCGGCGCTAGGCTAGACACTACCCCCGAACACCAGACGAATGGCGCGCGCCGGCCCCGGCGCACAACCCGTGCCGCACAATCCAGGAGCGTCGCCATAGCCGCGCGAGCCCCACAAAAGCGCAGCCAGCCACAAACACGAGCAGTCCGATCACCGCAGCCGCCACGGCTGTCATTTCGCCCGGCTCGTCGTATTGCGTCTTGTCTGGCACTTTGGGGTTCGGAATCCGGTGCCCTCGCACGAGCAGCCTGTGTGAGTTGACACCGTACGGCGTGCACGTGATCAGCGTCGCGTAATCGGCCCCGGACTCAATATTCAGTTTGCTGATTTCGCTCGGCAGCACCACTGAGATCTGGTCCACTTTGTACGTGTACGTTTGGTCGAGCACGTGGAATGCGAACGTGTCGCCTTTTTTCAGTTCGTCGAGGCCGGTGAGCAGTCGCGCGGATGGCAGTCCGGTGTGTCCGGAGACCACCGCATGCGTGGTCGCTCCGCCTACTGGCAGCGAGGTTCCGGCCAGATGCCCGGCGGCTATCTGCAGTACGCCGTCGCTGGTGCCGTGGTATACGGGCAGTTTCACTTTGATGCGCGGTATGGTCACGTACCCCATGATGCCGGTGCCGGTCACGTCGAGCGTTTCATCATATTCGCGCTTCTGTGCGTCGGTCATGTGCCACCGGTCGCCGTTCGCGGCGAGCCGTTCGTTGTATTCGTGCGCCGCTTTCAGCATGGCTTTGCGTTCGGCGCCGGACATGTCTTTGGTTTGTTCCACGTAGCCTGCTACGGCGTATGACTGGTGCATGCGGTTCCACCAGTCGCTGAATGTCGGATACGCGATGAGGCCCAGCGCGCCGATCATGGCGATTGCGGAAATGGCAATCATCACATTGAGCAGCGCATTCGATTTCTTATGCTTGGCAGCCGGTTTAACCTGCGCACCCGGTTTAACCTGCGCATCCAATTCGACTTGCGCAGCTGGCTTGGCGTCCGATTCATCCGTCACGTTATTTATGCTACGCCCGCTTCCGCAAAGCCGTCTTGGCAACGATCAGCAGCACCAAACCAGCGCCCAAGATGGCCACGGCAATCCAAGCGGCCTGCTGCACGTCGGCGCCGGTGTGCGGCTGGTCCGGCGTGGTGGGTGGCGTGTGCGTGTTGGTGATTTCAGTGGAGTCGCCTTCCACATCGGAGATGGTGGTGTAGCCGTCGGGCACCGCCGCTTCGACCACGGTCCATTCGTGGTCCGCGTCGAGATCCGTCCACGAATGCGTCCACTTGTTGGACTCGTTCAGCTTCACGTTTTCCACGGGCTCGCCGTCGCGCAGGAGTTTCACGGTGATGGATTCGGGGCGCTTGCCGTCGGAATTGTTCCGGTCATTCCAGATTTTGCGCACGGTGCGTTCCACGGTTTTCGGCGGTTGCGCCACACATTCGGTTTTCGGTTCGATACTCAGCACACGCGACCCGCCGGAGACGCCGTCTTCGGGCACTGCGACGAGCATGCTGCCGGAAGAGCACGTCCATGTCTGGTTCTTTCCGGAAGCGTTGGTGACCTTCACGTCAACGCTGTCGGACACGGCCAGGTACAAGCCGTCGGACAGTCCGGTGAAGGTCAGGTGTCCGGAAGCGTTGGTGACACCGGTTGCCGTGGCGTCGGGTTGGTTCACTGCGATGAGTCCGGCGAGCGTGTTGGCCATGTCTCGCCACACCTGCGCGTCCTTGCCGGTCATCTTCGACCAGTCGACGGGGTAGGCGGTGGAGTCGGTGAACGGTGCGACGGGCTCGAAGGTGGCACCGCCGCTTGCCGGGATCTGCCCGACTTTGTAGAGGTTGAAGCTGGCGTCCGAAATGGCGAAGTTGGTAGAATCGTCGGACGTTTCGGAATCCGAGCTCTTATGGTGGTACGAAATGGCGATGCTGCCGCTGGCAGAGTCTGTTGTTGGAGCCGCGACGGCATCGCGAGTAGTGAATGCACAGGCTGCCGCGGCGAATGTGGCGGCGATTGCGCAGCATGCGGCGATGACGCGGCTTGCGATCGTGCGTTCCTTCATTGCCGACCCCTCTTCTGTGGATTGGAAAGTAAGCATGTTTGATTCGCCCCCCAACGGCAAACCGGAAAATATATGGAGCCAGGCTGGATACTCAAGAAAATTAGGCAGTGTACAAGGGATTGAGGTGGTCCAGCCCAGCATATGTGGGTTCAGTTATTATTTAATTTTTAGTTTTTAAATTATGTATTGCGATTCCCGTGAGCCGCTGCTGACTTGCGTCAACGCGGCTCACGGGTTTCGCATGGTTACTTCAGATTCTTATGGAATCCGGAGGATCAGGCGTTGCGGCGACGCAGAGCCATCACCAGGGTCGCGCCAGCAAGCACGAACACGGCGATACCAGCCACGTACAGCAGCACGGTGCCCATGCCACCGGTGGACGGCAGGTTGGAGCCCTTCTGGTTCACAACATCGGCGGTAACCGTACCGGTAGTGGTGTTGCCGGCAGTGGTGTTGATCTTGAGCACCGTAAGCTGCGGGTTGTCAGACTCGACGTCATGGTCAGCGGTGATTTCGAAGAGCGTGTCGGCGGCGGTGTTGAAGCCTGCCGGAGTCTTGGTTTCCACGAGCTTGTACTTGCCGTCATCAACGCGCTTGAAGGAAGCGGTGTACTTGCCGCCCTCGGTCTTGGTGATGGTCACCTCGCCACGGTCAATGGTGTAATCGTTCGTGGTGCTATCGAACTTGTAGAGCTTGAACTTCGGCAGATCGTTCTCAGCCGGGGTGCCATCGTTGAAGGTCTTGTTGATGTCCAGCTGGTAGGTGAACACAATGACCTTGTCGGTCGGGGTCTTGCCGGTTTCGCCTTCGCCGCCAACATTCGGGTTGTTGGAGAACTCAAGGGAAGCCTCATTCGGGTTGCCCGTAGAGCCGATCACAGCGTTCTCGTTCAGCGTGGACGTGTATTCGACGGTGAACTTGCCACCGGCGGCAACGGTGATTGCGTTGTCTTCAGCATCCTTGACGGCCTTCGCGTCAGCGATGGTGATGTCGAAGGTGTCCTTATCTTCGGGATTCTCAGTGACAGTGTAGGAGCCAGCGCCAAGAGTCTTGTCGCCGTACTTGACGACCACGGACTTCTTATTGAAGGTCAGGCCAGCGGACTGCTGATCGTGGAAGACCAGCTTGTAGGTCTTGTAGGCTGCGAAGTCTGCTTCGTTCGTCGGCAGGGTAGCGGTCAGCTGGAACGGCACTTCGTCGTTCACATCGTAATCGGCGGAATCCTGCCAGTTGGTCTTATCACCAGTGGAGTCGTTGACGTCCTTGACCTTCTTTTCGAAGGTCGGCTTGCCGGCCTTACGGTTCACGGTCACCGGGCCGTTGACCTGGACGATGAACAGCGTTGCCGCGTCGTTGCCGGTCACAGCATCCTTATCCTTAAGCAGGTAGTAGCCAGCAGGAGCGGACAAAGCCGTCTTGGCGGAAACCTCGCCATAGGCAGTACCAGCCAAATCAACGTACGGGGTGATGGCTGCCAGCTTTGCCGTGTTGTCAGCATAAGTACCCTGAGCAATCTCAGCAGCAGCATCGGCAGCGGACTTGTTCGCCGTATTGTTCTTGTTGAAGTTCTGGCCGGCCTTGATATTGCTCAGCGTGCCTTCGCTCAGATCGCCGGTGAAGACCTGGTACACGGAGTAGGTGTGCGTGTCGGTCGTCGGCACGGTGATGTCGTAGTTGTTTTCAGCCGCCATGGCGGTGGAGGCACCGGCGAAACCGGCGACGGCCATTGCCGCGGTGGCTGCCACAGCGACGAGGCCTTTGAGAACCTTATTCATTGTTCTCCCTTTCTTTCTTGTTTGAAATCTTGAATCTTCAGTTATGTGTGTTCAGTTATTGCCTAGTGGGCATTGGGTCGCTACGCTACGGTCCAGCCCCCTTTCCCCTAGACGAGTTCATCATTGCCGCCTCCTGACCTTGAGGGCCATTCCAGCCGCAACAACACCTATCAACGCAGCCACCAAAGCCGCCGCGTAAATCCAATAATCGCCAGCGCCACCAGTCCCCGGCAGAATCACACCCGGCTTGTTCTTGATGTTGCCACCATTGACAGTGAACGTGGTCTGCTCGTTGTAAGCGCTTGTACCTTCAGTATTGAAGTCGGTGTTCGCGTACCAATTGCCAGCGATGTTGTCGCCTTCCAGCGGGCCGATGCGGAACTTGTGCGGAGTGGCGTCAAGGTCGTATCCGTCAGGAGCCTTGGACTCGATGAGCTGGTACTCACCCCAGACCAAGCCGCTGATCTTGAATTTGCCGGAGTCGCCATCCAAATCAACATATGCACCAGTCTGGGCAGAGCATTTAGCAACGCCGTTCTGCCCATCCACGCAGTCGGTGACCGTGCCAAGTGTGGCGCCCGAAGTGACATCGGTGTACTTGGCTACGCCATTCTCCCAAGAGAAGGTCTTCGTCTGCCTGAGGGTCCACTGGGAGCCGGGAAGCGGGTTGGCATTGTTGGAGTCCGAAGACACCTTGGTCCACATCACCGTACCGGTCTTGCGGGTGTTCGCAATCTTGTTGTCAGCATTGTCCGAATCAAACGCCGGATTCCAAGTAGCAGATCCGTTGGCGATGGTGATCGTGTACACCATATTGGACACTTCGTAACCGTTCGGCGCGGTCTTCTCCTGCAGGTGGTACGTACCGTTTGCGAGATCGGAAACCTTGAACTTACCAGCCGCGGTGTCCTCGTCCTTCTTGGTGTCCGTGGTCTCGTTAGCCACGTTTAGCACGTTGCTTTGGGTTCGCAGCACGGAGGCGACCGCGCGATGCTCGTTACTGCGGGCGGCAACACGACGGCTGTTGTATGCTGCGGTGGAGGTGACGGCGCAACCCGAAGGAGCTGTGATCGAATACGACGGTCCGGCGGAAATCACCACAACATCGGGAAGCTCACTACCGTTGGTGAACTTGAAGTTGTCGCCTTCCTTTGGAACGCTGTCAGACGACCCCCTAGCCCCATACCACTTGCTGGTATCGCCGCTGATGTATTTGAATCCGAACTGGCTAGTCGAGTCAATCGCATTGTTGCCGGTCAACGGAATATTCGCATATGCATAACCATTGCAAGAGCCATCCATTGGCGTCATGCTGATGTCCGTCCAAACAGTGTCGTCCGTGGTCTGGTAATGCACCTTGACATTATTCGCGGGCCAGTCGTTCTGTGCTTGGAAGTAGAGCGTGAGGTACTGCTTGGCGGTCACGCTCACATTCAAAGTGAACGTTTTGTTGGTGTAAGTCTCCGTGGCAGTGATGATAACGGGGCTTGAGGTCACGCGGTTCGCGGTCAACGTGACGCTTTCGCCAGTGGTGGCGCTCAGCGAGACGTTACCCGCATTGGTGGAAGTGGACCATGTAACATGGTTGCCTTCAGGAGCCACAAAAGCAATCAGATTAAGGGTCTTGCCCTCCTCAAGACTGATTCCCTGACCATTGGTATAGCCGCTAATCGAGACGGAAGTCTCTACGCCGGAAACCTTGACGGTGAACGATGCGGTGGCCTTACCATCAGCCGACTTCACGGTAATAGTGGCATCGCCGTTACCGGTCGGAGTGACGGTACCGTTCTGGTCAACCGACGCGACAGTGGCGTTGTTGGAAGACCAAGTCAGCTTGGCACCAGTGATCACCTGGTTTTGCTGGTCGTACGCAGTTGCGGTAAACTTCTGTGAATTGTTGCTCTCAAACGTAATAGTCGTACCAGATGCGACAGCTTTACCGTTTGCATCCTTAATCGTAATGCTTTTGACCTCTGTACCGGACTGGTCGTCAGTAATGTTCCAAGACTGCTCAGCAGTATTGCCATTCATCCTGGAGAGCGTCCACGTCGAACCGGCCAGCAACGTGTTGTTGTCGGTGCCGTCAACCTTCTGCCATTCGATCAAGGAACCGGTCTTCTTATTGATGATCTTGCCGCCAGCCAGCAGTTCATCCGCTTCTCCGGTGATTTCAATGCCGTTACTGTTAAAGACATGAACAATGTTTTTTGCGGCTTCGGTAGTGTCACCAGTATTGATCTGGTAAATATTGGTGTTTTGCGCGTAACCTTCGACTGTGCCGGATTCCTTAAGGAAGTAAGTGCCGTTCTTGGCGAGGTTGCCCAGCTGGAACGAACCTTTCGCATCAGCATCATCGTTCCAACCGTCATCGGCGATGGTGACGAGAGCGTTCGTACCGTTTACCGCATCGTCCTTCTTGCCATACACGGTCCAGCTGGTTCCGCCGAGAGGACTGTGCTCAGCGGTGTCATCCACCTTGTCCCATGCGATTGCCGCACAAGAAGTAGAATACGAGCCGTTCCACGGAAAGTTGTGGCGTTCCTGATCCATATCCAGAGCCGAAGCGGAATGGCTACGTTCGTAGTTGATGAACGGATAGAAAATGCCGTCCCCACCAGTATTGCCCACCGCATTAGGGTTGTACATGGCGAACGATCCACCGACCCATACGCGGCCGTTGGTACTCACATGCGATTCGAAGCTGCCATTCGGCACAAGGATGCTGCCAAGGAAGCCCGCAGCCGGGTCATCATTCGTTTCCATGTCGAACGTGCCGCCCCACACGCCATCTTTCTCTTCCGCCGTTGAATTCGCACTTGTACGAGTAGTAGTGCCGCTACCCTTACCACCACGAATAATCACATTGCTCGCATCTGCAAAGTTCCACATAATCTGCTGGGCGCGCTTGGCATAAGCTTTATCGGTATAGGAGCCGCCCAGTTCATGGGTCTGATTACTCATATCAGTCCACCAGAAGCGCCAACCATTGTGGAAATCCACGTTTCCACCGGTCACATTGATGACCACGGAGGAGGTGTCCGGAATATTCGTGAATCTAAAGCTCACGCCGGTATACGACGACGAGGAATCGTTCAGCATGCTTGCCGGCAGATTGAACACCTGCATGGAGGACGTGCCATTACCTACAAACTCGATGATTTTCTCATGCACGCTACTGATGGTGAAGGTATAGCTTCTATCAAACTTCTCGCGAACAAGACTGTTGTAATTTTCGTCAGTTGAAGAGGTTTTCGCATCAGCCACGTAGACGCTGCTTGACTGCTGCTTGCTGAGGCCACTCAGATTCTTCGATAACGTCTTGATATAGGAGCCGAACCCAGTGAATGTCTGACCGGTGAGACCAATCTGATCATCATTTTGCTCCCAAAAGACGTTACCGGTTGTACCGTCCGGTACGTAAACGGATTGACGATTGTTGTACTTGGCCTTATCGGTATTTTGCGAGCCGGAAACATTACCAAGAATGTCGTTGGACGAATAGCCGTACACGGTGGTTAAATCGCCAGCAATGTTAGCCGTATAACTTGGCTCCGAAGCATTGGTCTGGCCAACCCATCCGGCATTGCCCCAAGCCTGCGCACCACCGACCCAGTTGATATCGCTATCGGCGCTCTTGCCTCTCACTTCAAGCGTGGAAGAACCTGTTACCGGACGATACTGACCGCCGAAGCCGACAATACCGAAACGGAAGCCTTTGTAGTCCCGTACATAGCCGTTCTTCACGCCATCAGCATCGGTGTAGTACGAAGTCCACACGCCTTTGAGCGGATGCATAAGCAGCTTGCCGTTCACTGCGGTCAGGCCTTCGGCTTCGGCAGCGTATGAACCAGACGGCCCATTGACGTTATTCATATTGCCGGATGAGGCTTTCTGGCCTACATACATATCACCGCCAACATATGTGGCGATTCCGGAATCCACAGTTCCGCTACCGGTATCGGTGCCAAGGGAAATGCTGGTAGGCGTGCAGATTGCGCCGTCATTGTGACTTTCATCAGCTTTGGCATTGTAGGCGGGGAGGAGGGAAGTTACTGCTACGGTGGCCATCATGGCTACCGCTATGGCGGCGGCGGTCAGCGAGCGGGTACGCGAAAGCGCGCGACCGGATGCCGATCGCGTTCCTGCATAGTGTCGTGGTGCGTTGCCGACACCATTACGCCATTGCCTCATCTTGTCCCCTATCCGCAAAGTGTTCACCCTTCTGAGCCCCTCAACTCGAGGGTTGATATCCTTTGCATAATGCCGTTATCACTTCTGTTTTACGTATAGCTTCTACGCTGTTCCCATCTCCGGCAACACAGCCGGAAACCTCTGTTTTCCCTTTTTCTCTGACCTACGGTTTACTATGATAGCCTTTGCAGTTATGAAAACAAAATGAAACAGAAAGAACCCACACCCCCTCCCCCGATACGTTTTTTCGTCCCCTCTCACGGGGACAACGCTTTAAAGCCTGATATTCAAAGGTTTGTCAACGATTGCAAAATCAAAAACACATGCTGATCATTGAATGAAATTCATCATTCATCAGCCCCCGATTGGCGTGTCATGAAACACATCACTGCAAATTGTTTCATTTTTTTTCCTGAAAACGTATGCCACACACCGTGACTACAGTGGGGGTATCCCTTATCAATCCACCCCAGGCCATCACAATCAGCCCGTCGGCATTGACGGGCTGCGGAAGGACAATGAGACTCGGCTCTCAGCGGCCAGTGCCGTACACGGAATCGGTGCCGCGTAGTACGAGCTGGGCGCGCACAATCTCATGCGCGTTCTCAAGCGGCTTGCCTTCGATAAGCTTCATGGCCTTTTGTGCGGCCGCGCGACCCATCGCATACGGATCCTGGCGCATGGTGGTCAGGTTCACAGTGTCGGCGTACGGCGAATCGTCGAAGCCGATAATCGAATAGTCACTCGGCGTGTGGTGGCCGTAACGTTCCAAACGCAACACCAGCGGAATCGCCATCATATCCATCTGGCAGCAGATCGCGTCCGGGAACTCGTCCAACGCAAGCAGCGCGGTCAACGCCGAGTCGGCGAAGGTCTTGCCACGCGGCACAGAGACGACGCGCCACTTGAAGTCATGGGAGGCCCCCATCGTCTTGCAGGCGCGGACGAAGCCCTGTCCTCGCGCATCGATGGAGGAATTAATGGAATCGACCGCATCGGAGCACACGTACACGATATTCTTGTGCCCCAGATTGATCAGATGCTGGGCGGCGGTGAACATGCCGTCCTCATCGTCGATGGAGATGGTGGCGTCGAAGCCGTTTTGCGTCGGCGTATTGATGCCGATGATCGGCACGTGGATGCGTTTGAGCTGCTGGATTTCCTTCGGATCCACGCCGAACGACGTTACGAATACGGCGTCCACGTTGCGGCGGACGGGCAGATTCGTGAAGAAGTCGCGGCGGTTTTCGGCGGTGTCGACGTGCTGGAACAGCGATACGTCATACCCGGCATTATGCATGACGGATTCGATTCCAGCGAACACTTCCGTATTGAACCAGCTAGTGATCTCTTCATTCATCAGCATCGCCACACGGTACGATTGGCCGGATTTCAGCGACGTGGCGGAACGGGAGATGTTGAAATCAAGCTTGTCCGCCGTTTCCAGCACCTTGCGGCGCGTACGTTCGGACACCAGTTCCGGCCGCGTGAACGCGCGCGATACCGTGGAAATCGACACACCCGCGGCCTTGGCCACCTCGCGAATGCCTGCTCTATCCATCTCTCAACCCCTTTGCGGTTTCTGCATCATAATCACAAACGTTCCCAGCCTTGGAAACACTTGCCCGAGCGGCAATGCTCTCCCATATTGCTACTATTATACTGCGAACGTTGTCAAAAATCACGCTAATGTTGCACCAATAGCACAAAATATCAAAATAACTGGATAAGCCGCGTAAAAAGCCCACTTCGTCCACTGCCGCTTATAACCCAACTCGCCGTTGTAATAATGCACGAATGCAACGCCAATGCCAGGCATAATCATCATCACCGCGCCAAACAGGCCGGCAGTGAACATCATCGAATTCTCATGCTGGCGCATCAACGTGAAAATCAGCACGAAACCAAGCGTCACCGAGCCGACGCTCATCATATGCTGGCGCAGGCCGACGCGCAGCAGCAGATCCCACAACAGTCCGATCAACACCAGACCGACCGACAGCACAATCTTCATTGACTTCTGGTAGCGCGCCGCCACCCAATCCAACACGGCAAGCACAACGAACGCGATGAACAGACCGAAAACAGGGTTCTGCGAGCCAAAATCGAAAGCCTTATGCGACGTGCAGAGGTCGTACGGCACCTCACACACCACGGCGAGGATGAACAGCTGCAGGCCGTACGCGACGCGACTATGTGTTTCACGGAAACCCTGCACCAGCAGCCACGCGTAAATCGGAATAGCAAACCAAGATACGACCTCGCTTAAGACCATCGCCGTCAGCGACGTCATATTATTGACGTCGGAACCGAAAAACAGCGGCACAATGGTGGTGCTACCAGCTGACAGAGCCAACGCCACAGCGCCGATGACCTTGAGCTGGAACACCGTCAGTCCGCGGTGCTTCTTCTTGGTACGGCGAGCGCCGCCGAATCCGATCTGTTCAATCGAATCAGCTCCAGCACCCTGCTCGACATAGCTTTCCATATGTCCTCCTCAGTTCCGCATACGGCCTTTCGTGCGCCCAAGACGCCCAGTACGCCCAAGACGCAACCTACGCGCGTTTCACGCGTTCAGCACGAATTTCAGCAGACCGTCGTAGTCGGCACCGGTAAACGAACATACCGCATGCTCCGACTTGGGCGGGTCGCTCATCGGCGAAATTTCCGTACGGAAGTATGCTGCGTCGAGACCGGCGGAATTGGCTCCGATAATATCGTTTGCTTCATCGTTGCCCACCATGAGCGCGTTTTTTGCGATTACGAACTCGCGGTCGAGAGCCAACATGTACAAGTCGCGGGCAGGCTTGCGGATTTTCTCTTCGCTGGAGATAATCACGTCGTCCAGTACGTTCGCCAAGCCGGTCATTTCCAGTTCGGGGCGAGTATAGCAGGCTTGTGCGTTGCTTAGCAGCGCCACGACGACGCCGGCCTCCTGCAATGCTTCGATCATGTCGAGTGCGCCCGGATACAGGCGGATCATGCTGGTGCTGCCCTGCCGGAACGCCCATGCGGCTTTCAGCGCGGCTTGCGGCAGTGCCAGTTTCTTTTCAGCCTCCTCACTACGGTTCATCAGCAGCGACCGGTAGACCGGCAGGATATCGAATTCATCCCATCCGTTACGGACGATTGCACGATCGGCTTGATGGACCATTTCGCGGGCCTCAAGTTTTTCGAAGCGTTCGCGCATTTCGTCGACCGATTCGTAGTCGGCACCCAGTTCGCAAACGCAGTCATATAGCGCCTGCCAGGCGGTTTCGCTCTGTTCGTCTGTACGAATGTCGATCAACGTCCCGTAGAGGTCGAAAAATACCACCTCATATCGTGGATTATGAGCTCCGGCTCCCACTTCTCGTATCCTTTCTGGTTTTCCGGCCCCATTGCCGTATCGGTTACGGCAACCGCAGCTTTGCGGTCGCCGTTTTGTAGCTTCCCTACTGAGAGTATTACTGCAACCGCCAGATTGCAAACGTATGCGGTGGAACAATCAAATAATCGCCATCACCTGCGCTCACATTGCCTTCCACCGGACTGACGGACGAGCCGAGACCACACCAGTATCTCCGTATTCCGCCAATCGGTTCCAAACCCGTTACGGCCACGTCAATAACGCCGACGTGTCTGCCTGGATTGACGGCCATCAGATAATCGCCGACGCGGAACACGAGTTCGTCGCCTTCCGTATCGACGATATTGCGATTGCCGTCGAACCACTGTGGATCAGACTTGCGCAATGCAATCAACTTCGCGTAATACTCAATCAAATCGCGCTTCTGCCATGCACGGTTCCAATCGAGCCAGTTAAGCTCTTTGGCGGAATCGTAAGAATCAGAGCTGCCGAATTTGGTACGTGCGAACTCCTCGCCGGACAGCATGAACGGGATGCCGGCGGAGGTAAGCGTGATACCCACAGCCAGCTTGTTGGCGTCCATCACGTCGGTCAGCGCGGCCGCAATCTGCGGACCGACACCGGCCAGCCCTTCCGCCGAGAAATCGGCGTCATACATGACTTTTGGCACATCCACGGTATTTTCGTTAACGCCTTCGGCCACGGTGCTGCCCAACGAACCAGCCGCAAAGCTCGCGCACAACTTGTCCCACAGCGTGAGGTCGTCGTGCGCGGACACGTATTGAATGACCTGACCTGCCACTCCTTCCGAATGTTTGCCGCGACGCCACGCGTCCACGGCCTCACGCACAGCCGCTACGTTCTCGTGCATGCCACCGTTCACATAACCCGGGCGGTCCGAGAAGAACACATGGCCCTTGATGGTGTCTCGCGTGGTGTCGCAGAAGTGGCCGATGCGACTGTCAAGCTTCGACAGGCCTGACTTGTCAGCCAGCACGGTGTCGCTGGGCAGCGGCGCGGTGGCGCCCGCGGACCACGGTTCGCCGTACATGAGGATGTCGCGTCCACGGCCGGGAATCTCGTCCAGCGCGGCACGCACGGCATTCATGGTGTCCACGTCAATCAGCCCCATCAGGTCGAAACGGAAGCCGTCCATGTGGTATTCGCGCGCCCAGAACGTCACGGATTCCACGATGAACCGGCGGAACATCTTGCGTTCGGTGGCCATATCGCAGCCGCAGCCGGATCCGTTGGCCAGCGCGCCGTTGGGCTTACGGCGCAGGAAATAGTCCGGCACCGACCGCTCAAACCAATTATCGGGCGAGAACATGTGGTTGTAGACCACGTCCATGATCACTTTGATGCCGGCGTTGTGCAGCGCCTGCACCATCTGCTTCACTTCGCGGATGCGCACCGACCCGTCGAACGGATTGGTGGAATACGAGCCTTCCGGCACGTTGTAATTGACCGGATCGTACCCCCAGTTGTAGCGATCGCAGGTCTCTTCGTCCACGGAACCGAAATCGTAAATCGGCATGAGCTGCACCGCGGTGACGCCAAGTTTCTTGAGATATGCGACGCCCGTGGGAAAGTCGGGATGCCCGTCCAGAGACGTACCGTCGTCGGTGAACGCCAGGTACTTGCCCCGATGCGATTCGGGGAAACCGCCGGCGGGATCATTGCTGAAATCGCCCACATGGGTTTCCCAGACCACCGTCTGCGCAAGCGGCACGTCCGGCATATGGTCGCGGTACCAACCATCCGGATTGGTGCGGCTGAAGTCCACGACCATGCTGCGCCGGCCGTTCACACCGGCCCCGCGCGCCCACGGATCGGCGACGCGGTCCACGGAACCGCAATCGCGTTCAATCAAAAAGTCGTAATACACGCCGTGCTTGTTGTCGGCGAAATCGTACGTCCAGGAACCGTCGGATTCCGGACGCATCGTGTACTGTCCAATCAGAGCGTCGCCGCTTTCCCCCATGGAGCCACGCGAGAACAGTCTCAGGGTCACCTTTTGTGCGGAAGGAGCCCAGAGAGCGAACTGGGTGCCGGATTGAGCAACCACGGCACCCAGAGGCCGTTCCAAACAAAGCGGGAACGGTTCGGCGACGCTCGTGTTCGGCTGTGCAAAGTTGTCTACGAGCGTCATTATTGCGTTACCTTTCCGTCAGCCCTTCACGGAGCCCGACATGGACTCCTGATAGAAGCGCTGCATCACAATGAACAGGATGGCGATCGGAACGGAGATCACGACCGCGGCCGCGGCGAAGCGGGCAAACCAGTTCTGGATATATTCCTTCTGCAGCATGAGCCACAGGCCCAATGCCACGGTGTAGTTGGATTGCGTACGGCAGATCACCTTGGCCATGACAAAGTCGAGCCACGGGGTCAGGAAGCCGATGATGGCCTGGTAGACGATCATGGGCTTGCAGATCGGGATGATGATCTTATGGAACACCTGGAAACGGGTGCAACCGTCGAGCAGGGCGGCTTCGTCCAGCGAGGTCGGAATGGTGTCCATATAGCCCTTCATCACGTAGAAGCCAGCGCCGGAACCGGCGGAGTACACGAGAATCAACGCCACGGTAGTCATGGTGCCGCTTGACAGGCCCAAGGCCTTCAAGATGAAGTAGATGGCGGTGACGGCCATGATACCCGGGAACATGCCAAGAATCAGCACAACGTTCATGAAAGTCTTGCGCACACGGAAACGCATACGGCTCATGCAGTACGCCACGGAGAGCACGAAGATCAGAGAAATCGCACAGGTGAAGCAGGCGATGATGAACGTGGTGCCGAACATCTTCGGGAAGTCCAACACGTTGCGGTCGGTGAACAGCACCCTATAGTTGTCCAGAGTCCACTCCTTCGGGAAGAAGGAGCTGGTGTACGGGGCGGTGTTCTTATTGAACGACTCCGCGAACACCCATACGATTGGGACGAGCCAGATGACGGCCAGAATGGCCAGGAACAAGTGGGCGAACACGTCGCCGGTGATACGGCGGATCTTCTGGTCGTGCAGAAGGCCGTGGCTTTCCACTTTGGTTGCGGAATGCTTGTTGCTCATCGGAATGCCTCCTCATTCTTATAGGAGCCGGAATTGCGGTAGGTGATCAGCGAAACGATGGCCAACACGACGAAGGTCATGATGCCGATCACGGCACCGAGATTGTAATCCTGCTTGTCCACGGTCAGCTTGTACAGCCAGGTGATAAGCAAATCAGTGGAGCCTGCGGAATCGCCCAATGGCGTAGGATCGCCGCCGGACAGCAGGTAAATGACGTTGAAGTTGTTCACATTGCCCGTGAAGGTGGTAATCAGGTACGGAGTGAGCACGAAGATGATGTACGGCATGGTGATCTTCGTGAAGATCTGCCACCAGTTGGCACCGTCGATCTTCGCCGCTTCGTACTGGTCGGCCGGAATGTTCTGCAGAATACCGGTGATCTGCATGATGGTGTACGGGATACCGACCCACAGGTTGATGATGATCACGGTGACGCGGGCCCAAGTGGCGTTGGTGAAGAACGGCAACGGGCCGTCAATCCAACCCCACGTCTGCAGCATGCGGTTCACCGCACCCTGCGGCTGGAGCATGGTGTGCATGACCAACAGGGACACGAACTGCGGAACGGCGATGGACATGGAGAAGCATGCGCGCCAGAAACCCTTGAAGTGGGTGGTCTTGCGGTTGATGATCATGGCCACGAACATGCCGAAGAAGAAGTTCAGGAAAGTGGCGAAGAAAGCCCAGACCAAGGTCCACACCAGCACGCGTCCGAACAGTGCAGCGTTAACAGTGCCGCCGCTGTTGGAGAAAACCTTGGCGAAGTTCTCAAAGCCGACCCAGTGGAACAGCACGAGGTGCTTGTGGTCATAGCTGGTGAATGCCATTGAAATCATGAAGATCAACGGCAGCACGGTGAACACGACGATGCCCAGCGTGGGCAGGAACATCAGCAGAACGTGCGCCTTGGCATCGAGCAGCTCGCGGACATCGTCCATGAAGCTCGGAGCCTTGCCGTTCTCCTCGAGCAGCACCTGGGACTTGTATGCAGAGCGCACGGACATGACCCACAGGCCGATGAAGGCAGCGGTGATAACCAGAGTGGCGACACCGTACAACAGGATGACCACGGAACGGTCAGGTTCGGTGTAGACCCAGAAGCCGTCGACCAGCTTCTTGCCGCCTGCATTGGTGCCCAAGGTCGGCAACTTGGAAAGATAGTCCACACCATTGATTGCCATGAACACGAAGTATGCGATTTCCAGCGCCAGCATGGCAATGCCCTTGACATACTGCTTGCGCACGATATCGCCAAGACCAAACACCACTGCGGAAAGCTTAGTGAACAGGTCACCACGCCGGAACGCCGCCCTTACCGTGTAAGGCGACGGAGAAACATAATCAGCACCCTGCTTCCGAAGGCGCTTCATCTCCCGTGGGGAAAG
>UMIN01027445.1_pt1 | contig 19855 bp, 19 predicted proteins | sample 1965811 | NCBI WGS metagenome assembly UMIN01 (sample SAMEA4836123, study PRJEB28245) | human gut metagenome | biome: gut microbiome; material: fecal sample | place: Denmark | collected 2008
TCTGGGGCTTGGGGAGAAATTTGACGAGGGGTTTAACGCAATGGGACCTCTGGCTCTGGGGATGGTGGGAATTGTCTGCTTGGCGCCGGTGATCGCGGATCTTTTAGGACCTGCGATTATTCCGCTGTTTGAAGCCCTCGGCGCAGATCCGGCTATGTTCGGAGCGATTCTCGCTAACGATATGGGAGGCTATCCTCTGGCCATGGAGCTTGCAAAAAACCAGGAGGCAGGGCTTCTGGCTGGAAACATTGTGGCATCGATGCTGGGATGTACGCTGGTATTTTCCATTCCGGTGGGTCTCGGGCTGATTGAGAAGGGAGACAGGCCGTATTTTTCCAAGGGACTGTTAATCGGGCTTGTGACGATTCCGGCAGGAAGCCTCATTGGAGGACTCATTGCCGGCTTTGGCCCTGGAATGGTGCTTAGGAATACGGTGCCGGTAATTATACTGGCCGTACTTCTGGCTCTGGGACTGAAATTTATCCCGGAGGCTATGGTAAAGGGCTGTATGATTTTCGGACAGTTTATAACCATTGTCATCTACATAGGACTGGCAGCGGCAGCATTTGAGCATCTGACCGGGGTGGTGATCATACCCGGAATGGCCGATATTATGGAGGGAATGAACGCCATCGCCGGAATCGGCATTGTGCTTCTGGGAACCTTCCCGGTGCTTACGATTCTCACGAAAATTCTTGACAAACCTCTGAATGCAGTAGGGAGGAAGATTGGACTTGACAAGACCAGCGCAGCGGGACTTGTGTTCACCCTTGCCAATTCCGTTCCTGTCTATACCATGATGAAGGACATGAACAAAAAGGGAATCATTGTGAACACAGCATGGCTGGTTCCCGCTACGGCAGCTCTGGGAGATCATCTCGGATTTACGGCAGGCGTCCGTCCGGAAATGATCACTCCTGTTGTCATCGGAAAGCTGGCAGCAGGTGTGCTTGCTGTTCTACTCGCCCTGTTTATCTGCAGGAATATGAAGGAGCCTGAGAAGACAGCGGCCCCTGAGACAGAGGCAAAATAGGGGGATACAGAAGAAAAGGGGCAGAAAACAAAGGCAGAAGCAGAAATATCAAAGAATAAGATAAATGGAAACATGATGGGTCAGGCGGCAGGAAAGCCGCAAATTTATGGCAGGAGGAGGAAATTTTGTGGAGAAGTATTATTTAGGGTTAGATCAGGGGACCACAGGGACGACGGCACTCTTTTTTGATTCCCAGTGGAATCAGGTGGCAAGGGGATACAAGGAACATACCCAGTATTATCCTCAGCCGGGCTGGGTGGAGCATGATCCCATGGAGATCTGGGGGAGCATTCTTGAAACCATTGATTCGGCTGCAAAAGAGGCTGGCATCCAGGTGGCAGATCTGACCTGCATGGGACTGGACAATCAGGGCGAGACGGTGATGCTCTGGGACCGCTTCACCGGTGTGCCTGTATACAATGCCATTGTGTGGCAGGATCGGAGAACTGCGAAAATGGCAGATGAGATTGCAGAGCAGTATGGCGACATGATCCGCGAGAAAACAGGGCTTGTGGTGGATGCCTATTTCAGTGCCACGAAGATTCGCTGGATTATGGATCATGTGGACGGAGTCAGAGAAAAAATTGAAAACGGCCATGTGATAGCAGGAACACTGGATACCTGGATGATCTGGAAGCTGACTCACGGCCATGTCCATGTAACGGACTACTCTACGGCTTCGAGGACCATGCTGTTAAATATCCACACCGGAGAGTGGGATGATGAAATTCTGGAGGCTCTGGGAATCCCTAAACAGATTCTTCCGGAAATTCATGACAGTGCCGAAGTCTACGGAACCACAGATCCCCTGGACTTTTTCGGGGCAAAGATTCCCATTTCCGGTTCCGTGGTCGATCAGCAGGCAGCACTTTTCGGTCAGGCCTGCTTTAAGCCGGGGACAGTAAAGACCACCTACGGAACGGGCTGCTTTATGCTGATGAACACAGGAGATAAGCCGGTATATTCGGAAAACGGGCTTCTGACCACGGTAGGGTGGGGGCTGAACGGAAAAAAGATTACCTTCGCCCTGGACGGAGGCATTTACATATCGGGAGCGGCAGTTCAGTGGCTGCGGGATAAGCTCCATCTGATTGCCACTGCGGCTGAGACAGAGGAGCTGGCGAAATCGGTGCCTGATACGGGAGGTGTATATTTTGTGCCGGCCTTTGCCGGACTTGCGGCCCCTCACTGGGATCAGTATGCAAGGGGAACCATCGTGGGCATTACAGGAGGGACGACCAAGGAACAGCTGGTGAGAGCGACCCTCGAAAGCATCGCCTATCAGGTAAAGGACAATCTGGATGTTATGGTGAAGGATTCGGGGATTCCCATTGAGGTCATGCGTGTGGACGGCGGGGCTGTGGTCAATACGTTTCTGATGCAGTTTCAGGCAGATATTCTGGGGATTCCGGTGGATGTTCCGGTGATTACGGAAACCACGGCTCTCGGAGCTGCCTATCTGGCCGCCTGCGGAATCGGAGAGTTCCACGATTTATCGGAGCTTGAGAAGAACTGGAAGCTGTACCGCCGCTATGAGCCTCATATGGAAGAGGACGTGCGCCAGGAGCTTCTCAGAAACTGGCACAAGGCAGTAGAGAGGGCGAAAAACTGGGCAGAAAGCTAGGAACTGACAGGAAAAATAGGAGGAAAAAGATGCTGAAAACAGATGTGGTAATAATCGGAGCAGGAGCAGTAGGCTGTGCCATAGCCAGGGAACTGTCAAAATATCAGATTGATGTGACAGTGGTAGACAAGAATGAGGATATTGGAGGAGACGCGTCAAAATCAAACAGCGCCATTATCCACACCGGCTACGACGCCTCGCCGGGAACACTGGAGTCAGAGCTTGTGGTGGCTGCAAACCCTATGTATGATGAGCTCTGCCGTGATTTGGACGTTCCCTTCAGGCGGATCGGCGCAATCCTTCCGGCCATTACACAGGAACAGTATGAAAAACTGCCGGAGATCAAGGCCAAGGCCTTTAAAAACAGGGTGTACGATGTAGAGTACAAAACGGGAAAAGAGCTCCTTGAGATGGAGCCGAACCTGAACCCGGAGGTGAAGGGCGGGCTTTACATACCGAGGGAGAGCATTATCGATCCCTTCATCCTGGTGCAGGCTCTGGCGGAAAACGCCAATGAAAATGGGGTTTCCTTCCTCTTAAACACAAAGGTGACAGGAATCCAGACAAAAGAAGGGCGCGTCACGGCGGTGGAGACAACGGCAGGCGTGATCGAGACAGAGTATGTGATTAACGCAGCGGCTCTGTACTGCGACGAGATCGCGGCAATGGTGGGTAAGGCGGACTACAAGGTTGTGGCAAGAAGAGGACAGTTCTATATTCTTGACAAGAATACCAGCTGCAAGGTAGAGCACATCGTGCTTCCGATTCCGACGAAGGTGACAAAGGGAAAGCTTATGTGTCCCACAATCCACGGAAACATGCTGGTGGGCCCCACTGCGGAGGATCTGGACAACAAGACGGACAAGAGCGTGACAGAGGAGGGACTTTTAAGTATTGTGGAGGATGTGAAGAGGCTGGTTCCGGAGGTGAATGTGAGAGATTCCATTACCCAGTACAGCGGACTTCGCCCCAACAGGAATCCGGAGGGACTCCACGTAGACATGTGGGATGATCTGAAGGGATTTGTCAATCTCTCCGGTGTCCGCTCCACAGGACTTACCCTCTCCGTGGCCATGGGAAAATATGTAGCCCAGCTTCTGCTGGATCACGGCTGCCAGCTTGTGTTTAAAGAAAATTATAAGAAAACGCGCAAGGGGATTGTGCGCTTCCATGAGCTGAGCAGAGAGGAAAAGGAGCAGCTCATAGCAGTAAATCCAGCGTACGGAACAGTGATCTGCAGGTGCGAAACCATCACCGAGGGAGAGATTTTAGACTGTATCAGGAGGCCTCTGGGCGCCAGAAGCATGGATGCTGTAAAGCGCCGTGTCAGAGCCGGGATGGGACGCTGCCAGGGAGGCTTCTGCGGCCCGAAGGTGCTGGAAATCCTGGCAAGAGAGTGGAAGGTTCCGGTGGAGCAGATCAATAAAAACAATGAGGGCTCCTATATGGTGACAGGAAAGATGAGATAAGCCGGGCTGAAAGATGACGGCAGGATAATCAAAGCTTAAACAGGGACAAAAGGAGAGGGAAAGCATGTATGATATTTTCTGTGATGTAGCGGTGATCGGAGCAGGCCCGGCAGGCCTTTCGGCAGCTGTTGCGGCAAAAAAGGAGGGGGCAGAGCGCGTTCTCCTGATAGAGAGAGATGAAAGCATTGGCGGAATTCTGCAGCAGTGCATTCACCCGGGATTTGGGCTCACCTATTTTAAGGAGGAGCTGACAGGACCGGAGTATGCCGGCAGATTTGAGGATGAGGCGAAGGAGCTGGGAGCAGAGGTTCTCTTAAATTCCATGGTACTTGAGGTGGACCCACGGGAGCCGGCTGTCTACTGCGTCAACGCCCAGTACGGTATGACGAGAGTGAAGGCGGGGAGCATTGTGCTGGCCATGGGCTGCAGGGAAAAGACGAGGGCGGGAATCCAGATCCCAGGAACACGCCCGGCAGGAATCTATACGGCAGGCGCTGCCCAGAGACTTCTGAACCGTCAGAACACGATGGTGGGAAAGGAGATTGTGATTCTGGGTTCCGGCGATATCGGAATGATCATGGCCAGGAGAATGAGTCTGGAGGGAGCACACGTAAAGGCAGTTGTGGAGATTATGGACTTCCTGGCAGGCCTTACCAGAAATAAGGTGCAGTGTCTGGATGACTTCGGAATTCCTCTGATGCTCTCACACACGGTAACCAGGATCGTGGGAAATGAGAGAGTGGAGGGCGTGTACGTGGCCCGGGTAGATGAAAATAAAAAGCCTGTTCCGGGGACAGAGGAGTTTCTCTCCTGCGATACCCTGCTCCTGTCTGTGGGTCTGATACCGGAAAACGAGCTGACAAGACAGGCAGAAATCGAACTTTCACCTCTCACCAACGGGCCCATGGTAAACCAGTATATGCAGACCTCAGAACCTGCTGTGTTTGCCTGCGGAAACGTGGTCCATGTCAATGATCTGGTGGACAATGTGACAGCAGAGAGCATGAGAGCCGGTACCTTCGCAGCCCGGTATGCCATGAAACAGAAAGAGGAGGGAGCGCCGGAAGAAAGCAGAACCGGAGCCCAGGAAAAACGGGAACATTCAGTAAAAACCGTTCCCGGCAGCAATGTGCGCTATCTCTGCCCCCAGTATATCAGGACAGACAGCGCCCTGACGGCTCAGGGTCAGGAGGAGTCTGAAAAGATACAGCTCTTTTTCCGTGTCCTTCATCCGGACAGGAAGGTGAAAATTACTGCCAGGTGCGGCGGGCAGGAGATTGCAGTAAAACGTGTTCTTCGCGTAAGCCCGGGCGAAATGGAATCGATTGTCATTCCTGCCGCAGCTGTGACAGGGGCTGTGACAGTAGAGGCAGAGAAGGAGGTGGAGGGAATGAAAAAGGAAATTATCTGTACCGTTTGTCCCATGGGCTGTCATATCACGGTAGAAGGGGAGGCAGGCCAGATACAGTCCATATCTGGTTACACCTGTAAGCGAGGCGAGGAATACGGACGCCAGGAATTTATCAGCCCGGTCCGGATTCTCACCACAACCGTCAGGACAGATGACAGAAAGCAGGAGCTTCTTCCTGTGCGCTCCAACCGTCCGGTGCCGAAAGATCGGATCATGGACTGCATGGAGATTATAAAAAAGGTAGTTGTCAAGGGACCGGTAAAACGGTATGATGTGATCGTGGAAAATATCTGCGGCTGCGGGGCAGACATTGTGGCTTCGGGGGAACTGAAGTAGAGTATACAGCAAAAGATAAGCGTTCAGTCCCAAAAGTTCTGAAAGTAAAAAATTAAAAGACACTAAAACAAAGCAGACATAAATTCTCAAAAGTATGTGGGGATTATGTCTGCTTTATATTGTGATGATTTGTCGATTGTGGTTATTTATTAAATAGATATCTGCTTAAAGTGCGATTTAGCTGTCCCATCATAGAATCCACTGTCTTTGTGGAGAGAACCGTTACTTAAGAGATACCGGCGTGAGAATAGTCTAGCGAACCTTTTTTCCCTCAGACAGCCAGTTTTCCAGCTCCCTGTGGCTGAGAGCAAGAACCATCTGGAGATCCTGCTGCTTTTTCAGTAAGAAGGCCATACCGGCGATAATGGCGCACAGGCAAAAAATAATAGCAATTCGTATGTCTTTCATGTTGGTTATACCTTCGTTTCAAATAATTATAATCAATTAATGGATAATATTCAACCTGTAAATCACAGGATAGTCTTTGCTTTTTTTTATATTTTCACTCGCCAGTTAAAAAATCAGGAAACAATAGCCCCGAATTCCGCCTGAAAATAGACAGACTCGGAAGCAGAGGCAGAATGATAAACGGCAGGAATGAATCTGTCCCAGACGATACAGAGCTTCAGGCTGCTTTCCGGACAGTGTGCAGGGAAATTAGGCAAATTTTTTTGAATGGCAGGCGAACGGATACAGACTGGAACGGATACAGACTGCAGTTTGAGTATCACAGGTGAGAAACAGACTTGTCTGCTGCCGTCTGCGAGACTGATTGAAAACGGAATGTAAACTAAAAAATAAAAATAGTTGACAAATAAAAGAGACAGATCTAAGATAGACACAGACAGAGGATAAATGATCGGGCTGTCTGTTTCTTAGGCAGAACTGTGTGCAGAAAATCTGCGGCAATGAGAAGATAAACAGAAAAATTTTGGGAAAGCCAAAAATGAAAAGGAGAGGGAACATGGAGAGAACAGCGGAGCAGAAAGCAGGACGCAGAGCAGGGGTGAGAGATCTCACCTACATTGGAATAATGGTTGCTTTTATGGCGGTATGTTCATGGATTTCCATACCAACGGCAGTGCCGTTTACCATGCAGACGTTTGCGGTATTTCTGGCAGTAGGCGTATTTGGAGGCAGGAGAGGAACGATGGCCGTGCTGGTATATATTCTGCTGGGAGCCGTGGGAATGCCGGTATTTGCCGGATTCTCAGGCGGCATCGGAGTTTTGGTGGGCCTGACGGGAGGCTATATAGCGGGATTTGTCTTAACTGCCCTGATTATGTGGGGGATGGAGCGGGCCTTTGGAAGAAAAACTGCTGTTTTCTGGTGTTCCGCCGTGCTGGGGCTTATGGCATGCTATGCCTTTGGAACCTTCTGGTATCTGTTTATGTATGCCAGAACGGCTGAGCCGGTGGGCATTATGACGGTTCTGGGATGGTGTGTGATCCCGTTTGTCATCCCCGATCTGCTGAAAATCACACTGGCGGCAGCTATGAGCAAAAGACTCGGAAAGGCCGTAAGAAGCATGGAAGCCTAGGGGCGGTCAGAAGCAGACTGACTGAGATTCTGCAGAAAAAGGAAAGAGGATTGGATCGGAAAGAGGATTGAATCGAGAGATGACGAATACAGATAAAAGGACAGAAAAAAATCTGCCGCTGAGACTCAGACCCCACCACGGACTCTGTATTTACTATTTCAGAGGAAGCGGGTACAGCGAAGAATTTACAGAGCACATGAAAGAGGTAATCCGCAGTCTGAAAGATAACCCGAGGATTATTCTGACAGTCGGGGAGGACGAGGTCTGCTCCTCCTGTCCCAACCGGACTCCCCGGGGATGCAGCGAAAGGCAGAAGGCAGAATCATACGACAGAAAGGTGCTGGAGCTCTGCGGCCTCTTCGGCAGTCAGAATGGGCCGGGAGGCTCAGAAAATGAGCTGCGCTGGGAAGAGTTCAGGCAGGCGGTAGTAAGCAGGATTATCAGAGCCGGAAAGAGAAGGGAAGTCTGCGGGAACTGTGAGTGGGACGGACTGTGTGAGAGAATCGCAGAGAAGGCTTAAGAGACAGAAGTTCAGGCCAGTTAGAGTCAGAGACTGAAAGAAAAGAAAAAGCGAAAGAACGGAGCGCGTGAGGCGTTTTGTCCTTCCGCTTTTTTTATTATAACAGGAAACTTCGTTCCCTGTTATAGAAAAACGCTCCGCGGGGATCGCACTGCGGCGAAAAGGACTCCTTTTACCCTTTCTCTCTTTTTCCCTCATGCACCACCCAGAGCATCCCTCCGTATGCTGCACAGATCACGCCTCCCTTTGCCGCCAGCTGCACGAACCCGTTCATCTCCGAGGCTTTCATCCAGGCAGTCACAGGCTCCAGAGCATACAAAATTCCCACCGCCACGGCCAGGCACAGGCAGGGCTTTACAATCATCTCACCGGCTCTCATGGGAACTTTCACCTCGCCGTTCAGGCACACAATGTGCAGAAGGGCCAGCAGAAGCTCGCTGAGCAGGAGTCCATAGAAGTAAGCCCTCATTCCCATATGGGGAATTCCAAACACCACGAAGGACAGATTGAGAAGCATGGAAACTGCGTTGTGAACGAAGACGGAGGAGGTTTTTCCGAGGCCGTTTAAGATACTGCCCATGGTGGTGGAGATGTACATGAACGGGCAGAGCCATGCCAGAATGCGGATATAGTCCCCGGCAGCGGTGTTCTGGAATACGGTCATTCCAAGCTCCGGCCCGAAGAGGACAAAAAGTCCTACACAGAGAATTCCCATGTACAGGCTGTAGCGCAGAGCCATGTAGATTGTTTTTTCAATCCGGGCCGTGTTTTCCTGAGCCTGGGCTTCGGCTACAGTGGGGAGCAGGACGACGGAAAGAGAGTTGGTGATGGCAGAGGGAAAATAGATAAAGGGGAGAGCCATTCCTGTCAGAACGCCGTACATACTCAGGGCATCTGAGTGGTTCAGCCCAAATTCAATCAGTCTGTTTGGGACAAAGATTGCTTCCAGGCTCTGAAGGCAGTTTAAAATCAGCCGGTTTCCCATGAGAGGCACTGCCATGGCCATGAGGGGGACCGCTGTGGCGAGAAAACCGGCTGAGGGGACAAAAGAGGAAGATTCGCTTTTATGGCGCCTTCTCTTTGCATGTTTCTGAGCCTGCGGCCGTCTGCCGTTATTCCTGTCTTTCACTGCATAAACCAGATAGCTGTACACAGCCGATCCAGCTTCGCCGATAAACATGCCCCAGACTGCCACAGACACCGTTACAGGCTCTCCGTTTGCCGTCAGGACCTGTACCATCAGAAAGACGGCGCTCATGCGGATGACCTGCTCGAACATCTGGGAGAGTGCCGGAACGGCAGTGCGCTTCATACCATAATAGTAGCCGCAGATGCAGGCGTGGATGGAGGAAAAGGGAATGGACAGGGCCATGACCGGCAAAAGCGGCTCGCAGGCCGGCTCTAAGAGGACAAAGCGGGCGATAAACGGAGCGAACTGCCAGATAAGTCCCGCAAGAAGCCCTGATAAAGACAGGGAAATGATAAGTCCTGTCCGGAGAGAAGCCTTTCCGGAGCCGGCATCCCTGGCCACCAGACGGGAGATTGAGGTCTGGATAGCCCCGCAGCACAGGGCAAATGCAACCGAATGGACAGGAAACACCATCTGATAAATGCCGAGTCCCTCGGCCCCTACGGCCCGTGAGAGAAAGATCCGGTAGAAAAAGCCGAGAATCCGGCTTAAAAAGCCGGCAGCCGTCAGCAGGAGAGTGCCGGCAATCAGTGGATTTTTTTTCATAAAAGCTCCGAACCTGGGGAATTAATAGTATTATATTTTTATAAACAAGAATTATTACTACTTGTGTTTCGCAAAATTTCCTTTATAATAGTAAACGTAGATGAAGCTTTTACCTTTATTCCTACAAAATAAGACGAAAGGCGGATTTAAAATGAAACAGTTGATTTATCTCGACAATGCGGCCACCACAAAGACCAGGCCGGAGGTAGTGGAGGCTATGCTTCCCTATTTTACAGAGCAGTATGGAAATCCATCCTCTGTCTATGATTTTTCCTCGGGCCCTAAGAAGGCGATTGCCCACGCAAGGGAGACTATCGCGAAGGCTCTGGGCGCAAAGACGAACGAGATTTATTTTACAGCAGGGGGAACCGAGTCCGACAACTGGGCGTTAGTGGCTACGGCCGAGGCCTACCGGGCGAAGGGAAACCACATTATTACTTCAAAGATTGAGCATCACGCCATTCTCCACACCTGTGAGTACCTGGAAAAGCGCGGCTTTGAGGTGACATACCTGGACGTGGATGAGAATGGCGTTGTAAAGTTAGAGGAGCTTAAAAAGGCAATTCGGCCGGAAACTATTTTAATCTCCATCATGTTTGCGAACAATGAGATCGGAACCATTGAGCCTGTCCGCCAGATAGGCGCCATTGCCAAGGAACACGGAATTCTGTTCCACACAGATGCTGTCCAGGCTTTCGGCCATGTTCCGATTGATGTGGACGAGTGCGGCATAGATATGCTGAGCGCCAGCGGACACAAATTTAACGGGCCGAAGGGAATCGGATTTTTATATATCAGAACCGGCGTGAAATCGCGCTCTTTCATTCACGGAGGAGCACAGGAGAGAAAGCGCCGCGGAGGCACAGAGAACACACCCGGAATTGTGGGACTGGGAAAGGCCTGCGAGCTTGCCATGGCTTCCATGGAAGAGCGCACAAAAAAGGAGAAGGAGATGAGGGACTACCTGATCGCCAGAGTGATGAAGGAAATCCCCTACACAAGGCTTAACGGGCATCCCACAGAGCGCCTCTCCAACAATGCGAATTTTGCCTTCCAGTTTATTGAGGGAGAATCTCTTCTGATTATGCTGGATATGGATGGGATCTGCGGCTCCAGCGGTTCTGCCTGCACCTCAGGCTCCCTGGATCCGTCTCACGTGCTTCTCGCCATCGGCCTGCCTCACGAGATTGCCCACGGCTCTCTGAGGCTCACCTTAAACGACGAGATTACAAAGGACCAGATTGACTATACCGTGGAGAGCATCAAAAAGATTGTGGAGAGACTGCGCTCCATGTCCCCGCTCTACGAGGACTTTGTCAAGCATCAGAGATAGCGGCGGGAGAAACAGGCAGCCGGGAAACCGGCCTGTCAGGCACGGTCTGGCCAAGCTGCTTTGGCCTTAGAAAAATTTCAGCCTGCTGCAGCACAGCCTGACAGAGAAGGACGGCAGACTGCAGCAGAAACGTGAATTTATGCAGAAACACGAAAACAGTATGACAGAAAAGACAGGAGAAATACTATGTATTCAGAGAAAGTTATGGACCACTTTCAGAATCCCAGAAATGTGGGAGAGATAGAGAACCCCAGCGGAATGGGAACCGTTGGAAACGCCAAGTGCGGAGATATTATGAGAATTTACCTGGACATTGACGAGAACCAGATTATCCGGGATGTGAAGTTTAAGACCTTCGGCTGCGGAGCAGCCGTTGCCACCAGCAGTATGGCCACAGAGCTTGTGAAGGGCAAGAGTATTAAAGAGGCCATGCAGGTGACAAACAAGGCCGTTATGGAGGCGCTTGACGGGCTTCCGCCGGTGAAGGTTCACTGCTCCCTGCTGGCAGAGGAGGCTATTCACGCTGCACTCTGGGACTATGCTGAGAAGAACGGAATCAAGATCGAAGGCCTTGAGAAGCCAAAGTCTGATATCGGTGAAGAAGAAGAGGAAGAAGAGTACTAATCACCATGGAGAAAAAGAAGGTAGTGGTAGGCATGTCAGGAGGAGTTGACTCCTCCGTGGCTGCCTGGCTTTTGAAAAAACAGGGGTATGACGTGATCGGCGTGACCATGCAGATCTGGCAGGATGAGGAGCCGGAAGCTGTGGAAGAGAATGGCGGCTGCTGCGGACTCAGCGCGGTGGACGACGCCAGAAGGGTGGCGGAGGATCTCGCCATCCCCTATTATGTGATGAACTTTAAAAAAGAGTTCAGGGAGAACGTCATGGATTACTTTGTGGCTGAGTACTTAAGAGGCCGCACTCCAAATCCCTGCATTGCCTGCAACCGGTTTGTGAAATGGGAGTCCCTCTTAAAACGGAGTCTGGAAATAGGAGCGGACTACATTGCCACAGGCCACTATGCCAGGATTGAGAAGCTGCCAAATGGCCGCTATGCCCTGAAAAAATCTGCCACAGCAGCCAAGGATCAGACCTACGCCCTCTATAATCTCACTCAGGAGCAGCTCGCCCACACACTCATGCCTGTGGGCGAGTACACGAAGGACGAGATTCGGAAGATGGCGCAGGAGCTGAACCTGAGAGTGGCCCACAAACCCGACAGCCAGGAGATCTGTTTTATCCCTGACAATGATTATGCCAAATTTATCAGGGAGGACATAGGAAAGGAGCTTCCGGAAGGAAATTTTGTGGATCTGCAGGGAAATGTTTTAGGACGCCACAAAGGGATCACTCACTACACGGTGGGCCAGAGAAAGGGCTTAAACCTTTCCATGGGCCATCCTGTTTTCGTGGTCGAAATCCGTCCGGAGACCAACGAGGTGGTGATCGGGGAGAACAGTGATGTATTTTCCAGAACGCTGCGGTTTAACCGGATCAACTGGATGGCAGTGGACGGGCTTCACGGAGAGGAACACCGCTTCATCGCCAAAATCCGCTATGGCCACAAGGGAGCACCCTGCACAGTGAGGGAAATAGGCAGTGACCTGGCGGAATGTGTATTTGACGAGCCTCAGAGAGCCATCACGCCGGGACAGGCCGTTGTGCTGTACGACGAGGAATATGTGGCTGGAGGAGGTACCATCCTATGATTCAGAATCAGAGTGAAAAGCAGAGAGGAAGATCCCGCCGCAATGTAAAAAATGCAGAGAGGAAAAAAGGAGGCGCCAGATTCCCTGTGCAGAAGCTGGAAGCCCTCCGCAGCCTAATTTCTGACAGGAAGTCAGGGCTGGGAAGCAGGCCTTCAAAGAGTCTGAGCCTTGGCCGGCCGGCCGCTGCAGGGCGGACGGCGAACCAGGGGCGTAAGGTTAAAATTATGCAGGGGGCAAGGCCCGGACGAGGCAAAAGACCCAAAAGAGATTTGGCATATGGCCTGGCAGCAGCAGCTCTGCTTGCTGTCTGTCTCTGCGCCGGAGGGTTTTATCTGGGAGAGGGCTTCAGGATTTTTTCAGATAAAACGGAGGTACTGAAGGAGGCACAGGCAGAGACTACTGCAGAACTTATGGCAGCCGAGGCTGCAGAAGGGCAGGAAAAAGAAGGAGAGAAGCAGGAGCTTTATCTGAGCGACGCAGTTGCGGGCGGAGCCGGCAGCCAGGCAGAGGGTCAGGCTGTTTCCGGGGACGGAGAGCCGCAGATTGATCAGCTGGACAGCGCCCTGACTACCTCCAATGGTTTTGCGGATACAGAGGATCTGGTGACCGTTCAGGAAAACGGAGTTAATCTGAGGGCGGAAAGCCAGACGGGAAGCCGTATCATTACGCAGCTTCAGGCAGGAGAGGTGCTTGAAAGGACCGGAAAAAATGAAGAGTGGAGCCGTGTACTCTATGACGGAAGGACCTGCTATGTGGCGTCCCAGTATGTGAAGGTTCAGGAGCCGGAAAAAATCGTACAGGAGCCTGTGCCGGAGGCTGATGCGCCGCAGGGAAAAGCTGTGCCGGCCGACGCGGCAGTTATGGCGGCCTCTGACGGGACGGTGATCCCAGTCTCCAATGGGCGGATTGTTGTGCTGGACGCAGGCCATCAGGGAAAGGAAAATACCTCAAAGGAGCCGGCAGGGCCGGATTCTTTCTCCCAGAGGCAGAAAATGCCGGCCGGAGCTGTGGGAAATTCTCTGGGACTCAGAGAGTGTGATGTGACGCTGTCGATCGCCAGGAAGGCGAAGCAGATTCTCACAGAGAGAGGTTATACAGTCATTATGACCAGAGAGAGCAATGACATCAACCTGAGCTGCGTGGAGAGGGCGGAGATAGCCAACCGAAGCGGTGCAGGAGCCCTTGTCCACATCCATACTCACAGCCAGGAGAGTACATCCGTATCAGGTATCCTTGCCACCTGTCAGTCAGCGGGAAATCCCTACAACAGCGGCATATACGGCAGAAGCTACGCTCTTTCCAGAAGCATCTCGGGCAGCGTCAGCCAGGCTACAGGAGCCAGAAACCGCGGTGTACAGCAGACAGATACACTCAGCGAAATAAACTGGAGCCAGGTTCCGGTTACGGTTCTGGAGGTTGGATTTCTGAGCAACCAGCAGGAGGAGCTGCTCTTATCCCAGGAGGAGTACCAGGACAGAATCGCTCTGGGAATTGCCGACGGCCTTGATCAGTTTTTCAGCTCCGGAGAGTAGAGAAGACAGAAGAAAAAGGCAAAAAAGCTGTAAAACCAGGTGACAAACCGGGAAAAATTTTGTATAATACAAAAGATGCCGCTGGAAGGCCAGCGGTACAGACTGGAGATGTAGCGAAGAGGCCGTAACGCGGCGCACTCGAAATGCGTTTGTCGGTTCATCCCGGCACGTGGGTTCGAATCCCACCGTCTCCGCTTTTATGAAACCCTTGTAAATATTGGAAAAATCCTTTATTTACAAGGGTTTTCTCATGTTTTTTGTGTAACTATATTGCGGTATTCTGCACACGTTTTTCGGTTATTTTGCAACACGGATGCAACACGAAAGTCACACACTTTTTAAGCCTTCAAAGTGCTGGTTGATCTTCTTTGTCTGCCTTGCTGTCTCTAAGTCTATGGTATTTCGATATACAGTTTTCATTACATTGTCAGAGGCCCATCCTCCACGCTGCAAGATATACTGATCCGGAACGCCAATAGCGTGCATTACGCTAGCAGAATAATGCCTAAGATCGTGAAAACGAAAATGCGGCAGTCCAGAACGAATGATAGCGTGTTTAAAGCTATTGCTTATTTGTTCGGGGGTTTTCTTGATAATTCTGCCCTGTATTCCGGATAATCGATCAATGACAAAGCCAGGAAATATCACAGTACGGTAGCTTCCGTAAGTTTTCGGCTCTTTTATGTACCACATGCGATCTGGCCCTTGCACCATTGACTTACTTACTGTTACAGCGCATCCGTTGATATCTTCAGAAGTCAGGGCACATATCTCTCCCCGCCTCAGCGGCCCGAAAGCTGCCAGAAGAACAGCAAGCTCTAATTCGCTGCCTTGGATATTTTGCAATAGAATTTTTATATCATTATCGCTAGGACAGTAAAGAGCAGGCTTTTTTCTGGCGGGCATCTGAACTTTTAAACGCATATCAGGGGCAAACATATCCAAAGAGGCAGCCAGTAGGCCATAAGCGTTTCTGACGGTTTTTGGGGACAACCCTTTTTTTGTCAGATCAGATACCCATATCTGAACTGACGTACTGTCAAGATTCTTGATGCTTGTTTTGCCTAGATTTCCAGTCAAATGTGTCAGTTTGATAGAAGTGTAAGCTTTCATGGTTGAAGGGCTTAAAACGGCTTCCTTTGTGCGCAGATAGCGTTCTACAGCTTCCAATACAGTCAGATCGGCCGGCTCTTTAACCCCTTTCTTTTTGTTTAGCCTCCATTCTTCCGCCAGAAGCTGGGCCTCTTTTTTTGTGGCTGCGGTAAAGCTTCTGTAATGCCGCTTTCCGGCAGCATCCACATAATCCAGGGCCTGTACCCGGTAATTTCCGGATGGCAGGGCATTTTTCTTTTTCTTCGGTTTTTTCTCCATTCTTGTTCCTCCTCGTTAGAAAATGGTACAAAAATAACAGCCACACGGAACAAACGTTCTGATTGCGGCTGCTCCCCGAAGATGATACAATATGGCTGTGTGATATATTATTTCCTCTTCGGAGGAGATTCTGTTCAGCTCTCGCGGGCTTACGGCCTTCCTGTTGGCGCAGGAGGGCCATTTTACGTTCTATTCTGTTCCCATATCTTTCGAATCAGCCGAAGAGATAACTTCTCCAGTATCGGCGTTTACAAATTCCACATGGACATTTTCAACAGGAGTCCCATTAAAAATATTATACATTCCAGAATACATATAAAATCCAATAGTAGAAAATGACTCACTCAGACTGACTTCTGTTGATGTAGTTGTAACTGTGAATAAGGTATAATCATTGTTTGTCTCTATTTTAGTAATGTTAGGATAATCTTCTGACTGGATCATTGAGTCTAAGGTTTCATCAATGCTTTCGGCCATTTCTTCCATCATTTTTTTGTGTTGCTGCTTTGTCATTCTATAAGTAGCGCTTCCATCTTCATTCAAAGTAACTTCATATCCGCCTTTCGCTGCTTCCGCATTAAGTTCTTCTTGTGTGAGTTCTCCGACGTACTCGGCTGGCATTGTGATTTCAACATCAAACAAATTTGTATCTACATTGATATCCCCAATGGCCTCAAGATCGTTTTCTGCATTGGTTGTGGCAGCAGATGTGGTTTCTACTACAGTTGTTTCATTGACCGGATCAGAAGGCTGTCCTCCGCAAGCAGATAACAACAACGCCACTGCTATAATCCCTAATCTCTTTTTCATATTCTCCCTCCCTAAATATGTATTTTAAAAGATTTCATTATTCGTCTGGGTTTCTTCTGTTCCTTCAGAGGTTTTATATTGTTTCATTTCTTCTTGCTTTTCGATATATGCGTTACACATAATTGCATATCGTTCGACCTCATATTTTGACATATTTTTTTGTTGCAGTTTAGAACAACTAGAATCACCAAGTTGTTTTTCTTTCTCTAATATAAGGCAATCAGATCTTACAGCTGTTTCTTCTGAGATAGTGTTGTTTTTATCTTGGAAAATATTTTCTTTTCTTTTTTCTCTTAGCTGTTTTACTAACATGATAGCCAGAAAAAGAAATAGTAATACCAGCGGAGCATATCCAAATAAATAAAAAAATTTTTCTATAAGATAGAATACTATACTTATTGCCAGTAGTACTGCAAAAAATTTTAAACTAAGAGTAATGCATCCCTTCCCAATTTTAGGATTTTGAATAAAAATTTTTTTAAATATAATAAGCGGATAAAAAAATACTATTTTGTAAAATCGGAAAATCAATAGGAAAGGCATAAATAAGATATTTGCATGTTTTTCCTTTTGCAAGCTTTTCCTATAGAAGTACCTTGTCCACATCCTTTTTAAATAGTGATATTGACTCGGCCTCATTTTATACTCCTATGGGCTGTTGCTTCTATTCCCTGTATATCTTCTCTTTCAAAATCACATGAATTGAGATGTTTCATTACATGTAAAAATCGTTTTCTTTGTGATTCCATAGTGGCATTTTTATCTAAAAATATTGTAAATGTACCGTCCTCATTAGGAGTAACAGCTTCATGTACTTTGCCGGACGGAAAAGCAATTAATTCGATGTGATAATCAATCGACATTACCTTTTTCCTTCCTTTTTAACGCAAGTAACATACTGTGGACTGTTTCCAGATCTTCTGGTGCGGCATCCCTGGCAGCATCAAAGAGCAGACGCAATTCTTTGTTTTCAAAAATGTCCTGTGCGATGGCGGCTGTTTCATCGTTGAGATAGTATCCAACGGAGTGCTCTGTTCCTTCGTCAGTGAAATAGCTGATTGACACGCCTAAACAATCTGCAATCTTTTGCATTTTATCATTTTTAGGTTCACTTCTTCCTGATTTCCAATCTGAAAATGTTGATTTTCCTATTCCTGTCATTTGAGCAATATTAGCGTCTTTTAAATTTTTGGAATCTCTTAACTTGCAATACTTTTCATATTTTGACACAGTATCCCTCCTGAAAAAAAGTTATGAAAAACGTACTGAAGTGTTGACAAGTTATGAAATCCGTGCTAATATAAAAATATGAAGTTCGGAAGTCATAACTTATATGTTTTGTGGTGATTCATATTATAACTGATTTCCGAACTAAAGTCAATAGAGAAGTCCGGAAAAGGAGGTGTAACTTGTACGAGCGTTATGTTGAGTTACGAGATAAAAAAGGCGTAACCGATTATAGAGTATCAAAAGATACGGGAATCACAAAGTCCACTTTTACGGACTGGAAAAATGGCAGGAGTACTCCAAAGTTAGAAAAGATTTTTCTTTTGGCTAAGTACTTCAATGTTACTATTGAATATTTTTTGGAATAGGGGGGGTGGTAGAAAATGCAGGATTTAAGAGTAATTGAAAACGAGCTAGTGCCTGTGTATGTAACAAGCACTGGGGAAAAGGTGGTTTATGGCTCAGAACTCCATGCGGTACTGGAAGTAAAGAGTAACTACCGTGAATGGATAAATAGAAGATTATCAGATGTTGATGCAGCTGATAACGAGGATTTTACCACCGTCGAAATTTCGACAGTGTCTGGAGGAACACCGAAGAAAGACCATATTATCAAACTCGACACTACCAAAGAAATGGCCATGCTAGAGCGCAACGAGAAAGGCAAGCAGGTGCGGCAGTATTTCATCAAAATTGAAAAGAAGTATAAAGCCAGCGCATTGGACACTTCTCAGCTTTCTCCTGAGCTCCAGATGTTCAAAAAGATTTTTGACACAGTGGCGATGCAGGAGATTCAGCAGAGAGAGCAGGCTGAGAAACTTTCCAGGGTAGAAGAAAAGGTAAACAGCATCCGTGAGGTTGTTGCCCTTGATACCACATCATGGAGGGATGACAGCGGCAGGATCCTGAGAAAGATCGGTATGGAACTGGGAGAAGGAAAGGGCTACCCGGATGCAAGAAGTGAATCCTATCAGCTGCTTGAAAGAAGGGCAGGTGTGAATCTGAAGCAGAGGCTTACCAATAAGCGCCGGAGAATGGCAGAAGAGGGAGCCTGTAAGTCTAAAAGGGACAAGCTGAACTACCTGGACATCATCGGAGAGGATAAGAAGCTGATTGAGGTATACACGGCGATAGTAAAGGAGATGGCCGTAAGATATGGAGTAGCTTAGGAGGTGATAAGGATGTACATACCAGAATTTGTCTGTGGTTTCATTGTCGGAACAGTGGTAGGAATCATAGTCTTGATTGCGATTGCACACCATGTATGTAAAAAGTAAAATGCCCCGGCGGTGTTGGAGGCACCCCGGAGCGCGGCAACCACTAACGTGTCTAGCTGTTGCAGGATTATATTACCATATTTTTCCTGCAAAAGCAAGAACAAATGTTCGATTTTGGAGGAAAATATGGATAACAGAGAAAAAAAAGGATTGGAGAACGCAAAGGATTGGACTGAAGCAGAGATCAAGATTGCTGAAAAGTTGCTTGCAAGTAATGATGGGCTGGCAAAAGATGTGGTTGAGCAGTCGAAGCATAATGCAAGACGCTGGTTTGTAGCCTGGCTCATCACGGTGGCTGTACTGGCAGCTACAAATGCCGCCTGGATTTATGTATTTCAGTCTTATGACTACGTTTCTCAGTCCAGCGACGGAGTCAACAATATTAACAGTGGCACTCAGGGAGATGTAACGAATGAGCCAGAAAGCGAGAATTAAGAAAAACAGGAAAAGCAGAGGTTTCAAAAGGAAAAGGAGGAGAAAGTAATATGTGCAGGTTTAAAAGCGGAATTATTTTTAAAAATCGAGTAGAGATTGCCCAGGGAGAAAATGACAGCCACAGTGACTTGCTTGAATCTCTGGGGGTCGAAGACAGTTACTTGAATGCATCTAAGGTATTTGTCAGGGCAGAATTGGTGCCTGTTAATGGTGAATGGTGGGTAAGCCCAGAAGAACATCCGGACAAGTGGAAATTTTTCGTAGATCAGGACATCATTCCGGATTGGTTCGAAAAAGAAACATATGAAAAAAGCTTTCGTGAGGCTGTCTGCCAATGGTGGAAAGAGCATGTTTTAGTTGACAGAAAGATTGAGCTGCTTAGCAGCGGGTACTACAGGCTGAAACGCTGCGAAGTAAAGAGGCTGTGTAATGATGTCAAGGTGTTGTTGCATAGCTCCACGGTAGGCGAGATGTGGGACAGCTCCCAGGTAGG
>UMIN01011690.1_pt1 | contig 19646 bp, 15 predicted proteins | sample 1965811 | NCBI WGS metagenome assembly UMIN01 (sample SAMEA4836123, study PRJEB28245) | human gut metagenome | biome: gut microbiome; material: fecal sample | place: Denmark | collected 2008
TTCTTCTGTGAGCAAGCTTGCTCCGGTTTTTGTTCTTAGCAGTCGCATGGCGGAATAGTTGCTACAAAAAAGAAAGCGAGGATACCTAATGAGTAACGTAAGACGTGTCTACGTGGAAAAAAAGCCTGCTTTTGCAGTGCAGGCCAGGGAGCTGAAGCATGAGATCAGTAGCTATTTGGGAATTCAGACGGTTACAAATGTGAGAGTGCTGATTCGCTATGATGTGGAGAATATCTCAGACGAAAGTTTTGAGAAAGCCTGCCAAACTGTGTTTGCAGAGCCGCCTGTAGATGAGCTTTACAGAGAGGATTTTGAGGCAAAGCAGGGAGCGAGAATTTTTTCTGTGGAATATTTGCCAGGACAGTTTGACCAGAGAGCAGACTCAGCAGTACAGTGCGTACAGTTTTTAAGAGAGGATGAGGAGCCGATCATTCGCTCTGCGACCACCTATGTGATCGAGGGAGAGATCAGTGAGGATGAGTATGAGGCGATTAAAAACCACTGTATCAACCCGGTAGATTCCAGAGAGACCAGCTTGGATAAGCCGCAGACTTTGGTGACAGAGTTTGAGGACCCCCAAGATGTGAAAATTTTCCATGGATTTAAGGATATGGAAGAAGCAGATCTAAAAGAGCTTTATGACTCTTTGGGATTGGCGATGACTTTTAAGGATTTCCAGCACATTCAGAACTATTTTTGCAATGAGGAAAAGAGGGACCCATCTGTGACAGAGATTCGGGTGTTGGATACTTACTGGTCTGATCATTGCCGTCATACGACTTTTTCCACCGAGCTGAAAGAGGTGACTTTTGGCGAGGGAGACTATCGTGAGCCGTTGGTGAAGACATACGAGGATTATCTGAATACTCATAGAGAGATGTACCAGGGTAGAGACGATAAATTTGTGTGTCTAATGGATTTGGCTCTGATGGCGATGCGTAAATTAAAAGCGGAAGGCAAGTTGGAAGACCAGGAGGAATCCGAAGAGATCAATGCGTGCAGTATTGTAGTTCCGGTGGACGTGGACGGAGTAGAAGAAGAGTGGCTCATTAATTTTAAAAATGAGACCCACAACCATCCTACGGAGATCGAACCCTTTGGAGGGGCCGCTACTTGTCTGGGAGGAGCAATCCGTGACCCGCTTTCAGGACGTACCTATGTGTACCAGGCTATGCGTGTGACAGGGGCAGCAGATCCGACGGTATCTGTAAAGGAGACCATGAAGGGAAAACTGCCTCAGAAGAAACTGGTAAGAGGTGCGGCCCATGGTTACAGCTCTTATGGAAATCAGATCGGCCTGGCTACCGGTTATGTGAAGGAGATTTATCATCCGGATTATGTGGCGAAGAGGATGGAGATCGGCGCTGTTATGGGAGCGGCTCCCAGACGTGCAGTCATCCGGGAGACTTCTGATCCGGGAGATATCATTATTCTGCTGGGAGGACGTACTGGACGAGATGGAATCGGCGGTGCCACTGGTTCTTCTAAGGTGCACACGGAAGCTTCGATCGAGGTATGTGGCGCTGAGGTGCAGAAGGGAAATGCTCCGACTGAGCGCAAGATTCAGAGGATGTTCCGTCGAGAAGAAGTCAGCAGACTGATTAAAAAATGCAATGATTTTGGCGCAGGTGGCGTGTCTGTGGCTATCGGTGAATTGGCGCCGGGCCTGAAGGTAAATCTGGATAAGGTTCCAAAGAAATATGCGGGGCTGGACGGAACAGAGATCGCGATCTCAGAGTCCCAGGAGAGAATGGCTGTGGTTGTGGACCCCAAAGATGTGAAGGAATTTTTAAAATATGCGAATGAGGAGAATCTGGAAGCCATTGAGGTGGCAGTGGTTACAAAGGAACCGCGTTTGGTGTTGGAATGGAGAGAGAAAGAGATTGTCAATATTTCCCGTGCTTTTTTGGATACCAACGGCGCACACCAGGAGACTACGGTTGCTGTGGATATCCCAAACCAAGAGGGTAGTTTGTTTGTGAGAAAAGAAATCGGGGATGAGAAAGAGAAATGGCTGGAAACTCTGGCCGACTTGAACACCTGTTCCCAAAAAGGGCTGGTGGAAATGTTCGACGGTTCCATCGGTGCAGGGTCTGTCTTTATGCCATACGGCGGACAGTATCAGGCCACAGAGACCCAGACCATGGTAGCAAAAGTGCCAGTGCTGAAAGGAAATACCAACACAGTGACTATGATGAGTTATGGATTCGACCCATATCTGTCTAGTTGGAGTCCGTATCACGGCGCGGCCTATGCGGTGACAGAATCCGTAGCCAGAATCGTGGCGTCCGGCGGTGATTATAAGAAGATTCGCTTTACCTTCCAGGAGTATTTCCGCAGAATGACGGAGGAGCCGTCCCGCTGGAGCCAGCCGTTTGCTGCGTTGTTGGGAGCTTATGCGGCGCAGATGGGCTTTGGGCTGCCTTCTATTGGCGGAAAGGACAGTATGTCAGGTACCTTTAATGAGATTGATGTTCCGCCTACTCTGGTTTCTTTTGCCGTGGATGTGGCAAAATTGCAGGATGTGATTACACCTGAGCTGAAAAAGGCTGGAAATAAACTGGTTTGGCTTCATGTGCCGAGAGCGGAGTATGAGCTACCGGATTATAAGGCTTTGATAGAACAGTATGAGAAACTGCATCAGGATATTCAAGCGGGCCGTGTGGTATCCGCCTATGCGGTAGACCGCCAAGGAATCGCTGCGGCAGTCAGCAAGATGGCCTTTGGAAACCGAAAAGGTGTGAAGATTGAGCACAATGTGGATAAGAGAGATCTGTTTGTGCCAGGCTTTGGGGATATCATCTGTGAGGTGGCTGATGGCAAAGTGGGCGAGCTGGCAATCACTTACACGGTGATCGGAGAGGTTCTGGAAGAGCAGGAATTTACTCACGGTGATGTGAGAATCTCTTTGGACGAGGCATTGGTTTCCTGGAAGGGCACCCTGGAGAAAGTGTTTGCTACTCATTCCGGTGCGCAGCCGCAGCAGGAACGTGAGGCTGTGAAAGCCGCTGCTGACGGAAATGGAGAAGTAAAGGACGGACTGTATCACGCAAAGAAGGTCTATGTGTGCAAAAATAAAGTTGCAAAACCGAGGGTCTTCATACCAGTATTTCCAGGGACGAACTGCGAGTATGACAGCACCAGGGCTTTTGAGCGGGCAGGCGCCGAGGTAGATGTAAAAGTGTTTAAGAACCTCACGGCTGAGGACATTCGAGATTCCGTGGAGATTTTTGAGAAAGCCATCGGACAGGCACAGATGATTATGTTCCCGGGCGGATTTTCAGCGGGAGACGAGCCGGACGGTTCCGCGAAATTCTTTGCGACGGCTTTCCAGAACGCAAAGATGAAGGAAGCTGTTATGAGACTGCTCAATGAGAGGGACGGCTTGGCGTTGGGAATCTGCAACGGTTTCCAGGCTCTGATTAAGCTTGGACTTGTACCCTGCGGTGAGATTGTTGGACAGACGGAAAATTCTCCGACTCTGACCTTTAATACTATTGGACGCCACATTTCTAAAATGGTGTACACAAAAGTGGTTTCTAACAAATCGCCATGGCTAGCACAGGCTGAGCTGGGCAAGGTGTACTGTAATCCGGCGTCCCACGGAGAAGGGCGTTTTGTGGCCAGTGATGAGTGGCTTCAAAAACTTTTCGCTAACGGCCAGGTGGCTACTCAGTATGTGACTCCGGAAGGAGAACTGAGAGTGAATGACGAGGAGTGGAATGTCAATGGTTCATACTGTGCGATTGAAGGTATCACAAGCCCGGACGGAAGGGTGCTGGGCAAGATGGCGCACAGCGAGCGCAGGGACCGTGGAGTCGCGATGAATATCTACGGAGAGCAGGACATTCGTATTTTTGAGTCGGGTGTGCAGTATTTTAAATAATAGACATATTAAGAGAAAACTGTCTAAAGTGTCAGAAAACGTTGGTTATTTTGTACGGTTTCGATAGGTTGCTACCAATTTTGAGAATATAGTAGTATATTAAATTTAAACCTAGGTGAACTTAAAAATGTCTTGTCAGTTCTCTCATATCCGCAGTTCTTGCGATGTCTGTTCAGATGGAAACTGTATATAAGGCATAACAGAAAAGAGCTTTCACATGCAAAAAGTGAAAGCTCTTTTTTGTGTGCATCGCGAAGTGTGTTACTGCTCACAAACCGCAAGCGAGTGAACAGTAACTGGACGGAAGAATTAGAGGGTGATTTTCAGACAATTTCCTTTCTTTTTTATTCTTTAGAAGGCATAATATCATTGTTATAATTATCTGTTTTAAAACTTGATATGTAGAAATGATTATGGCATTACTTCAGGAAAAATCATATACGATTGACGATATTTACGCATTGTCAGATGGAACGAGAGCTGAATTGATTGACGGGGATTTAAAGATTAAAATCGAATAGTTGTTGCGCGTTATCAAAGGAGTGAAAGAGTCCTGGCAAGGGCTCTTTTGCTTTGCAAAAAATGAAAGTAATTTCGAGGGTTTTACAGCTGAGGTGGTGACATAGGTGCGGAGCCCATAGGTAATCACTAGAGTGATTACATTTCGTTTTCGTGAAAAAATAAAAATCCTGAAACCCCAGTAAAATCAAGGATTTCAGGACCTAAACGAAGTAGCGAGAGGGGGAGTCGAACCCTCGACACTACGGGTATGAACCGTATGCTCTAGCCAACTGAGCTATCTCGCCATATTCTTAAGTATATGGGACCTATAGGGCTCGAACCTATGACCCTCTGCTTGTAAGGCAGATGCTCTCCCAGCTGAGCTAAGATCCCATATTTCTGTCTCAGGTACTACATTTTTTGTTTGTTTCCCGTCGACTGCTCTGCTATTATATACTGAAAAGGAAGACTTTGTCAACACCTTTTTTACATTTTTTTTGAAAAAGTAACAGTTCAGTCAGCACCATTCGTAAAACCGCACTGCATGCTACTCGTGGTTGCCGCCACCGTTTTACTTATGGAAAGGTGCTCAACTCAAACAGATACTCGTTCGTAAAAACATACAAGTATGTTTTATGCTTCTCGTACACTGTATGGCTGAATTGTTACGAAAAATTGCAAAAGTTTGTATCTGCACTCATGAAACGCTGCCAGCCCGTTTTTCTTGATTTTTCAATGGATTCATGTATAATAAATACTGAGACATTTTTTCTATATAGATCATTGAGTATCAGGAGGAGATAAGTATATGCGAGTCGATACGGACGATTTTGCCCGACCGTGTAGCTGCGGTAGAGAACATCACATAGAAGTAAAGGAAATCATTATAGAGGCGGGAGCAGTTGAAAAGCTGGAAGTTATGTTGGATGATGGTATGCTACGAGAGTACATTTCACCGGTAATCATCTGTGATACCAACACGTTTGCAGCCACTGAAGAGATTATGGAAAATATCTATGACCGCTGTGAGGTGATTATTCTGGATGCGGAGGGACTGCAGGCAGATCAGAGAGCCGTGGAGGTAGCCTTCCAGAATATGGATGATGAGATGGATTTGATTCTGGCGGTTGGAACTGGAACTATCCATGACATCAGCAGATATATTGCTCATGAATATGGAATTCCTTTTATTTCAGTACCCACTGCAGCAAGTATGGACGGATTCGTCAGCTCCGTGGCGACGATGACTTGGAATGGATTAAAAAAGACAATTCCGTCTGTGGCACCGCTGTGTGTCATAGCGGACACAGATATATTTTCAAAGGCCCCAAAAAGGTTAAATGCGTCTGGAGCGGCGAATATTCTGGGAAAGTACATCAGTTTGGCCGATTGGAGAATCGCAAATCTGGTGGCGGGTGAATATTTGTGTGAGAGAGCGTATGAGATGGAAGAGCAGGCGCTTCGTCTTGTGAAGTCCTGTATTCGGGGGATTCCCAGTGAGGATGAAGACGACTGCGAGAATTTGATGAAAGCGTTGATTATTTCAGGGCTGGCAATGCAGATTGTCGGCAGTTCAAGACCAGCGTCTGGTGCGGAACATCATATGTCCCATCTTTGGAAGATGGAAGTGATCAATGGTCATTTGGATGCGTATCATGGAGAGAAAGTTGGTGTGGGTCTACTGCTGTGCATTGATAAGTATAACCAGATAGCAAGGGCCATTCGCAGGGGGGCTTGTCATATTGTAAAATATGAAGGAATAGAGAACGTTTTGTTAAAACGGATTTTTCAGGAGAGCGGTAAACTAGAAGGGATTCTAGAAGAAAATACGCCGGATCCGCTGATTGCTGTTGTTCCGGAACATCTGGAAAAATGTCTCCCTATGATTGCGTCGATTATAGAGGAACTGCCGGATAAGGATGAATTGCGCAGACTGATGGAAAAAGGCGGCTGTATGACCACGGTGGAAGAACTGGGATTGTCGAGAAAAATTATACGCAAGACGATGCAGATTTCTCCTTATATGAGAAATCGTTTGACGCTGATGCGTTTTTTGAAGATGATGGAGATTGACTAGCGGATTTGGTGGCAGGAAAGCAAAAGTGAATATCAGAGAGAGGAAGAGGTATATGCGTGTAGGAATAGGGTACGATGTGCATAAGTTTGTTGCGGGCAGAAAGTTGATTCTTGGAGGAGTGGATATTCCGTATCAATTAGGGCTTTTGGGACACTCAGACGCGGATGTGCTAGTTCACGCTGTGATGGATGCACTACTGGGAGCAGCAGCTCTAGGGGACATCGGACAACATTTCCCTGACACGGATCCACAATATGAAGGGATATCCAGCATAGAGCTTCTCAAAAAAGTGAAGGAGCTTTTGGAGAGCCATGGTTATGTGGTCGGAAACATAGACGCGATTATTGTGGCTCAGCAGCCTAAGATGGCTTTGCATATTCCTAAGATGAGAGAGAACATCGCGAATGCTCTGGGGATTTTGATAGATCGTGTGAGTGTAAAAGCTACCACAGAGGAAAAGCTGGGGTTTACGGGCACACTGGAGGGAATTTCCTCTCATGCGATCTGTCTTTTAGAGAATTCCAGCCTATGATATCAATATAGATATATAAGAGATGCTTGCCAAGATAATATCGTACAGGAAAGGAATCGAGAAGATGAAAATCTATAACACATTGTCCAAGAGAAAGGAAGAATTTATTCCTCTGGAAGAGGGAAGGGTTAAGATGTATGTCTGCGGGCCCACTGTTTATAATTTAATTCACATTGGAAATGCCCGTCCAATGATCGTGTTTGATACCGCACGTCGTTATATGGAATATAAAGGTTATAAAGTGAATTTCGTGTCTAATTTTACGGATGTGGATGACAAAATAATCGCGAAAGCAAATGAGGAAGGTGTGACGGCCGATGAAATTTCAAAGAGGTATATTGAAGAGTGTAAAAAGGACATGGAAGGCATGAACGTAAGACCGGCTACCACTCATCCTCTGGCGACAGAAGAAATTGAAGGTATGGTAGAGATGATACAGACGCTGATTGACAAAGGATTTGCCTATCCTGTGGCGGATGGTACCGTTTATTTTCGAGTTAAAAAGTTTAAAGAATACGGAAAACTCTCTCATAAGAATTTGGATGATCTCCAGTCTGGTTTTCGTGCTCTTCAGGTGTCTGGCGAGGAGCAGAAAGAAGATCCTCTGGATTTTGTTCTGTGGAAGCCTAGAAAAGAGGGAGAGCCGGCATGGCCGTCTCCTTGGTGTGAGGGTCGTCCAGGGTGGCATATCGAGTGTTCAGTTATGTCCAAAAAGTACCTGGGAGAAGAGATTGATATCCATGCGGGTGGAGAGGATCTGATTTTCCCGCACCATGAGAATGAGATTGCTCAGAGCGAGTGCTGCAATGGAAAAGTCTTTGCGAGATACTGGATGCACAATGGCTTTTTAAACATTGATAATAAAAAGATGTCCAAATCTCTCGGTAATTTCTTTACAGTCAGAGAGATCGCAGAACAGTATGATCTTCAGGTTCTGAGATTTTTCATGCTGAATGCTCACTACAGAAGTCCTCTGAATTTTAGTCGTGATTTGATGGAGGCATCTAAGAACTCTCTAGAAAGAATTCTAAACGGAGCAGAGAGATTAAGATTTTTGGCTGACGGTGCGAAGAAAATTGAGATAAGCCCTCAGGAGCAGGAAAGTTTGAATGAAGCGAAGAAAATTTATGTCAGCAAGTTCGAGGAAGCCATGGACGACGATTTTAATACGGCGGATGCCTTGGCGGCAGTGTTTGAGTTGGTAAAATTTGCAAACACTCAGATTAATGAGGAGAGTTCCAAGGGATATGTGGTGGAAGTCTACGCTATCCTGAAGCAGCTGTGCGATGTACTTGGATTGATTATCGAGAAAGAAAAAGAGGTTTTGGACGAGGATATCGAGAGGCTGATTGCAGAACGCCAGGCTGCCAGAAAGATGAAGAACTTTGCGAGGGCCGACGAAATCAGAGATCAGTTGACAAATATGGGGATTATCCTGGAGGACACCAGAGAAGGAGTGAAATGGAAGAGGGCTTAAAGTATTTGACAGACCTCTTTGCTCTGCCAAAGCAGGACCTGCGTACCTATTCTCCGTTGACGCTGGCTTATATCGGTGATGGCGCCTATGAAATCATAGTGCGGACTTTGTTGGTGAAGCAGGGAAATTGTCCGGTGAATCGTTTGCACAAAAAAGCAAGCCAACTGGTGAAAGCAGGGACGCAGTCGGCGATTATCCAAAAACTGGAGCCGATGTTGACGGAAGAAGAATATCGAATCTATAAGCGTGGACGGAATGCTCATTCCCCTACGATGGCGAAACATGCTTCTATGACAGATTACCGCAGAGCGACAGGGTTTGAGGCGTTGATTGGATACCTGTATCTGAAAGAAGAATGGAAGCGAATGTTGCAGTTGATCCGGGAAGGAATCTCGGATCAGCTGAAGAATTAGACGGAGAAAATTATGAGTGAACAGATAGAAGGAAGAAATGCGGTGCTGGAAGCGTTTCGTTCCGGCAAATGTGTGGATAAGTTGTTTGTGCTAGATGGTTGTCATGACGGCCCGGTCAATTCCATAATGAGAGAGGCGCGTAAGAAGGATACACTCGTTCAGTATGTTTCTAAAGAAAGATTAAATCAGCTATCACAGACGGGCACGCATCAGGGAGTAATCGCGGTGGTGGCAGCTTACGAATATTCCACGGTGGAGGACATTCTTCAAAAAGCAAAAGATAAGGGAGAAGATCCTTTTATTTTACTGCTGGATGGCATAGAAGATCCCCACAATTTAGGCGCGATTATACGTACTGCAAATCTAGCAGGGGCCCATGGAGTGATTATACCGAGAAGGCGAGCGGTAGGTTTGACTGCAACGGTGGCTAGAACCTCGGCAGGTGCACTGAATTATACACCGGTAGCAAAGGTTGCCAATTTGACAAAGACCATGGAAGTTTTAAAAAAGGAAGGTATGTGGTTTGTCTGTGCCGATATGGACGGTCAAAAGATGTACCAGCTGAATTTGAGAGGACCGATAGGAGTAGTGATCGGAAACGAGGGAGAGGGAGTCAGCCGATTGGTGAAAGAAAAATGTGATTTTGTGGCTTCCATTCCAATGAAAGGAGATATAGATTCTCTGAATGCATCCGTGGCAGCAGGAGTGCTTTCCTATGAAGTCGTCAGACAAAGAATGATGAAATAGGAGACACAGGTATGGACGGCTATGCTGAATTTTCTGATGAGGAATTGATTGAGAAACTGAGAGATGGACAGGAGGATGTCGCGGATTATCTGATGGAGAAATATAAAGAGCTGGTTCGTCAGAAAGCCAGAGCGATGTATCTGATTGGAGGAGAGACAGATGATCTAATTCAAGAGGGAATGATAGGGCTTTTTAAAGCTGTCAGAGATTATCAGCCGGATAAGGCAGCGTCTTTTCAGACTTTTGCCAGGCTTTGTATTGATCGGCAGCTTTATAAGGCGATATCCGGCTCAAACCGTCAAAAACATCAACCGTTGAATACTTATGTATCATTGAGTCAGGAGACAGAAGGTGAACGACAGTTGAGATCTCTATGGGAACAGAACCCGGAAGCCATCGTGATCGCGAGGGAAAATGTGGAAGATCTGGAGAAAAGGATTGAGGAGTGTCTGAGCTCATTCGAGAATCAAGTATTGGAGTGCTATCTGCGGGGAAAAGACTATGAGCAGATTGCCGCTGAACTGGGACGGCCCAAGAAATCAATAGATAATGCTTTGCACAGAATACGAGGAAAAGTAAAAATATGTATGGGCACGACAAACAATAAAAAAGAGTATTGATGCTAATCTAAGATTGCGTCAATACTCTTTTGAACTTCATAATATAAAATAGAGCAAATTCCCTGAGAAAATCTGCTCCATTTCGTTGAAAGCTGCCTAGCGGATTTGAACCGCCGACCTCCGCCTTACCAAGGCGACGCTCTACCAGCTGAGCCAAGGCAGCAAGAATATTTGATACAAATGAGATATGAGAAAAAATTGGTACTCTCTGTTAGAGAGTACCACAGAGCTGCCTAGCGGATTTGAACCGCCGACCTCCGCCTTACCAAGGCGACGCTCTACCAACTGAGCCAAGGCAGCATGAATGTCTCACCGGAAAGAATTCTATCAAAGAAGGGGAAAATTGTCAACTGTTTTTTGCAAAAAATGAAAAAAAGGAGGTTACAGTTCAGGCTCCAATATCCCGCGAGGTGTTTTTGACATTTTGTACAAAAATCACGAGACATACTCGCGCCAAACTGCTGTTTACAGCAATTTGTGTGCATCTCGAAGCGTGTTACTGATCACAAACCGCAGGTGAGTGAACAATAACAAAAGGAGAGCCAGTATCCGGAGATACTGGCATATGAAAAAGAAAAGTTTAATGAAAAGGTTTATTTTTTATAGTTTTATATTACGATAGGAATGTGAGTATTTTGTGTTGAATTTTTAAAAGAATTGTGAACATTTTTTGGATTTTTCATGTTATAGGAAAGACAGTCTTTTATTAGACGGGTATTTATGATATGATTACAAATTAAGAAAAGGTCGAGGAGGCAAGATATGGAGAACGAAACAGTATCCAAAAATTTTATTGAACAGATTATAGACAAAGATCTGGAAGAGGGGGTCTACGACACCGTACACACTCGCTTTCCGCCGGAACCCAATGGTTATCTGCACATTGGACATGCGAAATCCATTCTCTTGAATTACGGTCTGGCTCAGAAGTATCACGGGAAGTTTAATATGCGTTTTGATGACACAAATCCCACCAAGGAGAAAGTGGAATTTGTGGAATCTATAAAGGAAGACATAGAATGGCTGGGGGCAGACTGGGAGGACCGCCTCTATTTTGCATCTGATTATTTTGAACAGATGTATGAGGGGGCTGTTAAATTAATCGAAAAAGGAAAAGCCTATGTGGACGATTTGAGCGCTGAGCAAATTCGTGAGTATAGGGGAACCTTGAAAGAACCAGGTAAAGAGAGTCCATACAGAAACCGCAGCGTGGAGGAAAATTTGAGTCTGTTTCAAGCTATGAAAGAAGGCAGATATGCAGATGGAGAAAAAGTGCTCAGGGCGAAAATTGATATGGCTTCTCCGAATATGAATATGAGGGATCCGGTGATCTATCGTGTTGCCCATATGGAGCATCACAACACAGGAGACAAGTGGTGCATCTATCCAATGTATGATTTTGCACATCCTATTGAAGATGCCATCGAAGGTATCACCCATTCTATTTGTACCTTAGAGTTTGAAGATCACCGCCCGCTCTACGATTGGGTTGTGCATGAGCTGGAATATCCTCAGCCGCCGAAACAGATCGAATTTGCGAAGCTTTATCTGACAAATGTTGTTACAGGCAAACGGTATATCAAGAAGCTTGTGGAAGAAGGAATTGTGGATGGTTGGGACGACCCTCGTCTGGTATCCATTGCGGCCCTGCGAAGAAGAGGCTTCACACCGGAATCTATAAAAATGTTTGTAGATTTGTGTGGGGTGTCAAAGGCGAACAGCTCTGTGGACTATGCAATGCTGGAATATTGTATCCGGGAAGATCTGAAAATGAAACGGTCACGTATGATGGCGGTTTTGGACCCAATTAAATTGGTGATTGATAACTATCCGGAAGATCAGATAGAGTATCTGGATGTGGAGAACAATCTGGAAAATGAGTCGCTGGGACACAGAAAAGTAGCGTTTGGCAGAGAGCTGTATATAGAGAGGGAGGATTTCATGGAAAATCCGCCAAAGAAATATTTCAGACTTTTCCCAGGAAACGAAGTACGCTTAATGCATGCTTATTTTGTGAAATGCGAAAGTTTTGTCAAGGATGAGGATGGAAACGTTACGGAGGTTCACTGCACTTACGACCCTGAGACAAAATGCGGAACTGGATTTACGGGACGAAAGGTCAAGGGCACGATTCACTGGGTATCGGCTAAAGAGGCTAAAGAGGCCAAAGTGCGCTTGTATGAAAATATTATCGATGAGGAAAAAGGAGTGTACAATGAGGATGGCTCTTTGAATCTCAATCCAAATTCGCTGAAGGAGGTTACAGCGTATGTGGAGCCAGAGCTAATGAAGGCAAAAGCTTATGAAAGTTTTCAGTTCGTGAGAAATGGATATTTCTGTGCGGATGCGAAAGATTCCAAGGAAGGAGAGCCGGTATTTAACAGGATTGTCTCGTTGAAGAGTTCTTTCCGTCTTCCGAAGGCATAATTGAATTTTAAAGAAGTGCTATAAGTTTAGGACAGTGTGTTCTTGAAAGAATCCCTTCTGAGTGATTGCGTGAGACAATTGCTCCAGAAGGGGTTTTGAGTTATCGGAAAGCGCCTACCCACATTATTGATGGAAAATGTGAAAAATTGCCGCAAGGCTTTCAGCGGATTGGAAAGAAAAAAGTTATTAAGCTGAATTTTGTTGAATTGAAGAGAAAAGAAAGATATAATAGAGGTACTATTTACATAGAAAAAATATGTCTATAGTAGCATAGATATTGGATGTCTGGGTGCTGCTTTCCTGATGTGGAGGATGAGGAAAAAGCACACAGCCTAGGGGACCGATGTCTGTGCAGGCAGAAAAACTGCGAGGGTTAAAAAATTAAGGATAACAGGAGGATTCAAAATGAAAAAACTTGTGGTTGCGAAAAAAGATGCGTGTATGGCGTGTAAGGAGTGCGAGATTGCGTGTTCAGAGGCTTTTTATAAAGAGTTTGATGACACAAAATCCTGCATTCAGATCGGTGTGAAAAAGGATGGAGAGACACCAAAGCCTATGGTATGTGTACAGTGCGGAAAATGTGCAGAGGCATGTCCAGAAGGTGCGATTACACAGAATGCCAAGGGAGTTTATATGATTAACAAAAAGAAATGTGTTGGCTGCGGAAAATGTGTGGAAGCCTGTCCGTTCGGATTGGTGGTTAAGGCTGATGATAAAGAGTACGCAAGCAAATGTATTGCATGTGGAATTTGTGTAAAAGCCTGTCCGATGGAAGTACTGGAGATCAAAGAGGCATAGATAAAAAAACATGGATTTTGAACGTTTTTCAAAGGTTGTACAATGATAGCGGGGCAGTTTTTTAGACTGCCTCGCTGTTTTATAGAAAAAACTTTGCTATGCTAAAACGCGAAAGTTCTTTCCTATGACATAAACGCTCCGCGTGGATCGCACTACGGCGAAATGGAAGATAGTGCTTTGCGCCTTGCCGCAGGCGGAGAATCCTGCAAGCAGGATTCTTTTCTAGAACTTCAAGATCAGGGGAGAGTATCTGTCTTATTTTCCTTTTCGGAAGGAGAGTCCGTTTCTTTGTTCAGCATTTCTTCAGCTTGCGCGAACTCTTTATCGATTTCTTCCATATAAGGGTCTTCTTCGAACTGCACTTCCTTTACTTTTTCAGCAGTATCCTTTGCGATTTCTTTTACTTTTTGAGCGGTATCTTTTGCGATCTCCTTCATTTCACCGGCGGCTTCAGCCGCAATTTTGATGTATTGTTTTGGAGCGGAATCTTTTTCTTCTGTCTCAGGAACCTCTTCCCAAAGATCCTCTTCCTCTTCAAATAGGTCTTCAAAATCTGACGCGAAATCGCGGCCTTTTTCTTCTTTGGATTTTTGCGCGTAATAGACAGCAGCGCCAGCGGCGGCGCCGACAACAGCCAGACTCAAAATTTTACCAAGCTTTGACATGGTAACAGTCTCCTTTCTGATAAAAAATGTCAGTCATTTGTTTAGACATACTATATCTAACATTGTAATACTTTTGTATGAAAAAGAAAAGGGGGATTTTTGGAGAAGAACAACTGCTATAAACTGTAACAAATGTCTTGCAGGGAGAGGGTATAGCGGCTATAATAATACGTGCGAAAAAGCATGAATCCTGTAGACTTATAGATTATGGAACAAATACAATTTAAAAGTGGAGAGTGCCATGAGACAGATTATTTTAGCTTCTTCTTCTCCGAGAAGGCGGGAATTACTAGAGAAAGCGGGAGTGCATTTTCAAGTGATGCCGAGCCAAGAGGAAGAACATATAGAGAATAAAGAACCGGCTCAGATCGTAGAGAATTTATCCTGGCAAAAAGCGGCCAGTGTGGCGTCGAAGACAGGCCAGGACGTGATCGTGATCGGCTCAGATACTTTGGTGGCCTATGAGGGCAGAGTCCTGGGAAAGCCCAGGGATGCAGAAGAGGCAGTGGAGACATTGAAGCTGCTTCAGGGCAATACTCATCAGGTGTATACGGGAGTCACGGTGATTGTTCGTGACAAGGAAGAGGAAATCACAAAGACTTTTTCCAGAAGAACAGATGTAACCTTTTATCCGGTAGATGAGAAGGAAATTCGCGACTATGTAGCTACGGGAGATCCCATGGACAAGGCTGGAAGCTATGACATACGCGGAGATTTTTCCGTTTATATCAAAGAAATTTATGGAGACTACAACAATGTGGTCGGCCTGCCAGTGAGTATGTTGTTTTGGGAGATGAAGCAGTTAGGGATAAATTTACGGGGCGAGAAGTGATGTTTAAAGCATATATTTTTGATTTAGATGGTACTTTAGCAGACACCGTGGAGTCTATTGCTTATGTGGCGAATACTGTGCTGGGAGAATTTGGCTACCCGCCTCTGCCAACAGAAAAATTTTACAATTACTGTGGCGAGGGTGGCAGAAAGTTGATGGAGCGTTGTCTAAGGGACTGTAAGGATGACCAGCTGGCACATCTGGACGAGGGGGAGCGCAGATATACCGAGGTGTTTGCCCAAAATCCTTTGTACCGTGTGGTTCCTTATGAGGGGATGATAGAGACTTTGGATGCGCTGAAACGAAGGGGCATTCGTCTGGCGGTCTGTACGAACAAGCCGCATCAAGCGGCAGTGGAGACGGTGGAAGGGATTTTCGGCCGAGGCTATTTTGACGGTATTCAAGGGCAGTGCGATTCTGTGCGCAGAAAACCGGCTCCAGACGGCCCACTGGCTATGGCGAGACTTTTTGGAGTGTCTCCTGAGGAATGCATCTATGTGGGGGACACTTGGACAGATATGCAGACTGGAAAGGCAGCTGGAATGTATACTGTGGGAGTACTGTGGGGGTTTCGAACCCGGAAGGAATTGGAAGAAAATCATGCAGACAGGATTATCTCCCATCCGAAAGAACTGCTGAATATTTTGTGAAGGAGTTTGAGATGATTAAGTTGGTGGCCAGTGATTTGGATGGAACTTTGCTCAGAAATGGTGCTCAGCGGTTTCAGCCAGAATTATTTGATTTGATTCACAGATTGAAGGAGTTGGGTGTATTTTTTGTGGCAGCCAGCGGAAGACAATTTCCGATTATGCAGCGGATGTTTGCTCCTGTGAAAGAGGAAATCGGCTATGTATGTGAAAATGGAGCTTTGACCTATACCGATGGCGAGTTCCTATACAAAGACACACTGTCGGACACATTGGCAAAGGAAATCATTCAGGAAATATGGGAGAAAGAGGGGGCCGAGATGACGATGTCAGGGGTGCGCACGTACTATGTACGTCCGAAGACGGAGGAATTTCGCAGCTTAATCCGTGATTTTTTGAAGATTACCTACAAAGAGGTGGAAGATTTTGATCAGATTCCGGAAGCTTTGATGAAGGTGGCTGTCTATGAAAGAGATGGGATAAACAACAGCTATCAGTATTGGAGAGAGCGCTTTTCGGATCGCTGCATTGTGGTTACTTCGGGGTTTGACTGGATGGATTTTGTGCCATTTGGGACAAATAAGGCAAAAGGAATCCAGTTGCTTCAAAAAAGATGGAATATAAAACCAGAGGAATGTATGGCTTTTGGTGATGAATATAATGATATAGAAATGCTCCAGGCGGTGGAACACAGCTATGCAATGGACACTGCGCGGGAAGGGGTAAAAAAAGTAAGCCGTTATATTACCTCCAATGTAGAGGAAGAATTGAAAAAACTAATTCAGGAAATTGAAAAGGAGAAAGAAAATGTATGAGTATACGGAAGAATGTCTGGAGACATTTTTGAGAAATCAAGGACAGTTATTTGATGAGCCAGTTGCCGAGACTTTAGAAGGTGCGGAAGCATTTTTGGAGGAGTGTATGGCCGTGGTTGTGAATTCTTTGGACGAAGTACGGCAATACTTGGAAGAGAGCGGCGCAGATGTAGAGGGGATGTCTGATCAGGATTTGGAAGAGGCCAGTGAAGTATTTCCGCTGCCAGATGGCAGTTATTTGGTCGTGGAAGGCTGAGGCAGCGCTTAGGAAATTGAGATATAAGAAAGGGCGACAGTGGCGGTAAGAAATGAAGATAGGCCAAGTTGTAGAAGAGCAGAGAGAATTTTTTAGGACAGGGAAAACTCTGTCCTATACGTTTAGGGATGAACAACTGCAAAGATTGTATGCGGCTGTCTCGACTAGGGAAAAAAAGATTTTGGAGGCTTTGCATAAAGACCTTCACAAATCAGACCAGGAAGCGTATATGACAGAGATCGGTCTGGTGCTGGCAGAGATTACGCATATGAGAAAAAATTTGAAAAATTGGATGAAGGTAAGGATAGAAGAGGCACCAGTTTCCCAGTTTCCTGGAAAGACTTATCAAATTAAAGAACCCTATGGAGTGGTGTTGGTGATGGCGCCCTGGAATTATCCCTTTTTGTTGGCGATGCAGCCATTGGTCGGAGCGATTGCGGCTGGAAACTGCTGTGTGGTGAACCCAGCGGCAGCCTCAGAGGCAACTTCCACTGTAATTGGAGAATTGCTGAGTGAAACTTTTGCGCGGCAGTATGTGGCCGTAGTCAGTGGTGGTGAAGAAAACAGAGAAGAGCTTTTGAATCAGAAATTCGATTATATCTTTTTTACTGGGGGAATGAAAGCAGGGCGGCAGGTTATGAAACGGGCAGCCGAGAATTTGACACCTGTGACCTTAGAACTGGGAGGGAAAAGTCCCTGCATCATTGAAGAGTCCGCAGATTTGTCTCTGGCGGCAAAGAGAATTGTGTTTGGAAAGTTTGTCAATAGCGGGCAGACTTGTGTGGCACCGGATTATCTATTGGTACAAAAAACCGTGAAGAGAGAATTTTTGAGACAAGTGCGAAAATGGATTAAAAAGACCTGGGGAGAAAAACCGTTGGAGCACCCTGATTATCCCAAAATGATTGATGAGAAACAGTATGAGCGTGTAATGGGACTATTGTTAGGAGAGAGTATTTTAGTGGGCGGATACGGAAGAAAAAAGACGCTTCAGATCGCTCCCACACTGTTAGATGGAGTGACCTGGGCTTCGCCGATTATGCAGGATGAAATTTTTGGGCCCATTCTTCCGGTTCTGGAATTTTCTTCTATGGAGGAAGTGATTCACACTCTGCAGGAAAAGGATAAGCCACTGGCTCTGTATCTTTTTACAAAAAATGACAAAGCAAAGCGCAAAATTTTAAAAAGACTGTCTTATGGAGGCGGGTGTATTAATGATACTTTGGTGCATCTGTCTGTACCGAAACTGCCTTTTGGAGGTGTTGGTGGAAGTGGAATTGGAAATTATCATGGTCGGGCCAGTTTTGAGACTTTTACACACACGAAGGGTATTTTGGAAAAAGAAAATTGGCTGGACATACCAGTTCGTTACCTTCCGTCCAAATATTGGAAAGAATGGGTTATGCGAAAAATTTTAAAATGAGAAAAATACCCTGGCGTATGGTATGTGGTTTGGGGATGCATTGACATCCGAAAGTCTGCATGAAAAGCCAGGGTTTTTCCATGACAGGATACTTTTATGTAATAGGAAAGACCTTGTTACGCTGATGCGTGAAAGTTCTTTCTTATTGCATAAACGGTTCACTGTGGATGCCGCCGCAGGCGGCTGTGCTCGGCGCGCAAAGTGGGACTGCACCCCTCAGGAGTGAGGGGATAGAGGAGTTTGAAGTGGGCTTGCCCACTTTGTTCTTGCACAAAGTTGTATTGACTGATACGAAAATAGATCGAAATTTACAGGAGAGAGGGAGCCAGGGATAATGAAGATTACAGAAGACAAAAATGAGAGTGGTAAAATTAGCATGACCTTTATAGATTGTTTACTTGTTTCTAGGGAAAAAGTATAGTAAAATAAAGGTAATATTAGAGGGGATTTAGCCTTTTGAGGGGCATTCGTTAAAGTGTCAGAAAGGAGAGGAAGATTATGAAGAGATGGATGGCAATGTGTCTGGCGATTATCATGGTACTCACGATGCTGCCGGGAACGGTCTTTGCAGCAGTAGAGTCGGATTCCGGAAAGTTAGAGGGTACTCTGACGATCAAAGGAACCCTAAAAGAAGGGGAAAAATTATCAGCGGATTTGACAAAGGTCAAACCGACAGGTTTTACAACGGACCAGGTCAAATATGAGTGGTTTCGAGTGGGAGCAGACGGAAAGAATATGTCTGTAGGAACAGAGACAACGTACACGTTAAAGACAGAAGATGTGGGCTGTAGTCTTCAGCTTACTCTGACAGGCAAAGAAGGAGCCACGGTGACTGGTACTATTAGTTCCAGCAAAGTGGGGCCTGTGGCGGCGAAGGAAGGTTCCGCTCCTACTGCTGCTACAACGCCAACAGTTTCAGTGATACCGGAGACGCCGACACCGTCTTCCGTACAAGAGAACAACAGTATAGAGAATGACTCAGGAGTTTCTGCTGTTCCGACGCAAGGGCCTGTAGTGACGCAGAGCTCAACTCCCGCACCGGTTCAGCAGCCGTCTGTGGCACCGGTAAACGAGCCTTCCGAGATACCTACACAAACACCGGTACCAGATACTAATCATGGCTCGACGGGTGGTTCAGAAAACAGTCTGCCGACGATAAATGATCCGATCATTGTCCAGGACAACAACGGGATAAAAGCAGAGATCACTACGGAGGCTTTGCCGGCGGGAAAGGTAGGAGAGCCATATCATGCGAACATTGAGGCCAGCGGGAATGTGGTTGGCTGGGAACTAGAGAATAGAGTGTTGCCGAAAGGAATTGTATGGGATGAGAACACGGGGACTTTCACAGGGACACCGGAGGTAGCAGGAACTACGCCGGGAATCATGGTGAAAGCTACTTTTGAAGACGGAAGTACAGATTCAAAGACCTTTGAAATAAAGATCGAAGAGACTGATAAGACACAAGATCAGCCAGGTCCTGATACTGGTGATCAGGATGGCACGGATACCCCTTCCGGGCCGTCCGAG
>UMIN01005201.1_pt1 | contig 19645 bp, 22 predicted proteins | sample 1965811 | NCBI WGS metagenome assembly UMIN01 (sample SAMEA4836123, study PRJEB28245) | human gut metagenome | biome: gut microbiome; material: fecal sample | place: Denmark | collected 2008
AATAATACAAAAACTTTTGAAAATTGAGCACTTTTTGCTCAAGAGCAAAAAGAAAGGAGGAACACACATCAGTGGACAAGTACGCAAAAGACCAGACAGTAGGTGCCGTCTACGATAATGCACCGGCGGGAAATCCGTTTCTGGCTGCCATGCCGGACCTGCTGCCGCCGGCCCGCTTCCTACAGCAGATCGGCAGCTCACCACCATTGCCGCAGGAGTTGCCGGTAATGACCCTGGAAGAGCGCCGGCGGCTGCTCCCGTCGCTATCGTCCATCTTTGTCCCCCTGGATTATATGTACGCCATCTACGACACTCTGTACCGGGCTATCACAACCACCTACACCACACGCACCATGATAGATGGTATCCGGCAGATCAACGCCATATTCGCCGGCCGGGAACTGCAAAGTTACGCCACGCAAGCGGACAGCGGATCGATTCTTGGTGTCCCCGGCATCGGAAAGACATCCACTATCCGACGGTGTCTATCGGTGATGCCGCAGACCATTGAGCACACGGAGTACCAAGGACAGCCGTTTTATTGCAAACAGGTACTCTACCTTCTCACGGAATGTCCTTCCGACTGCTCCGTCAAAACCCTGGGCTATAACATCATCACCGCCCTGGATCGGGCAATCGGATCAGGCTATATGGACTCACTCAGCGCACTGCGCTCGTCCTCGGCCAGCGCCATTGCCACCCAGGTCAAAATCCTATGCATGACCCATCATGTGGGGATTATTATCGTCGATGAAATACAAAACGCTGTGGTTACGGCCCGAAAAAATCGTCAGGTCAAGCCACTTATCAAATTTTTGGTCGAGTTAACGAATGACACCAGCACCGCCGTTTACTTTGTCGGCACCCCGTTAGCTGAAGAGCTCTTTGTGTCCCAAGAGCATTTGAAGCGCCGAACCCGTGGCATCCGCCTGCTTCCTCTCAGGCCGGACGGAACCTACCGAAGCTTTTTAGACGCTATCTGGCCTTACCAATACACACCACAGTCCGCTGCGCTAACGGACAAGCTGGCCAATAAGCTATACGATTTTTCAGGCGGCATCCCGGCGTACATCATCAAAATTTTTCAGGAGAGTCAGGCCCAGGCCTTAATTCTCGGCCGAAGCTCGATCGACGAAAAAATCATGCAGCGGGCAATCGATATCTTGGCAATCAAGGTACCTAAGACCTACTCTGGCGGCACTCATATTTCAGATTTTGAAATCGGAAAATCACCACCAGAACTCCCACGAGAGCCGCAGGAAGTGCCTCGCCAATACGCCAACAAGCGGGGACGGCGGGCAACGCAGCGGGACGAAGCTGACTTGCTGGTGGCTTTTAGAGAGAGCCAAGGAATACAAGAGATGATCAAGTTTTTGGCGATGCACAACCTGCTCGAAAGGATGAACAACAATGAACGGAAATAAGGAAATTGTTAACCTGGCCGAGACTAATATCTTTGCCACTGAGGAATCTCCTCTCATTTGGCTGCCTATATTTTTCAGCGCCGAAGCCTCGCCAAGTAGAGAAGATGGCTACTGTGCTCTGGTACAGCTCCGGCGGCCGGGCGGCGAAATTGAGACGCACAAGTACACCATTGTCTATCAGCGCTCCCAGCAGGATCAGCAGATCCAGTACTACATTACTTTTGATCGGCAATTTCTCCCCGACGAAGACTCGTTGATGCACGATCCTTCTGATGCCGGCTTATTTTTGAGGGTCTACGATTCTCTGGATAAAGCCAAAGCTGGCGTGGAGACGGATATCCGGCACCTGTGCGGCGATCCGCAGGCTGATTATCAGGCAGTGCTGCCGTACTGATATGCTGACGTATTTCCCCACGCCGTACCCCGGTGAGTGGTGGTACTCAGTGCTGTGTCGGTATCATGTGCGCAGTGGAAATTTCAAACATCAAACCACTGTTCGGCAACTTTTTAAAAATAAAGTGCTGGCTCAGATGGGTGCCCTGTTTCCGAACTCCACGATCTTGAGGGTATATGACCAGTTGCCTCAAGATGTTTTCCAAATTAGGGATTGCGTCGTCAACAATACACTTTTCCCTTATTTCACAAGATTCTACACACTACAAGAGAAGAAGATCATGTTGTCACAGATAGAACAGGGAAAAAGTATTGTAACTACCAGCATCCGCAGGTTTTCCGATTTTCAGAACTGGACTCCAAAATATTGCCCTCTGTGTTATCAGGCAGATAGGGATAGGTATGGTGAGGCGTACTGGCATGTGGCGCATCAAATCTCATTAGCTAAAATTTGCACTAAACACCGTTGTCGGCTTGTGAAAAGCAATATTGATCCTACGCATCTGAGCTATGCTTTCTTCCCGTTGGACGCAATAAAAACGGTAGAATCTCCATGCGCTGACATTCTTGATTTGGAGTATGAACTGTCTTCTATTTTTTTAAGCTACCAGCTGCTGCCGCTGGAATATGGGGTTACCAGCGGCTATAACAATTTAGCGATTGCCCTTGCCAATATGGGCTATGAGGTAATCCAGAAGTATAGTCCACACACCATTCTGGATGCGCAGAGATTATATCGGAATATGGTAGATCTCTTCGGCAAAGCTCTGGTGACGCAGGCGTTTGGCGACGAAAAATCTATCCCTATGATCAATCGCTTATGCAAATGGGAGATGCGCTCTCCAGAACGATTTGCGCTGCTACAATGCTTTTCTCACATTACTCAAGAAGCATTCTTTGGTCCCGAATTGGCGTCAAGCCGGAAAGCAAAGCTGTTGGAATACCAAGATACCCAGGTAGTCTACTCCCGCAAACAAATTGCCCATGAAATGGGAGTAACTGTGGCACAGCTGGACACATTGATTAAAAAATATGGGATTCAAATTAGGTGGCAAGACGAAGAAAGGAAGGAGGACAGGCCGCACAAAATCACATTTACATTGAATGATGTTGAGTTGGATCTGTTCAAACAGGTCATGCGAGAGAAAGGCTATAAATACGGTGCACATTTTGCCCGTAAGATTATTTTAGATCAAATCGAAAAGGAGCACTAATATGGTATGCAAATCTATCCACGCACTGGCGGACGGCCTTAGTCTCCACGACGCCGCTTCTTTCTCTGGCCATGACTGGTCATTAATTGAAGCAGCTGTTGCTCAGGCAAGACAGGCTAAAATCGAAACTCCGGATGACATCATCCCCATGGTCACCCTGATTGGTACCATTTGGAGTGGCTGGGATCGTATGCGCCGGGCCGATCGTGATCTGGCTCTACCCCTGGTTGCGTCCATTACTCCTGACCTGCAGACGGCACTTAATAATATAAGGGCATCGCTTGAGTCCCGTATTGATCAGGTACCCGACTGGATGGCAAATGCAGATATGTACGATGATGACGATGACTTGCTAATCTAATGGTGCCAGGAAGAAGGGACGGTAAATATGGACAAGTACAAAAGCATTTTGGAGCAAGTCAGGGGAAAGAACGATAAAAAAGCCAAAGAAAAAGAGGCAGCGGCCATCGCTGAGGTGATGTGTCTCTCCGTCGACGAGAGCCCCCACATGATCGCACTGGAAGATGGTGCAGCAATTTTGGCCGCTCTGTACACATTGTGCCTGGATGACGGTATTAATACGGTTGGGGCTTATCTTGAAATCAGGGGGAGACTCGATAATCTGCTGGATGATATGTATGACAAAATGCGGGAGATATACCCGGTACCCGCTCGAACAGCATCGAAGGATAAGTCTGAGCTAGATGTGATTGAGGCGATGGAGAGACTGCGAGCCATCTCGACCAAAGAACGGAGAGACCATAATGACCTGGATGGATAGCTATTATCGAGTCCATGCCCTCACGCTCAACTGGGTACGCAGCGATGACGATATGGCTGATTGGGTGGACGAGGTTATTGGGCCATTGGACGAGCACCTCAATCTTGGGCCCATGCTGTGGGCAATGTCTGCGCTCATGGCTCTAACCTCTACCCCTTCGCCTCTGGGTGTCAGCCCTTGCTATAGATGGGCATGTCGGACGATAGGCGCAAAGATTCAGAGAGCAATCGAGATACAGATCAAGGAGGCAAAATAGCCATAACACATGAGTTTTTAATACTACAGGTGGATCTTAGATATGAAGAAGCATATTGCAAAACAGGGAGAATCTACTTCTATTTCAGAGAATCATGAAACTCTTGCAATCATCCATGGCTACGCCCGATGCAGCACCTCCGACAGCAAGCAAGATATTGACCGCCAAGTCCGGGAGCTGCGGGCCGCTGGCGCAGAACGCATTTGGCTGGAGTATGAGCATGGAGACGCCTCCGTTAAATCCCAGCAGGAAGCCATGCTGGAAGCCACAAAACCAGGCGATACCATCATCGTTTCCGAAGTTTCCCGCCTCGCTCGATCAGTCCGTCAGTTGTGCACCGTCATCGATTGCATCCGGGACAAACATCTGTGCTTGATCATCTTAGGTTCTATCACCATGGACTGCCGGATGGATACACCTGATCCTATGACGGAGGCATTTTTGCAAATTGCCGGTGTCTTTTCTCAATTGGAGCTCTCCATGATTCGGCAGAGAGTCAAATCCGGCATGGCCAATGCCAAAGCCAAGGGCAAGCAGATTGGCCGACCGGCAACCACATTTGACCGGATTCCTGATCAATTTCTACGCTACTATGCTCTCTTTCAGACCAACCGCCTCTCCCTCACGGAATTGGCTCGGTTAGCTGATATCAGCCGTCCCACGGCCTATAAATACATTCGTATCATTAATGATAAAAGGAGACAAGAGAAATGATCGAGACCTATCTGGCCCATCTGATCCCGCCTGCAGCTCTCCGCACCACCCTTTACCGGGGAGGCGAAGGGGAACAGGGAGAAATTCAGATTCGTGATTTAGAATTTAAAAGTCACAAAATACACGACCTCCGCTCCATTGTCCTTGGCGCTAACATCTCCATTGAATCTTGTGACCTTGATACTCTTTGGGTTACCACGGAGGATGACGCCTATATCCGGGCATATCGTCTTTCCAAAATTGAGGGCCTGTCCGCTGAAATCGGCCCTGTCCCCATTCCTCCGCTGGTTCCTCCGGCCACCAGCTTAATGGGCTGTGTGATCGTAGATACCATTGCTGGCCGGTACCGTTATATAGTCGACCGCTGGTATAAAGACATCTTTGAGGCCACTGAGGACTCGACTCGCAATGATCCGCCGGATATTGTAGCGGCGCTGCACCTACACTGGGTCACCCAGGTTATGGGCCTGAAAGCCGTCAGAGGGGGCGAGCCCATATGACTGAGCGAGACATCATCTATCGTATCCTTCCACCGGCGATGATCCTGACGACGGTGGAGCGGCAGCCCGAGGAGTACCCGTATCCTCCAGATATCTATGTTCGGGAGGTTGAGCGCCGGGAATTCACAGATACCGAGATTAATTATGACGAATTGAACATTACAATCGGAAGCTGCACAGTGGAGATCGTACATGGCGAGACCGAGTATGGTCAGTGCTTCCGTGCATTCAGGATTGTTGGCATTAATCAGTTAAAGGCCATGGAATACGCCGACAACCGTTACCCCATCTTTCTGATACCCGACAACACCATCCGGGGGACTCTAACTGTAGACGATGGGCAGTCCTGGTGGCGGTATGTGATCGATAAGTGGTACGATGACGACAAGACTCGGGATCACGACATCGAGTACGACGATCCTCCGGACCTGGTACCGGCTCTGGCCCTGCTCTTCCGTCCCCACGTTCGGGATCTGGATATGTGACGATGTGCATTATTTTCTCTGCACGCTTTTAGAGAGAGAAAAGAGAGGTGATTGAGGGGTAAAATTGACCGTATCTTGTACGTTTGGTATACGTTTTTTGTCCACCTCTATACAATATTGGGGATTTAAAAATCAAGGCAAAAAAGACGGATAGCCCGAAATTGTGAGAGAATAAGACACGGAGTTGAGATGGAGGTGGTAATCCCGTTGATATTATTGAGTAATACCAAGGGGGTATAACACAGCATATAACAAAAGATATAACGAAAGGTCAAACGGAGCATAAAACATCAGGTAAAACCAAAGATATAACACAGCATAAAACAATGGACCAAACATGGGCGCAAAAAATCCCCCGGGCGACTTTCTCGCTCCGGGGGATCAGCAGGGGGAATTGGGAATCACAAAAAGGAGATAGGATAGATATCCTCAACTATGGCTATCTTATCATATGCAGATTTTTTCAGGGTGCCAAATATTTTTGCCCAATCATATGATTCCTTGCCCCGCACCATTTGCTGTGTCGGCTTTGGTTAGTCTTACTCTTTCTCCAGAGCCCTTGCCGCCTCGATGATCTCCATCTGCTTGGCCAGCATATCGTCTACCAGCTTCTTCAGCTCGGGCGGTAACTGGTCCACCCGGGCGGCCATGCTGACAGAATCCAGCCGGCCAAATAGCAGATAATCAGCCGAGCACCCAAAAATCTCGCAGAGCTGGATTAGTCCGGGGACAGACAGGCCGGAGCGTCCCCGCTCGATATCAGTGATGTACCATACCGACATGTCCATCATCTCGGCTAGTTGCTCCCGGGTCAATCCCATGCGGGTGCGCTCCTGCTGCACTCGGACTCCGATTGCAGTGGACTCGCTGGTTGGTGTTGATCTTGGCATGGTGTAATCCCCCCTGATAATATGTACCTGGTACTATTATCCCGGGGTTACTTTTAATTTTACATAGGTGTTAACCGCAATTTAATATGTACTATACACCAACTTTGTGCTATACTGTAGCCACATTAATCCGCTGGAGGAGGAAAAGGAAAATGAAGAAACTGCTATCGCTATTACTATCGCTAACTGTGATCATGTCCCTGTCTGTACCGGCCTTTGCCGCCGGCCCCTCTTTTCTTGACGTCTCCCAGAGCCACTGGGCCTACCAGTTCGTGGAGCAGGCAGCAGACGAAGGCTGGGTGGCTGGCGTTGGCGGCGGGAAGTTCAATCCCGACGGCCAGGTGACTGGCGCTCAGTGGTACACGATGGTGGCCCGTGCATTCTACGGCGATCAGATTCCTGACAAGGCGGATGCCGGCAAGTGGTACAGCAATAAGTGGTATGCAACCTATATGCAGGTGGGTGTGGACAACATGTTCGATGCCTACTTTGCAGCCGATATTGACGCAGCTGTTGCCGAACGTCCTATGACCCGTACCGAGATGGCCTGTGTTGTGACTGAGGTCATGGATCAGATGGGTGTTGAGGTTCCGCAGGATACGTTCTATGCGGTTGCCGATACCATTCCGGACCTGGATAAGATTCCTGTTACGTCCAGTGCCTATACTGCGGTTGTGCGCTGCTACGCTATGGGCATTATCGGCGGAGTGGACAAGGCTGGTACGTTCAACGGCGATGGCCTGATGAACCGTGCCCAGGCCGCTGTAGTACTTGGCCGTATGGCTGACCTGGTTGACAACGGTGGTAAGATCCCCGATGCGCCCGAGCAGCCTACCGAGCCCACTAAGCCTACCGAGCCCACTCGTCCCGAAGCCCCTGGGTACGAGGTCGTGCCTGGACCCACTGAGGAAGAGGCTTACAATCGCCTGATTGCTCTCAAGGCTGACTACCCCGAGGGCATGCGTTGGACCAATGACAACCGCTACCCTGACAACGAGTACGGTAGCAGAGGCTGTGCTGCTTTTGTCCTCATTTGTCAGGATACTGTTTTTGGCGACGATCTTATGGGCCACAGGATCTACTCTTTCGATGAGCTGCAAGTGGGAGACTCTGTGAGAATCGGCACAAAGACCACTCCTGGTGGATACCATAGTGTCATCGTCCTTGAAAAGAAGGACAACTCCATCATTGTGGTAGAGGGTAACTATAACTCGACTATCCATTGGGGTCGAGAGATCACAAGAGACAGTCTTGAGAATGAAGGCTTTGATGCGTACACGTACTACAACGCAAAACGCTGGAATTCCTGACTAAACACAACCGACCGTCGAGACTTGTTCTCGGCGGTCTTTTTTTGCCATAAAATATGACCATATTCCATGGTTATTGTTTGTTCACTTCGACGAACTCCAAAAAAGCCGGCAAAAAGAACTGCGCTGCTAGAATATTTTCAGCTCCTTGCGCTGAGCAAAAAGAGCAGTAACTGAGCCATCTCCTGTTACTGCGCCACATTTTTGGCCGTAATCTCTACGACATCAACCCCAAAACGATCCCGGACCAGTTTGCGTTTAATGGCGTACGCCTCGGTCCGCACTCCTTTGGCGTCCTCCACGATCCTCCTTCTATCTTCATTAATAATATATGAAAAATCTGCGATGTATTGTACGGGGCGGATGTAGGTGCCGGAAAGATCCTTATATCCCTCCATGATGGTGTAGTGGGGCTGGAGACGCAAATCACTGATCGTGCCGGCTTCCAGGCGAGCCTTCAAAATGATATAACGACGGGCCTCTAAAATGGAGTCAAATGTGATCCCATCGACTGTTTTCTTTTGATTGTTGTACTTCATGGAGACTAAGATTCCTTTCGTAGTTAAGTATATTGTCTTATGTTTTGTGTCGAGTTGTAACGAGTCAATTGCCATATATTTTCTTAAAAAAAGGACACTGGTATGTCTAATATGACCTACCAGTGTCTCTTTGAGAGTAACTGCGTCTTACAGGTCTACCTGATTATCGTCTGGCAACTCCAGGAGCTGCAGCGTAGACATAGTGTTAAAAACTTGCTTTAATCTCTTATCATAGTCTGGAATCTGCGGCTGTGATGCCACAGCTTCCATCAACTTTACCGATAAATCATGCTCCAGTCCGATAAACCTCTGTGCCACCAATACGCCAGTTCTTGCATCGACCAGCATAGCATGCATATTGATACCCTCATTGGGGCTGGTTGGCATAGATAACTCATATGGTTTACTGCGATACCGGTAGTATGGTGCGTCCATCCAGGGGCCTGTTCCAAATCGGCTCAGAATAAAAATAATATCATTCACCACTTTTAATGCGAACTGGGGAATACCATTCTTAAAATCGTTCTTTTCTTTTGCAGTGGGCTTCCCCAGCTGTAAGACCAGCTCAGCACCGCTGGATGTCAAATCAAACCGTACAGAATCCACAGAGGGAGACGTAATCTGCTCTCCTACGCTGAAACACATGAAATTGTTCATAAGTATCCTCCTTTAATTATTAATGAGATCCCTTAACTGTAATATATTTCCGATTTTACTTGTTCTCCAGAAGCGGGAAGAGTTGTCACCCATCTGGATGGCCTGGGCCAAACGCCAGGTGCGGCGCTTGGCCAGGCGGTAGGTCTCAAAATCGTTGTGGGTCATAAGTACAGGGGTCTCAAGATGCATGGTCCATGCCAACGATAGTGGCCTGGGTGTAACTGATGGTATTATCCTGATTGCTGAACTCTGGATCCGGATAAGGAAAATCGTCATCTTGTTTGATCGTGTATCCAATCAGGCAGCGGCGGCCACGAGTAGCATGACGGCTCCACATTCCCCGGTCATCCATCCGGGAAAGGAAGTTATTTCGGCTCAGGGGGCTCATGCCAACCTCGTCGCACCACTCACGATAGATGGCATAGGCTTCGCCGCTAGTAACTACATCATCCTTGTTCCCGGTCTTGATCAGTGTCTCGCTGATAAAGCCACCCAAATCATCATCGATCAACTGATAATCGGCGGTATCCTGCCGCACCACATCGGGGATAGCCAAACCGTGGCCGAGATAGTCACTATATCCAGCCAGGAGCATGTTCAAAATACCAGACAGAGCTTCAGGCTGGGTGAGCTGCTGCTTCAAATGCTTGTCCTGTTCGTTTTCGGCAAAGTGGTGCGGGAAGACCAGGATCAAAATACGATTAGATGCAAAAATGGTGTGGTCCCTCATACGGGGGCGGGTGTTTTGATAGATGGTCAATTTGGCGCACATACGGATACTAACGGCATGCTCATATTTGCGAGCGACATTAATAACGTCTTCACCTGTGATTGATTTGACAAGCGAGGTGTCTACTTCCATTCCGTTTTCAATTTCTGGGATGGAGACGCTCCGCTTGCCAACCAACATGGCCAGAAGCTCATTGTTGCCTCCGCTATTGTGACCTTTGCGGATCAGATTTTGGTTGCTCTCGGTGCCGTAGTCGCCGAGGATGGCACGCATGATAGTAGCAAGTGTACCCTTACCATTGCGGCTTTTCGGGCCCCAGCACATCACAAAATTTTCTTCGTGGGTGCAGCCGGTCATGCTATAGCTCAACCAGCGCAGCAGGAAGCCGATCTTACTCTTATCTCCCTCAAAGACCTCGTCCAGAAACTGTTCAAACCGAGGACAACGGGCATCGGGATCGTACTCAACGCCGGCTACACAGGTCATCATGTCTTCGGGGCGGTGACCGGGCCGGAAGCTCTGGAGGCGGAAGTCATAGACACCATTCAAAAAATTAATCTTATAAGGATCCGCATCAAAATCAGACTGCTTGATGCCACAGAGAGTTTTGACCAGCTTCAACAGGACCCTTCCACCGCCCTCGCTGATGGCTCGATTGTAGCGTTTTTTCTCAAACTGCTCCCTGAATTTTTCGTTGTCGATGTACTGCATGGCATTCCACAGCAGGTTTTTGAATTCCTGCAGGCAAGCTGTAAAATGGGTGTTCGCCATGTCGTCAGGTACCCATTTGGTGCCATCATAATAATAGATGACTCCGGATTCCTGGTTGTACAAGATCTTTCTCTTAAGTACGACATCATAAAAAAGCTGAGCCAGACCAAAATCATCCAGGGGGCGCTTCTTCAGATCAAAGGGATTAATATCACGAAAACCGGGCACAGGAAGGCCAGTGCGCTCAAATTCAAAACCGGCAGGTACCTTGTACTGCTTTTTGCCATTTGCGTCCTCGGTGATGACTGTAAACCAAACAGGCCTGTCCAGTTTATGCTGCTCAACCAGGTCGTGGATCACCTGATTAGCGTACTCCTCACGCTTTTCAACAGGGATGTTGGTAAGATCAACCAAATTGCGTCTGGGACGAGTCTGGGGGCGAAAAGCGCCGATGCCAATGTTAGTGGTAGTGTTATTATTAGCCATAGTATTTTCCTCCTTAGTAAAGATTCCTTTATTCTTTGTGCTTACAGATGAATCTGTTTGATCGCCGAAGTGATTGCCTGGTATACATACCCCCGACCACGACCCAGCTGCTCGGCGATGGCCTCCACGGTCATGCCGTCCAGCTTACCCTGCAGGGCAGCTCGTTCCAGGGTGGTCATGTTGGGGCTGGCGGCTCTGATGCTTTCTTCAACCCGGACCATCTGATCAGGGGTAAGCATGGCCAGTGCATCCGAGGTAGATGCCCGAGCACGCTGCAGAACATACAGATCGAGCAAGGCCTTCTTTTCATTAATGTTCATAGCTTAAGTGCTCCTTTCATTGAGAATTTCCCAAATTTTTTCACATTGTTCACCTTTAGCCACAAATACAAAATCAGTATGGGGGTACATCTGCTGGTAAGCAGCCACGTGTCGGTACATAGCCTTGCCGTCCACTGGGCCGACACCAGGGATAGTACCGTGCCAAGTCGCCAGATCATCGATGCACTGCACTTGATCCTCGGCCGTCGTTCCAACCGCATAGATCAGGCGCTTACCCATTGCCCCTGCGATTGCCGCTGCGATGTGATAGGAGGCCATTTTGACGGAGTCGGCAAAATTGCTGTATAACTCGTTAATGTCTTGCTTTCTGTCGATGATGGCCCCGGAGGAAGGAGTGGTATAGTCGCCGGCCGGGAAGGCTACCGGTAAGACAGCGATACTATGCTCGGCACACCAGTCAATCATGGGAGACTGGCGCTCTTGCTTATCGACCATAAGCACAGGCAAGCAAGAACGGTACGCAATTATAGCGGCCCGGATCACATCAGGAGATCCAGACGACCATCGCTCGGTCCCCACTCGGATATTATCAGGGTGGACCTGGTCGGTGGTAACTGGGTAGGTGCGGCAGATATGATAGTGATGCTTGTCCGGATTGCCTGGCTGTCGATCATCATATGGCAGATCGATCACTACCTGCTTGCCGGCTAAGTCGTTGACAGATCTAGCACCAGCAGCATGGCACAGGCACTCCAGCACCTGGCGGCCACGGGCGATGTCGATGCGCTGCTGCAGGAGATAGCTACCAGTATTAATGTAAGTAACTGTGGCCCATCCGGCGTGTTCGCCCGTGGCAATGTCATAGATGATGTAGATGCCCCTATCATCACGATATGTCGTCATGATAGTTGCCACATAACGGCCGGGGAGTGGGGCCTGGGGATTGTAAGACAGAGGGTTATTATTCATATTGTTTGTCCCTTTCTTTCGTTGATATATTATTATATGCAAAGATGTAAAAAATTATTCGACAAAATTGCAAATGAGATTCACTTTTTTGCGCTTTTCCTCCCCTCCTCAAAAGCCTCTATTATATTATATGCACATTCTCTAAAAATTATTTGCACATATCTTTTGAGGGAGTATAATTCTTCGGCACTTTCTAATGTTCACATATTATTATATGCACGGTATGAAAAAACTATCACGATATTTAAGAATTTTTCTTCGTGTAAACAAAAGGGTAGTGTGCGTATCATTTACAGATTTACCCTTCTGATTGGGCGTTTTCTTGGGGGGCACTGCCACCATTCGACGGCAACGATAACAACTGTTTTCTTTTACACTTATATAATAAAGAAGGAGAGTGCCACGTGCGGCACTCTCCTTCTTCTTGCCCTACCTTATTATAATGTTCTGTTGATCCTTCCAAGCCGGCACACAAAAGTGTGGAACCAATTATGCCATCGCTTTTTTGTTGGCTTCAAAATACATACACCAACATCACGCACAGATTCACATTGCAGGACCTTCCATATCCCGGTATAATGTTCTTATGATTTTTGACAATAAGGTCCCGGAGGTTACAATCATGAGCCTAAGTACCAATGTAAGTGAAAAAGCCGCCCTGATCTGGGCGATTGCAGATAAATTGACCGGCGTGTACAAGCCCCATGAATACGGCGAGGTGATCCTGCCCCTCACGGTGATCCGCCGCTTTGACTGTATCCTGGCCGACACCAAGGATGCGGTGCTGGAGAAGTTCGAGACCGTGAAGAATCTCCCCATGCGGGATGTGCTGCTGCGCAACGCCTCCGGCAAGGCGTTCTACAACACCAGCAAGTTCACCTTTGAGCGGCTGCTGGACGACCCGGACAACATTGAGGCCAACTTCCGAGACTATCTGAACGGTTTTTCGGAGAATGTCCAGGACATTCTGGAAAAGTTCAAGTTTGACGGCCAGATCACCACCATGGCCAACAAGGGTATCCTCTACATCGTCATCAAAGAGTTTACTACTCCCAAGGCTAACCTGCACCCGGATGTGATTTCCAATCTGGAGATGGGCTATATCTTTGAGGAGATCATCCGCCGGTTCTCTGAGTCTCATAATGAGGACGCCGGGCAGCACTACACCCCCAGAGAAGTCATCCAGCTGATGGTCAATATTCTGTTCTATGATGACAACGATATGCTGTCCGGAAACAATGTGGCCAAGACCATCTATGACCCGGCCTGTGGCACTGGCGGTATGCTGTCGGTGGCAGAGGAGTATCTGCATCAGCTCAACGCATCCACCGAGCTGATGGCCTTTGGACAGGAGCTGAACGACCAGACCTTTGCTATCTGCAAGGCGGACATGCTCATCAAGGGCAACAATGCCGACTTCATCAAGGACGGCAACACCCTGTCCGACGATCAGTTTGAGGGTCAGACCTTCGACTATGTGCTGTCCAATCCGCCCTTTGGCCGGGAGTGGAAGAACGAGAAAGCAGCGGTGGAAGCCGAGTCCAAGCGGGGCTTTGCTGGGCGGTTCGGCCCCGGTCTGCCTGCGGCCAGCGACGGGCAGATGCTGTTCCTGCTGACTGCTATTTCCAAAATGAAGGAGCCCAAGGACGGCGGCAGCCGCATTGCTATCATCCACAACGGTTCGCCCCTCTTTACCGGCGATGCCGGCAGCGGCCCCTCCGAAATTCGCAGGTACATTCTGGAGAATGACCTGCTGGAGGCCATCATCGCTCTGCCCAACGATATTTTCTACAACACCGGTATTGCCACCTATATTTGGGTGCTGTCCAACAAGAAGGCTGGAACCCGCCGGGAGGGCAAGGTGCAGCTCATCAATGCCAATGGCCTGTATGAAAAGCGCCGCAAGGCTCTGGGCAACAAGCGCAACGACATCCCGGAGAGCGCCATTGCAGAGATTACCCGCCTATATGGCGACTTTGCGGAGAGCGAGATCAGCAAGATTTTTGATACTGCCGACTTTGGCTACACCAAAATCACGGTGGAGCGCCCGCTGAAGGATGAGAACGGCCAGCCGGTGCTCAAGAAGGGTAAGCCCCAGCCGGATACCGCCCTGCGGGATACGGAGAATGTGCCGCTGAAAGAGGACATCCCGACCTACTTTGAACGAGAAGTGCTGCCCTTTGCGCCGGATGCCTGGATCGACGAAAAGAAGTCCAAGGTGGGCTACGAGATCCCTTTCACCCGGTATTTTTATCAGTACGAAGCCCCCAGGCCTTCGGCGGAGATCATGCAGGAGATTCTGGCCATTGAAGCGGAGCTGGACGGTGCTCTGGCGGAGGTGTTTCATGTTTGAAATACCAATGATTCGTGTTGACCAGAAAGAATATCTGGAACGTCTCCAAGAGGGAGAGTTCTTTATGAGGAGCAGCCTCTACTATCAAACGCTTGATCACAAAGATGCTGCCAGAAGTGATCCGTACGATGGAACTATACCATCGGATAATCCAACTGGGCTTCCCTTTTCGGAACTTGGTATTGCAGGCATCACCAATTCCAGAATTATGATAGGGCACACATTTATAAAATGCTTTTTTTATTATAATAAAACAGATTGTCATCAACTCCAAAATGGTGTCTATCTTCTTACTATGAAAGCTGACGCCAGAAATGCATTGTCTAATTTTTCATCATCATATGCATTAATTATACTGAAACCGTCTGAATTTGTGGAACAGGTGAGTCGGGCCTGCCATAAAGAGGAAGTAAATCTGTGGTATTCTGAAGTTGAATATTTGACATCTGAAGAATTAGATCAAAGAAGTGTAGAATTTCTTACAGGTCAATCTAAGACTCATCCTGTTTTTTACAAAAACGAATTTTTTCGCTCTCAGCAGGAATTCCGCTTTTGTGTACAGGTACCCTATAAGCATATTTCAGAGCCTAAAATCTTAAATGGTATTGAGTATCAAATGATAAATTTGGAAGCAAAAGATGAAACATACACACTGCACATTGGTAGTCTGAAAAGTATATCTTGCATCCTTCCAATGTCAGAAATGCTCAATTATCCTGTAGTCGTGGATACAAGTAAAAGAGAAGTTTCCTTTTTAAGCGAGGTAGACTATGAGAAAATTGAAGGACAGCGGGATTGAATGGATTGGGGAGATACCGGAACATTGGATACTTAATAAATTAAAGTACCTTTCACTCGACATTGGAGATGGAATACATGCAACTCCTACCTATGATGTAGATGGAAACATTTATTTCGTAAATGGAAATAATATAGGAGAGGAATATTTAGTTTTTAAAGAGGATACCAACACAATTAGCGATACCGAATATGCTTCATATAAACTACCGCTTCTAACCGAAAATACAGTGTTTATTACTCTTAATGGTGCAACATATGGTAAAACATCATTTTATCATGGAGAAAAAGTATTGTTAGGGAAAAGTGCTGGTTTTATAACGCTTAAGTCAACCGAAAGCAGAGAATTTATTCGTTATTATCTTCAGAGCTATACCGCAAAACTTATTATGGACTTGAGTTTGTTGGGTTCAACTATAGCTAATTTATCGTTACGTACCCTTCGTGACTTTGTGATTCCTTATCCACCGAAAGAAGAACAAATACAAATTGTTAATCATTTGAATAACAGAATAAGCGGCATAGATGCAGCTGTTTCTAAAAAGAAAAAAATCGTTGATGAACTTATTGATTATAAAAAATCCCTCATTTATGAGGTTGTGACCGGAAAGAAAGAGGTATAAGCTATGAACCCACTTTATAACATTTGGGACTACAATTATATTCAGCAACAAGCCCAGCAGCAGTATCATCAAAATCAGGTACAACAAGTGCTGGAAGCGGCACACAAGTTGCAGGATTATCTGGACAGTGCGGACAAGGTTGACCCAGCATATCAGGGGGCGTTAACTGCTACCTGCTGTGCTGTTTTGGCAGACTACGCAAAGAAACACGGTATTATCTGAGAAAGTAGGTGCGACCATGCCCGACTTCGATGTAAGAGAAAAACGCTTTGAGCAGGATATTGAGGAATACCTTTTAACCCACGGCGGCTATCAGAAGGGCAACCCCGCTGCTTTCAACCGAGAAAAGGCGCTGGACACCGGCACATTTCTTTCCTTCATCCGCACCAGCCAGCCCAAGCAGTGGGAGCGATTCGAGAAAATTTACGGTGCTGACAGCGAGCGGCAGCTCATCGACCGTTTTTGCCGGGAAGTGAAGTTGGTGGGCCTGCTGAAAGTTCTGCGCCAGGGTTTTACCGACCGGGGCATCAAGTTCCGGGTCGTGTTCTGGAAACCGGAGACCTCCATCAACGAGACTAGCCAGGCCCAGTATGTCGCCAATATCCTCCACTGTACCCGGCAGCTTCACTACTCCCTGAGCAACGAAAACAGCATTGATATCGTTCTGTTCCTCAACGGTATCCCGGTGGTATCCATGGAGCTGAAATGTCAGTTCACCGGGCAGGACACCGCCAACGCCATCCAGCAGTACAAGTTCGACCGGGCGGGCAAGGACGCAATTTTCGAGTTCAAGAACCGGGTTCTGGTTCACTTTGCCGTGGATCTGACCAATGTGTATATGACCACTCGCCTGGAGGGGCCGAAAACCTATTTCCTGCCCTTCAACCAGGGCAGCAACGGGGCCGGAAATGTGGGCGGCAAAGGAAATCCCATTAACCCGGACGGCTACGACACTGCCTACCTGTGGAAAAATGTGCTGTGCAAGGATCGCCTGCTGGAGATTTTACATAAATATCTCCATTTGCAGCAGGAGAAGGACGAAAAGACCGGCGAGGTGAAGTCCGAGCGGATGATCTTTCCCCGGTATCACCAGCTGGATGTGGTGACCAAACTGCTGGCCGATGTGAAGGCCAACGGCTCCGGCAAGAACTATCTCATTCAGCACAGCGCCGGTTCCGGCAAGTCCAATTCCATTGCCTGGCTTGCCCACCGGCTTACCGGCCTGCACGATGACCACGACGAGAAGATCTTCCAGTCTGTCATCATCGTCACTGACCGCCGGGTGTTGGACAACCAGCTGCAAAACACCGTCTATCAGTTTGACCATGTGGCGGGCGTAGTGCAGAAGATCGACAAGAACGCCCAGCAGCTCCGGGAGGCCATCGAGGCCGGGACGGGCATCATCATCACCACCCTCCAGAAGTTCCCAGTCATCTACAAAGAAGTGCGCTCCGGCAACAAGCGGTTTGCGGTCATTGTGGACGAGGCCCATTCCTCCCAGACCGGCGACGCCGCCCGCAAGCTGAAACGGGCGCTGGCCGACACCGAGAAAGTGCTGGAGGAGTACGCCCAGCAGGAGTATGAAGAGGAGGCCAAGCGCAAAGACGATGAGGACAAGCTGTTGGATGAACTGGCCGCCCAGGGTGTTCACGAAAACCTGTCCTTCTTCGCCTTTACGGCTACCCCCAAGGACAAAACGCTGCAAATGTTCGGTCAGCGGGATGAGAATGGCAAATATCATCCCTTCCATGTGTATTCCATGCGGCAGGCCATCGAGGAAGGCTTTATTCTGGATGTGCTGCAAAACTACATGACCTACAACATGTATTTTAAGATCGCCAAAGCCATCCCCAACGACCCGGAGCTGGACACCGCCGCCGGTGTCCGTGCCATTCGCCAGTTTGAGATGCTGCATCCCCACAATATTTCTCAGAAAACAGCTATCATGCTGGAGCAGTTCCGCAATGTAACCCGGCACAAGATTGGCGGCAAGGCCAAGGCCATGATCGTGACGCCCTCCCGGCTCCATGCGGTGCGCTACTTGTTGGAGTTCAAGCGGCAGATTCAGGAGAAGGGCTACACCGACCTGGATGTGCTGGTAGCCTTCTCCGGCGAGGTGGAGGATAACGGCGAAACCTACACAGAGGAAAAGCTGAACAAAACAAAATCCGGCGAGACCATCAAAGAGAAGGCTTTGCCGGAAGCGTTCCATACAGACGAATATGGGATGCTGATTGTGGCGGAAAAGTATCAGACCGGCTTTGATGAGCCACTGCTGCACACCATGTTTGTGGACAAGAAGCTGTCCGGCGTGAAGGCTGTCCAGACCCTTTCCCGACTGAACCGCACCATGCGGGGCAAAAAGGATACCTTTGTCCTGGACTTCGTTAACTCCGCCGAGGATATCCGAAAAGCCTTTGAGCCCTACTATGAGGAGACTGTTCTGGAGGAAGAGACCGACCCCAATGTGGTGTACGACCTGAAGAACACCTTGGACGAGTACCGGGTATATCAGCAGATGGAAATTGACCGGTTTGCGGAGATTTTCTATTCCTCCAAGGAGCAGTCCGGCGGCGATTTGGGTAAACTTCAGGGAACCATCCGTCCGGCGCTGGATCGCTTTGAGGCACTGGAGGAGGAAAAACAGGATCTCTTCAAGTCCACTCTGGCCCGTTTTAACCGCATCTATGCCTTCATCACACAGGTCTGCCGCCTGTTTGATAAGGAGATCCACAAGTTCAGCGTATACGCAAAATTCCTCTATACCATGCTGCCCAAGGGTGGGCGGGATAAGGTCTATGTGGACGACAAGGTGCTGCTGGAGTATTACCGCTTGGAAAAGGACTTCGAGGGCGGAATCCAGTTGGAGAGCGCTCCGGAAGGCTTCCGGCCTATCACCGGCGAAGCTGGACGCAGGGAAAAGAAGCGTGATCCGCTGACGGTCATCATTGAGAAGATTAACGAGAAGTACGGCACCAATTTTACCGAGATGGATAAGGTTCTGCTTCAGATGGAGAACGACTATGCCGCTCAGGACAAGTGGCACAGCTATGCCCAAAATAACGACCGCAAGACCTTCATGCTTCTTTTTGAGAAAGACTTTCCCAACATGGCCGCCGCCCGCTATGAGCAGAACGAGGACTTCTTTGTGAAGATGTTCTCTGACCCGGATATGATGCGGCAGGTTATGGAGACTGTGGGTACGGTGCTATATGAGAGGTTGAGAACAGGAACCTAAAACAGAAGGAGAGTGCCGTTTGCGGCTCTCTCCTTTGCCTTTGTAAGGGATCTTTCGCCTTTTCTGGCCATTGCCGTTGCCTCCAGAGATGTCTACACCTGCAATGAGCAAAAAACTGCTCATTTTTCTAAAGGCTTGTAATGTTTTTCTCACTTTAATATTTCAAAATGGTTTTGGAAATTGAGCACAATCTGCTCAATCTATCCTTATTTAAGCCGACACAGAAAGTCATTGCCGTGGTTAATATTGATTATGTGGTTATCCCTTTTAGTAAGCCATAGTGGAGCAGGCCA
>UMIN01014174.1_pt1 | contig 19145 bp, 13 predicted proteins | sample 1965811 | NCBI WGS metagenome assembly UMIN01 (sample SAMEA4836123, study PRJEB28245) | human gut metagenome | biome: gut microbiome; material: fecal sample | place: Denmark | collected 2008
TTCGATGCCGTCGAGGATCAGCTTCCCGAGCACACCGTGCTGGAGCCCGAGGGCAACAAGAGCAGCTTTACCGTCACCTTCCCCAGCTGGAAGGAGCGCGACGATGCCCACGCGGTGCTCGCCAACGGCGGCGTGCGCTTCCGCAGCGGCAAGGCGCTCGTACCCTTCCGCATCACCGGCAACATCGACTGGGGCGTTCCGGTGCCCGAGGTCGATGGCGTCTCCGACGTCACCTGCTGGTGCTGGCCCGAGAGCCTGTGGGCGCCCATCAGCTATACGCGTACCGTGCTCGCGCGCGATGCCAAGGCCGCCGGCGTGACCGAGGGTGTCGCCGCCCAGGATGCCGCCCTCATGGGCGAGCCCGCTGCCGACTCCACGCAGGTCCCCGCGCCCACCTACCAGCACAGCTCGCTCGACTGGCGCGACTGGTGGTGCTCGGACGACGCACAGATCTACCAGTTCATCGGTCAGGACAACATCTATTTCTACTGCATCGCTCAGACAGCCATGTGGGAGGCCCTGGGTTGGGACCTTACGCAGAGCACCGTCAGCGCCTGCTATCACCTGCTCTACATGGGCAAAAAAGCCAGCTCGTCCTCGCAGACGCCTCCCCCGCCGGCAGACGACCTGCTCAACCACTACACCTGCGAGCAGATGCGCGCGCACTGGCTGTCGCTCGGCCTGTCCGAGAAGCCGGTAAGCTTTAGCCCCAAGGCATATGACACGCGCGTGACCGGCAAGGACAAGGACGGCAACGAGGTGCGCGCCTGCGACGACAAGCGCGTTATCGACCCGGCCCTTAAGGAGAGCGCCCTTTTGACCGGCGTGTTCAACCGTCTGGCACGCAGCTGCTTCTACGGCGTCGCCGTCAAGGAGGGCGACGAGAGCCCCTACCGCAACGGCTGCATCCCCGCTGGTGCCGCTTCTGACACCGTGGTCGAAGCCGCCCAGCAGGCAACCCTTGCCTTTGAGCAGGCCATGTACAAGTTCGAGACGCACCGCGCGCTTGCCGTGTGTGACGACTACCTGCGCGCCGCCAACAAGCGCTGGAGCGACGCCTCCAAGGCCGCCAACAAGCTCGAGGGCGAGCCAGCAAACGCCGCCATGACGCAGGCCCTCGTCGACGCCTTTACCGAGCTGCGCGTGGCCACCGTCCTGATGCACGGCATCGTTCCGGCCGGCTGCGAGCTCATCTGCGAGTACTTCAACGTTGACCCGGTCGCCTTCTTTAGCTGGGATAACATCTTTGCCTCCACGGACGAGTTCGTGGAGAGCCTGGGCGAGAAGCCCGGTGAGCACCGCGTGAAGCCGCTGCCCCCGCGCTTCGACTTCTTCAGCAAGCACGAGAGCCAGTACTAAAGCACGCCTGCAGCAACGCGCCCGGGAATGATTATTCTGGGACGGGGATTAAAAAATCATTCCCGGGCGCCACAGTACAGTCTTTTGTGACGGGGGTCATGGAATGATGTTTTAATCCCCGTCCCAGAATAATCATTTAGGTGGAAGGAAAGACGGATGTCCAAGCCGCGTCGTCGTAAGCAGAAAAAGCAGGTTAAGCCCGAGCTCAAGCTTAGGCAGTTTGCCTCCACCGAGCTTTCCGACCAGCTTGCCGCCCTTCCCTGCGGCGCCGACCTGCCGCGCTTTATGGTCGACACGGTCGCCGGCGCCTATGCGCCCGCCGATGCCGAGCTCATGATCGAGGGCTTTGGAGCCGCGGCCACACGCCCGGTCACACTGCGCGCCAACACGCTCAAGGCAACCGCCGAGGACATCGCCGCCGCGCTCGATGCCGCCGGCATCGCGCACCAAACCGTTACCTGGTATCCGGACGCCTTTATCCTGCCCGAGGCCCAGGTTTCCGATCTGTGGGATCTCGACATCTACCGCGACGGCAAAATCTATCTGCAGAGCCTGTCGTCCATGATGCCGCCGTTGGTCCTGGGCGCTCAGGCCGGCGAGGACATCCTGGACATGTGCGCAGCCCCCGGCGGCAAGACGACGCAGATCGCCGCCCTCACCCAGGGCCAGGCACACCTCACGGCCTGTGAGATGAGCATTCCCCGCGCCGAAAAGCTTGAGTCCAACCTCCACCGTCAAGGTGCCAAAAACGTGCCCGTCATGCGCATCGACGCACGCGAGCTCGACGAGTTCTTCCGCTTTGATCGCATCCTGCTCGACGCTCCCTGCACCGGCACGGGCACCGTCATCAGCGACAACGAGAAAAGCCTGCGCGGCCTGACCGAGCAGTTGCTGAGCAAGTGCGCCCGCTCGCAGCGAGCACTTCTGGACCGCGCCATGGGTGCCCTCAAACCGGGCGGCACGCTCGTCTATTCGACCTGTTCGATCTTGCCGCAGGAAAACGAGGACGCCCTGCAAGAGGCCCTCGACAAGCATATGGACTGCGAGCTCATCCCCCTCGACGGCACGCCGAGCGAAAGCGAAGCGCGTCGCGCCCAGGATGCCGGCGAGGAGCCGCATATCGAGTGCAATGCCCTCACTGAGGCCATCGCTGCCGGCCATGTCTCGGCCGTCGCCAACGGTATGCCCGGTACGCTGACCATTCCGCCTAGCCGCGACTTTGAGGGCTTCTACATTGCCCTGATCCGAAAACGCAGCTAGCGCACGGATCCAAAACTCAACAAGCTATTTCTGTGCGCGTTTGCCCTGCTGGTCGCGATGCTGTTTAAGCATCGCGCGCTCCTTGCGCTCGGCCCTTTTGCCCTTGATGGCCGTGACCACAAAGTAGATGACCGCGGCGGCAACGATTGCGCCCACACACAGGCCAATCGAGCCCAACATTGCCGAAAATTCCATACCGCGTCACCTCTCTTTTAAACGGGACTTTCAAGATAGCACCTCGATCCCCGCCACCACAGCTCCTTCACGTTCGCCTGCCCTTCGGTCTAACGGATGGCGCGGCGGGGAAAAATCAACTCGTCAAACGATTTAGCATTCGCAATTCCGGCTGCATCGTGCCGGCCGTCGTCACACAGAATCGAGTCTCCATGGACACCCTCAACGACCTAAACGAGCGCGTCGACGCCTTTGTCGGCACCAGCTCCTTCGACACGCCTGCCGCGGCAAACGACCAAGCTCCCATCGATGTGCCCGCCGAGGTTCACGAGGACATCGTCGCCTCGGTCGATTTCTCCGAGGTCGAGCTCGCAGACGAGTTCACCGAGCCCCAGGTAGCCGTGACTCCCAACGGACTGCTCCCCATGGAGCCGCTGCCCATCGACGGGCGTTTGCGCAAGGCGGCCCTCCGCATGCCCGATGAGATCGAGGAGGCCAGCGGCTTTACGCTCTTCGGCCGTCGTATCAAATCGCTCATCTACACCACCGATGTCGCGGTTATCCGCAACTCCAACGCCGACGCCGTCTTTGCGGTCTACCCTTTCACGCCGCAGCCCGCCATTACGCAGGCACTGTTGACCGTCGCCGAGTGCCCGGTCTTTGTAGGCGTGGGCGGCGGAACTACGACCGGCAAGCGCTCCGTGCAGATGGCAGCCGTCTCCGAGATGCAGGGCGCGGCGGGCTGCGTGGTCAACTCCCCCGCCACTGCCGAGATGGTCGAGCACATCACCAACATCGCCGACATCCCCGTCATCGCCACGGTCGTACGTTGCGACGATGATGCGCATGCCAAAGTGCGCGCCGGAGCCAAGATTCTCAACATCGCCGCCGGCAAAAACACACCCCAGGTCCTGCGTGAACTGCGCGAGCACTATCCCAACCTGCCGCTCATCGCACCGGGCGGCAAGACGCCCGAGAGCATTCGCGAGACCATCGCCGCCGGCGCCAACGCCATCATCTGGACGCCGCCTTCGGCCCAGCAGCTACAGGCCGACATGATGCAGCGTTATCGCGAGATGAAGGAAGACGCCACACCTGTCATCTCGCGCGACGATGTGCCCATTATCGACCAGGTCGCCGCCGCCGAAGTCAGCCAGGTCGAGAACATGAATCCCGACGTGCCGATTCCCGACGAAGTCATCGAGCGCGTCGCTTCGATCCACGAGCGCGTCGAGGAGCATCGCGCCAATCGCGGCCTCAAGCCGTCACTGCACGGCTTTTTCTTCCGCGGAAAGAAACGCTAGCCGCAACAGCAAGGCCCGCCCCACAAACGTGAGACGGGCCGTTTTCGTTTGAGCAATCATGCAGCAACGTGATGGGGCAAATTAATCCACGCGCTTGTCGCCCATAAAGAAGAGCGCCACCGTACCAGGTCCGGTATGCGAGCCAATCAGAGTACCGATGTCATTGATCTCAATCTTGCCTTTAAGCTGCGGAACCTGTTCCTCAATCAGCGCCGCAACTGCCTCGGCATCCTCGCGGCACGCCGAGTGCGACATGATGCACTTACCCGAATAATCCGCACCGTCCTGCACGTGTGCCATCATGGTCTTAGCCATCTCGAAAATCGCGCGCTTCTTAGTGCGAATCTTCTCACGTGGCGACAGCTTGCCGTCGCAATCGACCGTCATAAGCGGGCAAATCTTAAGCGCCGTGCCGATGATCGCGCTCGCAGCCGAAATGCGACCGCCTCGTAGGTAGCTCGACAGATCGGTCGAGAAGAACCAGTGGTGCAGGTTGAGTTTGTGCTCCTCGATCCAAGCAGCCGTCTCGTCGAGTGAAGCCCCGCTATCGCGCACGTCGGCGGCATATTCCAGCAACAGACCAAAGCCCGAAGACGCCCCCAGCGAATCGATGACGCGCACCTTGCCGCCCTCGGGATAGCGATCCGCAAGCATCTGCGCCGCGACGCAGGCCGATCCATACGTGCCCGAAATACCCGACGACAACGTCAGGTGCAGCACGTCTTTACCCTCGGCAACAAACGGCTCCCAAAACTCCTCGTACTCACCCACGCCCACCTGAGACGTCTTGGGCATGGCGCCCGCGGCAATCTGGGCAAAAAACTTGTCCGGCGTAATCGACTGATACAGATCGTCCGTATAGACAACATCGTCGATCTCGTAATGAAAACGCACGACAGGGATATTGCGCGACGCAAAGAACTCACGGGTTCGGTCGGCGGCGGATTCACAGGTCAGGACAAAATCACTCATATGAGGCTCCTTACTCATTGCTGCGCAAATTATCGCACAGTGAGCCTACATACGGTACATATGTCCACTATTTACCAAATCGAACCAAAAATAGCGAACATCTTTACCACCATCGTCTCCACCGACCCCACGCATAAATATCTGAGAAAACACCCTCTGTCGTCTCCACTCAACCGCCATATCTACCTCAACTAAATCGATTTACCAAACCATTCAGCCGATAATTCAGCCGCTGGCGCAAAATCGAAACAAAAGCGGCGCATACTGATAAACGTTTGACGCCGTTTATCAGTTTTACCAGCCCCATCGGAAGGTGTTTCATGGTCGCATTCGATCGCAACCCGCAAGACTTCAAGTATCTGCGCCTGCTGTCGAGACAGTTCCCCACCGAACAATCCGCATTTACCGAGATTATCAACCTCTCGGCCATCCTCAACCTACCCAAGGGCACCGAGCATTTTATGAGCGACGTGCATGGTGAGTACGAAGCCTTTATGCACATCCTCAACAACTGCTCGGGCGTCGTGCGCGAGCATGTCGACGAGATCTTTGGCGACACGCTCTCCTTTGACGAAAAGGGCGAGCTGTGTACGCTCATCTACTACCCGCGCGAGAAGATCGACCTGGTCCGCAGCCGGCGCGAGGACTCGCCCACCTGGTACAAGACGATGCTTGACCAGCTCATCATGGTCGCTCGCTCACTTTCAAGCCGCTACACGCGCTCCAAGGTGCGTAAGGCCATCCCGCGCGATTACGCCTATATCATCGACGAGTTGTTGCACACGCACCCGGACGAGAACAACTATCGCGTGCGTTATCACGAGCGCATTATCGAGTCCATCCTAGAGACCGCCAGCGCCGACGACTTTATTGAGTCGCTCGCCTCGCTCATCAAGCGCCTGGCCGTCGACCACCTGCACCTGGTGGGCGACATCTTCGACCGCGGCGGCGGCGCGGCCAAGATTATGGACCGTCTGCTCACCTACCATTCGCTCGACATCCAGTGGGGCAACCACGACCTGCTGTGGATGGGCGCTGCGACCGGTGAGCCCGCCTGCATCGCCACGGTGTTGCGCAACAACCTACGCTACGACAACTACGAGATCCTGGAGAACGACTACGGCATCTCGCTGCGTGAGCTTGTCGCCTTTGCCGATGCCACCTACACCGCCGGTGAGTCCATCACCCCGCTGATCAAGGCCATCAACGTGCTGCTCTTTAAGCTCGAGGGCCAGATTATCCAGCGCCACCCCGAGTTCGATATGACCGACCGCCTGTTACTCGACAAGATCGACCACGACACCGGCACGGTCACGCTCGCCGACGGCAGCGTGTGGCCGCTCACGACCAACGACTTCCCCACCGTCGACCCGGCGGACCCCTATACGCTCACGTCTCAGGAGCAGCACATCATCGACAAGCTCGTGTCCGAGTTTGTCACCGCCGATCACCTGCATCGCCATATCGATTTCCTCTATTCCCACGGCTCGATGTACAAGGTCGCCAACGGCAACCTGCTCTTCCATGGCTGCGTGCCGCTCAACGAGGACGGCACCTTTAGCAGCATGAACTGCCTGGGCACCTGGCACGCTGGCCGTGATTATCTCGATTTTTGCGACCACATCGCCCGCCGCGCGTGGCGCGTGGGCGACTGCGATGCCCTCGACTGGATGTGGTACCTGTGGATTGGCTTCAATTCACCCGCCAGCGGACGCCTGGTGCGTACCTTTGAGCGCGCCTATATCGCCGATAAGAGCACCTGGGTCGAGCCGATGGACCCGTACTTTACGCTTACCAAGTCGCCCTCGGTCTGCGATGATATCATGCGCGAGTTTGGCGTCGCGCCCATGGCATGCTCGCCGACCGGCCACATCATCAACGGCCACACGCCCGTTAAAACCACCAAGGGCGAGCAGCCCATCCGCGCCGAGGGCAAGCTGCTGGTCATCGATGGCGGCTTCTGCCGCGCTTACCATCCCAAGACGGGCATCGCCGGCTATACGCTTATCTCGAGCTCGCGCGGCTGCCGCCTCAAGTCGCACCGGGCCTTTACGACGGTTGCCGAGGCACTCACGCGCAACGTGGACATCGAAAGCGAGACCAACCGTTTTGACCAAGCGGACCGTCGCCGCATGGTGAGCGACACCGATACTGGCGCCAAGATCCGCAGCCAAATCCAGGACCTGCGCCAGCTGCTCGATGCATATAGAAACGGTGCTATCGAGGAGCGCGCCTAGCACCACCCGCGGGGATTGGCTAAACTTGCTGAGTTAGTCATCCCCGCGGCGCTTCGGCGCCAGCTTAAGGCAGGTACCATGCAAAAGCTCCTTGCGCAGATCATGAAATTTGGCGTCGTCGGTGTCATTGCCACGGTTATCGACTTTGGCATTATGAATCTGCTTCACTACGGTCTGGGCCTCAACATCCTAATCGCCAACACCAGCGGCTTTATCATCTCACTCATCTTTAACTACCTCGCAAGCATGAAGTACGTGTTTGCGCACAAGGAAGGCATGAGCCGCCGCCGCGAGTTCATCATCTTTGTCGTGCTGTCCGTGATCGGCCTGGCACTCAACGACGGTATCGTGCTGACACTCAACGCCGGTCTGGGGCTCGAGGCCAATATCGCCAAGATCTGCGCCACCGCGCTTGTCATGGTCTACAACTTTGTGACCCGAAAGATCTTCCTGGAGGGTGACGAGACCAAGTAACTCGCAACCTTACAGCCTTACGATGCCCACGGACAATGCGTGCTCAGTACAGTATCGCCCGTGGGCATCGTTCGTTTACGGGCAAATTTTCAACGTTTGCGGATTAGCTCTTGAAAATTTGGCGAGTTCATATAGTTCTTGGCAAAGACCTTACGTTTCCCTTGTAAAAGCTCTAAAGTATCCTCTGCTCGATTCATCAACGCATTGGATGTGATTACGTGCGCAAGGCGCTGGCACAACCTCATACCAAGCAGTTCCTCAAGTTTGCTGTCGTGGGTCTTATCTCCTTTGGCATCGACTGGGGCATGCTCATTGCGCTCGTCGAGCTGTTCCACCTCGACTTTTTGATGAGCACCACGGTTTCGTTTATCACGTCCGTCGTGGTCAACTACTGGCTCAGCATGAAGTACGTGTTCGACCACCGCGAAGGCATGAGCCGCAAGCGCGAGTTCACGATCTTCACCATCCTGTCGGTGATCGGCCTGGGCCTCAACGACCTGTACATGTTTGTGGGCGTCACGTTTTTGAGCATCGGCTACCAGGCCATGAAGGCCATCGCCACGTTCCTCGTCACCTGGTACAACTACTTCAGCCGCCGCTTCTTCCTCGAGGGCGCACGGTCGTAGTCGATTCACTATTTGCTTGAATGTATAACCGGTTGGAATTCCCATTCCAACCGGTTTTTTGTTTACCGAGAGACCCGGTGGCCCAGTCCCATTCGCACGAAAAACGGGCGGCCCGGATGTTTGTCCGAACCGCCCGTATGGTGCGATATGTCGAGGCCTCTAGCCTGTCACGTAATACCAGACCACGTTGTCGCCGTTTGAGAGAACGTAGTTGCTGCAGGCTGTCATGGGCGTTGTGCCGTTGACGGAATAACACCAGCCGCTACCGCTTCCATAGTTTTCATCCTTCTCGGCCAGGCCACCGATGGCGGCAACATAAGTGCCAAACGACGAGCCACGCGCATTTATAGAAATACCCAGCGCGCAGAGAGCGTCGTAGGCAGTTGCTCCCTCATTAAAGGTGTAGGTACCACCAGCGGACACAGGATTGCCCACAGCGCTCGAAGTAACCGAGACAGTCACGGTAACGTAGCTAGACTCCTGAGAGACGCTCTGGTTGCCCGAGGGGGCATTACTGTTATCAGGAACGGCAGAAGGCCCACCGGACGTTGCCGAATTCTGAGAAGCCGACTGACTGTTGTCAGTCTTTTTATTTCCTGCTCCTTTTTCGCCGGACTTCTTGCTATCCGAGTTCTTGTCCGATTCCTTGTCCGAAGACTCGGAATCGTCCTTGGCGTCGTTCGAACCCTTGGGCTCGTCTTTTGCATCATTCGAAGATTTGGAATCCTTGGAACTGGCCTCGCCCGAAGCGGCAGACGAGCCAGACCCCTTGGTGTCCTTGGCGACGACGCTCTCCCCCGTCACGGTCTGAACGATCCAGTCGATGGACCAGGCGCCGCTCTCGGAAGGATGGACGAAGCCCAGCGAGACGACGATCAGAATGGTGCACGCGGCGGTCAGGACGCCAGTAAGCGCCTTCCGTCGAGGGGCGGACGCCGCCGAAGCGGCGCCCTGTTGCTTTGAATCGTCGAACTGAATGAACGAGGAATCTGGTTGCTTGGGATCAGCGTCCTTGGATTTATTGGACACAGCCCTCACCTACCGACGTTTGGTGAACACGAACACGCCGACGATGGCGAGACCGATGACGCCGGCGGCAACGCCAACGATGGCGAGCGGGTTGGTGCCAGTCTCCTGCTCGGAAGCACCAGAGGACTTCTTAGCAGTGGTCGTGGAAGCAGCACCCGTATCGGACTTGGAATCGGACTTCTTGTCGGACTTGCTGTCCTTCTTGTCAGACTTCTTCTCGTCCTTCTTATCGGACTTATCGGAGTCCTTCTTGTCGGACTTGTTGTCCTTGGTCTCGGTCTTGGTCGACACCGTCGTCTTGGTCGTCGGCTTATGACCCGGAGCGACAGCGCCGCCAGCCTGCTGGCCCTTCGTGCCGGAGCCGGAACCCGTGCCAGCGCCAGCACCGGAACCGTTGCCAGCGCCACCATTGCCGCCATTGGAGCCAGAACCGCCATTTCCGCCAGGGTTAACGGCATTCTTGGTCCACTTGGCATACAACGTCAGGTCGGCCGTCACCGGCGTACTGAAGTCATACGCCTGCGTGCAAGCCTCGTCGGTGAACCAACCGCCGAAAGTGTAGCCATCGCGCGTCGGATCGGCCGGCTTGACCAGCTTGCCATCGGCCGTAGCAACAAACTTAGTGTCGCAAGCAGACCCGCCATTAGAATTAAAGGCAACCGTCCAAGACTCGACAGCTCCAAGTTTAAACAGCGTGCCCGAATCATTAATGTAGTAGAGATTGCCAGAAGCATCGGCAATGACCGGAGAGTCACAGTACTGGTAATGGCCAGCCGCATCATAAATCTGCGTCGCCTCTGCATCGCCGAGCGTATAGCGATACACGCCACCACCAGCAGAGTAGTTGACGTAATCCTTGCTATCCGCGCTGTTAACGGTGAAGTACACATAGGTCTTGCCGCCCTGAACACTCACCAGCGGAGTAGCAGCAATACCGTTGAGGCCAGCCGGCAGCGCCTTGCCGTCGGCAGCAGCGACCATCGTGGTCTTACCCGTCTTCAGGTTATAGAGAACCAGAGCAGAGCCAGTAGCCGTCTGTCCGCCGACAATCAGATTGTCACCAGACACCGCAGGGGCGCTCAGATTATTCGTAAGGCCCAGATCAACCGTCTTCTGTTCACTCAGCACGCCCTTCGCCGAAAGCGAAATCACATGGAGCTTTCCGTCGTGCGTCATCTGATAGAAGGTCGAGCCATTGGACGGATCGGCAATGCAATCGGCATTTGCGACAGCGCCGAGCTTCATGGTCGAAACGACATCGCCCGTCGTCTTATCAATGCACTTAAGCGTACCCGCGCTCGTAGGAACGATGGCATACTTATCCGTCAAAGCCGCACCAGTCCAGTAATAGCCCTCGGCAGGGTCGATGTTCTGCCAAGAAACTTCGCCCGTGGCAATCTTAATGCGCGCAAAGGAGCCGTTGCCGTAGGTCACATTGTAATTCTCGTCATACGAAATATCGACCGAGCCTACATAGACGTACTCGCCGTCCGAAACGACGGTGCAGGAGCTCTGCGTCAAGTCCGTCAAACCAGGCGTCAGCCACTTGCAGATCAGCTTGTCTGCAGTAATCGCCTGGACCGCACCGCCGTTGAGCGGAACGATGATAAGGCCATTGGTATAGATCGGACGAGAGGTATAGCTCACCTTGGAGGCAAGCGGCGCAGAGGCAACCTTTTTGCCCGTGGACGAATCGATCTTAATGAGCTCGTTCTCGGTCGCGATGTACACAAAGCCGTTAGCAATGACAGGCTCGCTGCAGTTGGCATACTGCTGACCAGACTCGGCCTTCCAATCGAAGGCCCACTTAAGACCGGCGGCCTGCGCAGGCGTCTTGGCATCCGTTACGGTCGAACCGTTGCCACTGTTGCCGTAGCCGGCCCACTCGGCATCCCAATCAGGAGTCGTCGCACCCGGGTCCACGACAATCTTGTCGGGATCGGGCATGGCCGAATCGTCGGTGGTATAGGCAAGTGTGACCTTATCGCCGCTCTTGAGCGTAATCTGATTAGCGCAGAGTAAGGAGGGCTCTCCATTGATATACAGGTGCCAATATTTGTTGGTCGCACCATCATAGCCGTACGTCTCGTCTTCGAATGGCGAGTTGATGGAATTGAGGAACCAGTACTCACCACTCTGGGAGCCGTTGTACGTAACGCCCTTGGCCTTCAGAACCGTCTCAATAAGGTTCTGGGCAGTAGAGCCTTCGGGCAGAGAAACGTTGCTTGCCGAGCCCCAGCGAGCATTGTTGCCGTTGACATCGGGACCGATAACATCGACAGACCCAAGAACCTGGCCAGGAAGGGCATCGGCGTCAGCACCATACATAAAGGTGACGGCATCGCCCTCATGGAGCTCGTAGGCACCGGCGCCAACGTCGGCGAACTTGCCATTTACGTAGAAGCGCCAATAGCTATTGGTCGCAGCATCCCAGCCATAGGACTTACCATCGAACGGCGAATAAATGCCGTTGAGGAACCAGCCCCAAGACGATTCGCTAGCATCGAGCTTAAGGCCGGTCTGCTCAAGGAGATCCTTGGCAGTGGAGCCTGCCTTGAGACTCGTCTGGCCCGTCGAAGCCCAAACCTGCTGCTTGCCGTCCTTGTCCTTACCGAGAACCTGAACAGAAGCATGGACAGAATCGGAGGGCAGCTGGTCGCCCCAGCCACCGTAGAACCACGTAACGGTATCGCCGGCATGGATGGTGACATTGTCCGCCGTATAGTCACTCGACTTGCCGTTGATGAACAGCTGCCAATAGGTCGAATAATCTTGGGGCGTACCCAGCTCAACACCGTTGTACTTAAGGCTCAGAATGAAGGAGCCCGCAGCAACGGCGTCAATGTCGTTCGCCTCGAGTGCGACCTTCGTAAGATCAAGCGCGCTCGAGCCGGACGTCACCACATACTGCGCGTTATCGACCCAAGCCTGAGTCTTGCCCTGGGCATCGCGACCAATGACGGTCACATTTGCGGCAACCTGGTCCTTAACGACAGGGGACGCGCTACCAGCCGTATAGGCAAACTCAACCTTCTGCCCCTGGGTGAGCTTAACGCTGCTCGCGCCAACCGAGGAAGACGCACCGTCGACGAACAGCTGCCAGAAGGCATAAGTCGTCGGATCGAAGGCAAGCGTACGGCCATCGCTCGGGGATGTGATGCTTTTGAGGTAGAAACCGTATGCCGTGTTCGGATCGTAGTCTGCCTTGAAGCCCGTCTTCTGCTGCAGCTTAACGAAGGCATCCGCAGCCGTCGCGCCCTCGTCGAGCTTGAGCTGCGTGGGTGCCACCCAGGTCTGAGCCTTGCCGTCGGCATCGGTGCCGATAATCGAGAACGAGACCTCGACTTGCTTCTTGGCGACATCGCCGGTTTCTGTCGGGTTCTCCGTCTGGACGGCAGTCGCGGCGGCAGATCCTGCTTGGCCAGCGGATGCCGTCGAAGACTGCTCGCTCGTAGCAGGGCTCTTCCCCGTCGCCGAGCCTTCGTCGCCAGTTGCTGCCTCTGTTGTGGCGGCACTAGCTGCAGGCGCGCCCTCGGCGCCCTCGGCCCACAGCTGAGCCGGTGTGGTGCCAAAGGCCATCGCGAAGGCCAGGAATGCCACCAGGCCGCGCTTGGCTACGCCGCGCGCAATCGCGCCACGGCGATGCGAGACGCGCTGGCGCTCGTCCACAAACATATCCATTTGTCTCCTACTGTCTGTACTTGGAGCGTTGCCTTGAGGCTGCCCCACGTCATCGCGCATGTTGCGCTCGAGTTCCCCCATCGGGGTCCCCCTTCCCTCCAGAGCCCTATGCACACCGGCGGCAAAAGCCGCAGCCACATGCAAGACGGGAGGCGATCCGACTTAACCTTAACGGCTCGGGCACGTCGTCCGATCTGCGACGCGAACATCCCGAGCCAAGAGGAATTACGGTTACTGGTACAGCCGGGGACTTGCACCCCGATTCTCCCAAACGCGCAGGAAAACCGCGCATTCGTGCGTCTCCGCACCACCATCTAGGCCATCGATTAAAACCGTCAATATGCTATCACGCAAAAGGGCCTCGCACGCAGGCGAAGCCCAAGGTAAAAGCTATTGTTTGCGATAGGAGAATGCGGTGACGGTCGCAGCCTCTAGTGCTTGCCGCCGTGGCTGTTGAGCCAGATATTGCGACCCAGCATAAGCGCCAGCACCAGCGCGCTCACGTAGCCCATAAAGCCAATGACTGGGATACCAAACACAACCGGCTCGATGCGTGCATAGTACACTACCGACGAACCGATAAACAGACCGGCGATCACAATCGCCATCGACATGCGGTCGATGATTCCGCCCAGCTGTCGCAGCGCCTTATCGCTGCTCATGATCTGCGTGTTTACCTTAAGCTGACCGCGCGTGAGCATACGCGAAGCCAAGCCCAGATACTCGGCCGCCTCGAGCGAGCCTTTTGCCGCGCGATAGCTGCTCGCGGCAAGATCGCGCCCCATTTCGCGGACGCGCGCATAGGTGCTCTTCTCGTTTTTGATGTGCGTCTGGATGATCTGAATCATGTTGACGTTGGGCATGTACTCGGTCAACAGGCCCTCGAGCGTCACCATGCCGCGGGCGAACATCGTCACCACGCTCGGCAGCTCAACGTCATTTTTGCGCGCGAGGTTTAACAGCGAAGTCAAAAACTCGCCGATATCCAGGTCTTTAAGGTCGAGCCCGGCAAAGTCGGCAACAATAAAGTCCAAATCGGACAAAAAGGCCGAATGATCGAGCTCAGCCGAGTCGCCACGCGTCACGGCGAAGCGCATGAGCGAATCCTTGAGCTTGGGCACGTCACCCTCGGCCACGGCGAAAATCATGTCCTTGACGATACCGCGGTCGTGACTCGACATACGCCCGACCATGCCCAAGTCGATAAAGTAAACGATGCCGTCCTTGAGAATGATGTTTCCCGCATGCGGGTCAGCATGGAAAAAGCCGTCATCGAGCACCTGCGTCGAGTAGTCCTCGACGATTGCGGCACCGATCTTTTCCAAGTCATAGCCCTCGGCCACCAAGCGTTCAGGATCGGCGATCGAAATGCCGTCGACGTAGTCCATAACCACCACGTGCTCGGTGCACAGGTCCAGATAGGATTTAGGGCACGTCACGCCATGAACGCTCTTATGGAACTCGTAGAAATCGTTGAGATTTTTGGCCTCGGCCAAGAAGTTGGTCTCCTCGCGAAACGAGGTCCACAACTCCTCGACTACGCCGTGCAGATCAACGAATTGATCGGTGTTGACGAACTTGGAAACGATACGCACCACCGAGCGGATGATATCGATGTCCTGCGCCATAACCTGCTGCGCACCGGGGCGCTGCACCTTGACGGCCACGTCCTCGCCCGTCACCAGACGAGCGCGGTGCACCTGCGCGAGCGATGCGCTACCAAGCGGATTGGGGTCGATCGCATCGAACATCTCCCCCAGGCGCAAGCCGTATTCCTCTTCCAAGCAGCGGAGCACTACCTCGTACGGCACCGGCTCCACGTCGGAGCGCAGACGACGCAGCTCGTCGCAAAAGCGTTGCGGCAGAATCTCGGACCGGTTGGCCAGAATCTGCCCCATCTTGACGAAAATGGGGCCGAGTTCCTCGAGCAGGCGGCGCAAACGAACCGGCGTGAGGTTATCCCACACGCGGTACTTTTTGACCAGGCGAACAATCTGCCCGATGCGTTCGCGACGACCCGCCGGCGTGAGCTGGTATTCCTCGTCCGGCGCCATCGCGTCGGGCTCCTCGGGCACCATATCGACAGCGCGCGGCTTCTTGCGAGCGCCCGAGACGACGGCGTCGACCTCATCGACAACCGCCGCCTCGTCACCCAAGGGATCTAGATTGTTGTAATCGGTGGTGGAATCTGCCATCTGCGCTGCTACTCGGCCTCTTCGGTATCCTTCGCATCGTCGGGCTCAACGGACTCGACGGGCACCGAGGTCACGTTGTCCTCGACCGAATCGACGATGTCGCGCACATGGGCTAGGAAGGCCGTGCGCTCAGGGGCGGTCATAACGCGGACGCGGGCAAGGATGAGCTCGTCGAGCACGCGCTGGGCCGCAGTCTCGCCCTGTATGCCCAAGCGCTCGGTCAGATCGGAGATGGTGCCACCGGCCTGCTCGAACATGTCGGACACGCTGCGGGCGATATCGGGGGTGGCGGTGTCCTTGCGGACCTGCTCGCCTTTGGTGTTAAGGTCGTCGAGGACCTTCTTGCCGCCTTCGACAGCAACGGCGGCAGCGCCAAAGCCCACGTTAATGGCGCCGTTAACAAGCTGATCGAGTTTCATAACCATGGTTGTCTCCAATCACAAACAACTGCATTGGCGTTCTTGTACCCAAGATTGAGCGAAAGCGACAAAGCGTTTTAGCGCTATTCGATCGACGGGAAATCCCTACCTCACGTTGTCGTTCATCGCGAAAGAGTTCTTCATGGCGCAGCTCGTGGTGTAGAGCACCTTGCCCAGCAGGGCATCGGTCTCCACGCGAACACGCTCGGCAAAGGCCTCATTGGCGCGTGCAAGCTCGGCAGGCACTTCGGCCTCGGGCAGAACGGCTACGGCAGCGTCGATGTCATGGATCTGCTTGTGGCCCATGCCACCGACCTTCTCCTGATAATCCTCGACCGCGCGACCGCACTCATGGAAGCGGACGTCAGCCAGCGCGCCGATCAGGCGGTTGGCCCAGTAGAAGTTTTCGGACGTCACGCGAGCCTGCGTGTCGGCATAGTACTCGGGCATGGTCTCGACGTTGGCGTACAGCGGAACCAGCGCGTTAAACGAGTTGGAACCAAAGGCCATCCACTGCACGGCGCGATAGGCCGACTGTGCATAGGGACGCAGCTGCAACACGGCGAGCTGGCTGTTGCGGTTGATGCCGATGGGGCGATAAGCGCCGCGCGTGGCGGGCGTGCCCTTACTGCCGTAGCAGTCGTACTCCGTGCCCTGGTAGTGGCTCGAAAGCACGTACTTAATGTCCTCGATGGTCACCTTGCGCTCGGGTACGCGGCTCCAGGGGATATCGTCGCTCTCGGGCGTGTAGTCGGCGTCGGGGCCATCCCACACGTCGCTGGGGTTGAGGCAGCGCTGCATGTACCAGGCGCGCGGCGTGTTGTAGACGTGGTCGCTATCGCTGTGCGAGCCAAAGGCCTCGCGCGGGTTAAAGACCACAGCCGGGCCGTCGCCCTCGACGCCCAGCGTCAGGTCCAGATGCCACTCGGCCATCCAGGCGCGCAAGTCGGCGGAGCACATATGGTCGGCCTGGGCGCCCTCGGCGTCATCCAGGTCAAAGCTGTCGATACCCAGCTGGTTGGGCATGGTCACATAGGCGTCGTCGGGCACGCGCTTGGCGATCCAGTGGTGGCCGCCGATGGTCTCGAGCCACCAGATCTCGTCAACGTCACTAAAGGCGATGCCGTTGTTCTCGTAGGTACCGTAACGCTCGAGCAGGTCGCCCAGAATGCGCACACCGTCGCGGGCAGACTTGGCGTACGGCAGCACCAGGGTCACCATGTCCTCCTCGCCCAGACCGCCGGGCTGCGCAGGCACATAGCCGTCCTCGCCCTCGTTACCCTTGGCGGGTACGTAGTCCACAAGTGGATCGGCGCCGCGGACGCGCTCGTTGGTGGTGAGCGTCTCGGTTGCGGACATGCCCACATTGAGCTCGTTGAAACCGGCCTCGGCCCAGATGCCGTGGCCCGGGACAACATCGGGGACGCTCGTGTAGCGCATGGGGTTATCGGGCAGTTCAACGGTCAGGTGACTCAGGACGCTCGTGTAGACGCGCGGCTGCTCGTCGGGATGCACCACGCGCATACGCTTGGGCTCAAACACCCCGTTGGACGAGTCCTCGTTACGCGCGACCAGGGTCGACCCGTCGTAGCTTGCGTTTTTACCGACCAGAATCGTTGTGCACGGCATGCGCATCCTCCTTGAGTGAAGAAATCAAACGATAACAGTGTATCGCTTCGGCGCAGAAAGGGCGAAACCACGGCCTCGGCAGCCCCCGTGGTCAAAAAATGCCAAATATGAGTACTGTCACCAATTTAGTGGCAGCAAATTTCCCTGTAACGAGTGCCGAAAATCCCCATTTGCCCAAAAGCAAGACAACGTTATTCCCCATAAGTTCAATAAAATAGGCTTCCTAACGATAATGGATACCGTTAGGAAGCCAAAAAGACGTAAGACATATGTGACTATCTTGGCAACAGTACTCATATTTGGCATTGTTTGACCACGTGGTATATAGCTAACCCCTCTCAAACAGCCCAAAACGCCTATTTCGATGCGCGCTCCGCCGCATCGATCACGTGTTTGGCGAGAATCGCCGTTGTCACGGCGCCCACGCCGCCCGGCACGGGGGTGATGGCACCAACAACCGGCTCCACGGCAACAAAATCGACGTCACCCACCAGCTTGCCAGCGTCCTCATCCCAGTTAATGCCAACATCGATGATGGTCTGGCCCTCGCGAACCGCATCCGCGCCAATCGTGCGCGCGCGTCCAACGGCGGCAACAACGATATCGGCAGAACGGCACTCGGCAGCAAGGTCGCGCGTATGCGTATGGCACGTCGTCACGGTCGCATTGCGCGCCGTAAGCATGGCGGCAACAGGACGCCCGATCACCAGCGAGCGCCCGACCACAGCAACCTTAGCTCCATCCAGCTCAACGCCGTAATGATCCAGCAAAGCAAGCACGGCTTCGGCTGTACAGGGGGCAAAACCCTCGCCGCGCCCCGAAAGCGTGGTGAGCAGCGAAGCCGGCGTCATGGAGTCAACGTCCTTGGCGGGATCGAGCGCTGCGGCGACGGCGTTCTCGTCAAGGCCGGCGGGCAGCGGGCGGAACATCAGACAGCCATGAACAGCCGAATCGGTATTGATGTCCTCGATGGCCGTCAACAGCTCTTCTTGCGAAACACCGGCAGAAAGCAAAACGCGACGAGCCTCAATCCCCACTTTTTCGCAGCGCTTGAGCGCACCGCGCTCGTAGGATAGGTCGTCCTCGCGTTCGCCTACACGCACGATAGCCAACGTCGGAACAACGCCCCGCTCGCGCAGGGCCGCGCAGCGAGCAGCAAGTTCCTCGGTCAAAGCGCGAGCAACGGGAGCACCCTTCAGCAGTTCAGCCATGGCTATCCCCTCTTCCTTGCAGCGTCGGCGGCGCGGCGCGCCAGCGCATCGGCGCGCGGCAGCCACGTATCCAGCATCTCATCGCACGCCGCCTCGAGCTCCTCGGCACGCACCCGGTCTTTCATAGATGCGGTGTTGGCAAAGAGCGTCAGGCTCGCGCCCTGCATGGCGGCGCGGCAGAATACGGCACCGCATGCCACGTCGGACAGCAGCTGTCGGGAGCCCTTGTCCGCCATGTCCTCGAGCAGCGCCAGTGCGCGCCCGCAGGCATCCATAATGCGATACGGCGGCATGGCGGCCACGTGCAGCGCATCCTGAATCGCTGCAGGCCGAGCTGGGTCCTCGCGCGGAATACCGTACGCAGCGGACACCTGGCCGTACGCACGAACGTCCTCGGCGACCAGGTCCACAAGTTCCTGCGCCAACTCGTCTGCCTGGGCAAACGCGCGCGTCAGGTCATCCGCACGATCAGCAAGCGCGGGATTAGTCGCACCGTAGCGGGCAACCATTCCGCACAGCGAGGCGCCCAGCGCGCCCACAAAGGCGCTCGCGCTGCCACCGCCGGGAACCGGCTC
>UMIN01031639.1_pt1 | contig 18817 bp, 13 predicted proteins | sample 1965811 | NCBI WGS metagenome assembly UMIN01 (sample SAMEA4836123, study PRJEB28245) | human gut metagenome | biome: gut microbiome; material: fecal sample | place: Denmark | collected 2008
GACCCTGCTGCGCGCGGACGGCGGGCAGGTGCAGCTCGCGACCAATGATTATGGCGAAGGCCGCGGTGTGTACATCTCCGGTCTGCCCTATTCGGCGGCCAACGCCCGCCTGCTGGAACGCGTGCTGTTCTACGCCTCCCACAACGAAGACAAGTATGCGGCTTGGAGCTCGTCCAACCCGGAGTGCGAGGTGGCGCACTTCCCCGAGCAAGGGTTGTACTGCGTAATCAACAACACCGATCAGCCGCAGCGGACCACGGTGACTCTGGCCGATGGCACCACCGAGGACTTCGACCTGCCCGACAGCGGCATCGCATGGCGTGAAGCCTGATTCCCGCGTTTTGGAGAACGGACCCATCATGACCGAAAGCAATGAAATTTTATTCGGCATCGCCTCGCATTTTGCGCTGGAAGGTGCCGTGACCGGCATCGAACCTTACGGAGACGGCCATATCAACACCACCTATCTGGTGACCACGGACGGCCCCCGCTACATCCTCCAACAGATGAACACCAGCATCTTCCCCGATACGGTGAATCTGATGCGCAATGTCGAACTGGTCACCTCCACTCTCAAGGCTCAGGGCAAAGAGACGCTGGACATTGTGCCCACCACCTCCGGCGCCACCTGGGCCGAGATCGATGGCGGCGCATGGCGCGTCTACAAGTTCATCGAACACACCGTGTCGTACAACCTCGTGCCGAACCCGGACGTGTTCCGCGAGGCCGGCAGCGCATTCGGCGACTTCCAGAACTTCCTGTCCGAATTCGACGCCAGCCAGCTGACCGAAACCATCGCCCGCTTCCACGACACCCCGCATCGTTTCGAGGACTTCAAGGCCGCCCTCGCCGCGGACAAGCTCGGCCGCGCCGCCGCATGCCAGCCGGAAATCGACTTCTATCTGAGCCACGCCGACCAGTATGCCGTCGTGATGGATGGGCTCAGGGACGGTTCGATTCCGTTGCGCGTGACCCACAACGACACCAAGCTCAACAACATCCTCATGGACGCCACCACCGGCAAGGCGCGTGCGATCATCGATCTCGACACCATCATGCCCGGCTCCATGCTGTTCGACTTCGGCGATTCCATACGCTTTGGTGCGTCCACTGCTCTGGAAGACGAAAAGGACCTCAGCAAGGTGCATTTCAGCACCGAGCTGTTCCGTGCCTACACGGAAGGATTCGTGGGCGAACTACGTGGCAGCATCACCGCGCGCGAGGCCGAACTGCTGCCGTTCAGCGGCAACCTGCTCACCATGGAATGCGGCATGCGCTTTCTCGCCGACTACTTGGAAGGCGATATCTACTTTGCCACCAAGTACCCCGAGCACAATCTGGTGCGCACCCGCACCCAGATCAAACTCGTGCAGGAGATGGAGCAGAAGGCCAGTGAAACCCACGCCATCGTAGCCGACATCATGGAGGCTGCCAAGTGAGCCGTCAGTCGAACCATACCCGAACCAGCATGATGGGGGCCGAGCAATGAGCGATCAGCTGACCGAGATATACGCCAGCATCGACGCCCTAGTCGATTACGCCTTGGCCCATCTTGACCTTGACCCACGCAACGCAGACTGGACCCGCAACCAAATCTTCGCCCTCTTCCACCTGGATTCCTACCCCGGACCCAAAACCACAACGTCGGCGGCGTCAGTGTCAGACGCAGTCCAAGACATTGTCGGCAGCCGAAGCCAGGCCCCCTCTGACGAAAAGACCCCCGACCCCCTACTCGCCGCCTTCCGCGCCGCCGCCACAACCGCCGGCCTCTTCGATCCGGAGGAAGGCCCGGCCTACGCCGACACCATCATGGGCATCCTCTCCGCCAACCCCGCCGATCTCGACGACCGGTTCCTGCTCATCGAGCACAGGGACGGCGGCATGGCCGCCATGCAATGGTTCTACGACTACTGTGTGGCCAACAATTATGTCAAGCGTGCCCAGCTCGACCGGAACCCGCGCTTCGACTCGCACGGGCTGACGGTGACCATCAACCTCGCCAAACCCGAATTCAAGAACATGAAGAAGGCGGCGGCCGGCAACGCCGTGTCCGGCGGCTACCCGAAGTGCACGATCTGCCATGAGAACGAGGGCTTCGCCGGACGTGACAAGCGCACGCTGCGCACCCTGCCGGTCACGCTCGGCGGTGAGTCATGGTTCTGGCAGTTCTCGCCCTACGGCTACTTCGACCAGCACGGCATTTGCGTGAACACCGACCACACGCCGATGCATGTGGACCGCGACACTTTCGGCCATCTGCTCGACTTCGTGGACCGCTTCCCCGGATACTTCCTCGGATGCAACGCCGCGCTGCCTCGCATCGGCGGCTCGGTGCTCGCCCACGACCACTACCAGGGCGGCGGCGAACTGCTGCCGATGCACAAGGCCGCCACTTGGGCCGCCTTCACGCTCGCCGACTATCCGAACGCCGTGGTCGAAATCCTCGACTGGCCCGGTACCGCCGTGCGTGTGGTGTCGAAAAACCGCCAGAGCATCATCGACGTATCCGACATCATCCGCGAGGCATGGGTCGGTTATGACGACGCGGCGAACGGCATCGCCAGCCATGACGCGGACGGCAACCGCCAATCCGCCCTCTCGCCCAGCGCGATCATCACCGAACGTGGCTATGAGATGAGTCTCATCTTCCGCAACAATGCGATCAGCGACGAGTACCCGGAAGGTATTTTCCATGCACACCCCGAATACTGGCCGGTCAAGCAGGAGCCGATTGGACTGATCGAGGCCCAAGGCTTGTTCATTCTGCCCGGACGGCTCGTCGACCAGCTCGGCATTGTCGAAGAGGCGCTCGCCGAAGGCCGCGATTTGCCCGATGAAGTCAGCGAATTCAGTCTCGAATGGGGCGAACTCGCTGAAACGTTGGCCGGAAACCACGACCGCGAGGCCATCCGCCAAGCCGTACACGACGAGCTCGGCAGCGTCTGCTACCGCATCCTCGGCAACACGGCCGTCTTCAAGCAGAAAGCCACCACGCAAACATTCCTCGAAAGCCTTGGTTTTGCCGCTAGGTGAAACAGGTCAAGTGAAGTAAGCTCAATACTGAAGGAAAAACCGAAGGCAAGTCCTTCCAAAGGAGGGAATATGACTACTGTTCTGGTTACGGGCGGTGCTGGATTCATCGCCACCCACACCGACATCGAACTGCTCGACAAGGGCTACGACGTTATTTCCGTAGATAACTACGGCAACTCGTCGCCCGTGGCGCTTGAGCGCGTCGAGCAAATCACCGGCAAGCCGGTCAAGCGTTACGACGGCGACGTGCGTGATGAGGCGCTTATGGAACGCGTCTTTACCGAAAACAACATCGACTGGGTCATTCACTTCGCCGGTCTCAAGGCCGTGGGCGAGTCCGTGGCCAAGCCGATCGAATACTACGACAACAACCTGTACTCCACGCTTGTGCTGCTCAAGGTGATGAAGAAGCACAACGTCAAGAAGATCATCTTCTCCTCCTCCGCCACCGTGTACGGCACGCCGAAGGCATTGCCGATTACCGAGGAGACGCCGACCGGCGGCACCACCAACCCGTACGGCACCTCCAAGCTGTTCCAAGAGCAGATTCTGCGCGACGTGCATGTGGCCGATCCGTCCTGGACCATCGTGCTGCTGCGCTACTTCAACCCGGTCGGCGCGCACGAGTCCGGCCTGCTGGGCGAAGACCCGAAGGGTATTCCGGCGAACCTCACCCCGTACGTGGCCAAGGTCGCGGTCGGCGAGCTCAAGGAAGTCCAGGTCTACGGCGACGACTACGACACGCCCGACGGCACTGGTGTGCGTGACTACATCCACGTGGTCGACCTGGCCAAGGGTCACGTGGCCGTTATTGACCACATCGACAAGGAAGGCGTGTTCGTCTACAACCTGGGTACTGGCCACGGCTACTCCGTGCTTGAGGTTATCAAGGCTTACGAGAAGGCCGCCGGTCATCCGATTCCGTACGCGATCAAGCCGCGTCGCCCCGGTGACATCGCCGCCTGCTACGCCGACGCTTCCAAGGCGGAGAAGGAGCTTGGCTGGAAGGCCGAGCTGACCATCGACGACATGGCCGCCTCCTCCCTCAACTGGCAGACCAAGAACCCCAACGGTTTCCGCGACGCGGAGTGATATGAGCAGATGAGCTCCCTCTGATGGGGGAGCTCATTGTCGTTTCATCACACGATGCGCCTATCGGCGGCCCAGCGGGTGAGCTCGGTGCGATTCGAAAGCTGAAGCTTTCGCAGCACCGAGCTCACGTGCGTTTCGACCGTCTTGATCGAAATGAACAGTTCGGCCGCCACCTCTTTATATGTGTAACCACGCGCGATCAGCCGCATGACCTCCTGCTCGCGGGCGGACAGCCGGTCCAGCTCCTCATCATGAGCCCGTGCCGCACCATCAGCGCCGCCATCAGACCCCGCCGCCGGCACACCCTGGAAGGTCGAAAGTACAAAACCGGCCAGTTTTGGCGAGAACACGGCATAGCCCTCATGCACCTGCTTGATGGATGAAATCAAATCAGCGCCGGTAATCGTCTTGGTTACATAGCCCTGGGCGCCGGCGCGAATCACCGACCCCACATCCTGCGGCGCATCCGAAACCGACAATGCCAGAAACACGGTAGTGGGGGAGTAGGGCCGCGATTTGGCGAGGATCTCGGCACCGCCGCCACCCTCGCCGCCGGGCACATGCACATCCAGCAACACCACCTGCGGCTTGGTCTGTGCGATCATCGCCACCGAACCGGGCACGTCCGCCGCTTGGCCGACGATATCGAAGGAATCGCGCAACGTGGCGATTACGCCCGCACGGAACATCTCATGGTCATCGACCATGGCCACACGAATCTTGGCTGTCTCGTTCTCGCTCATCGATGTTCTCCCTGCGCCGCTTTCAGCGCGATCGGCATATGCATTCTGACCTCGGTGCCCCAGCCGGCCCTGGACACTATCTCCACTGTACCGCCGCGCCGTTTGATGCGGCCGATAATCGATTCGCGGATGCCCAGCCGGTCGGGCGGAATGGCGTCCATATCGAAGCCTTCGCCATGGTCGCGCACGAACACTTCAACCATCGTGTCGCTGGCCTCGCAATACAAAGACACCGGCTCGCCGCCATGCGTGACCGCATTGACCAACGCCTGACGGGTGGCGTCCAGCAGCGCATCGGTCTGGGCGCTCGGCCGCGCGTCGCCCACGGTGACCACCTCAATCGGCTTGCCGTGCTCGTCCTCCACCTCGGCGGCGATCTGCTTCAATCCGGCTCCCACCGAACGATCCGATGTGGAACGTTCCTGATACAGCCATTCGCGCAGCTCGCGCTCTTGGCTACGCGCCAGGGCGAATACGGTGGTCGGTTCCTCGGAGTTCAGCTGAATCAGCGCCAACGTTTGCAGCACGCCATCATGCAGATGGGCGGTCATGTCCGCGCGCTCCTCTTCGCGCTCCTTCAATGCCTGCTCGTGGGTGAGTCGTTGCAGCATCGCGTTCGCCCACGGCATCACCGCCACCACGATACCGACGATCATCACGAATCCGCTGGCAACAATGCGTCGAGGAGAGGTGCCCCACCCAGGAATGCTGACATTATGCACATACAATGCCCATCCCATGAAAATCAGTGCGATGCCGCCCAACATAGACAACAGCTGCGTGCCTCGCGGACTAAGATTCATCCATGCCAGTGCGATGCCGCCCAACCCTACCAGCAGCGGAAACACAATCTGGACATCCGCACCGGTGCTGGTGAGCAACAGTCCAGTGGCCATCAACGCGAAACCGGCCAATGCCACGACGGCCGGTTTCGGAGCACGTTGGATGGCCTCGGACAATGATTCCGGTGCGGCAGCCGATTCGTCGTCATGAGCGGCAAGTGGCTGATTGCCTCGCGCAAGCGGCGCCTGATTAACGGGCACTGTGCGAGCCGCAGCCGCCACCGGGTCTCCGGCAGGCATGAACACCCACAGGAATACATAAGCGATGATGCCTGCGCCGTAGAGGACGGTCAGTGCGATGAACGCAATCCGAACCCATGCCACGCCGATGCCCAAGTGCAGGGCGATGCCCTTGCACACGCCGGTGAGCCAACGGCCCTGCCGGGGGCGCATCAACGGCATGCGCGCGGGCAGCAATGGTTCGGGAGATGACGTCATACTCCTATTGTGCCGCGCTCAGGGCGTTGCGGCCGGGGTTTTACCCGGTGTTCAGGGAACAATCAGGGTGTTCCCCGAGCGTTGTGGCAGTGGTCGGGCGGTGTAATGGAATCATGAGCAATCCAAACGCGAATCCATATCAGCCACAGCCGCAGCCTGGTCCGCAAAAAAACAAGACATCGCGACGCTTCTTCACTTGGGTGCGATCCAGTGGACTGGTTCGCGGCGACGACCGGTGGATCGGCGGCGTATGCAGCGGCATCGCTTTACGGCTTGGCTGGAGCCCCACATTAGTACGTGCGTTGGTGATTGTATGTACATTGTTCTTCGGTTTTGGCGCAGCTCTGTACGCACTCGGCTGGTTTCTGATGCCGGATGTACGCGATGGGCACATCTTGGCCGAGGACCTCATTGCCGGCCAATGGGACTGGAATTGTCTGGGATGCTTCCTGTTCCTCGCCGTGGCAATCGTGATTCCAGGTGCGGGGTGGGGTTGTATTGCGCTCGCCGCCTTAGCGCTATGGCTGTTGGCCAAAAGCGGCATTCGCCAGCAGGAAGGGTACGGATTCGGGGCATCTGCGCCGCGACCGGTTTCACAGCCTGTGTCATATCCAGCTCCACAGCCTGTCTCATATCCAGCCGCGCAACCAGTACCTCAATCTCCTTTGTATTCAGCTCCGCAACCTTTTCCACAACCTGTTTCACAACCTGTTTCACAAACCGCGCCTAGTGTTTCACAGCCTGTTTCACAGCCTGTCTATCAGTCGATGCCCAGCGTGATGCCGGGTACTGTGCCCGGCGCGATGCCCGGCACAGTACCCAACGGGCCGTTTGCCCCCGACCGTATGAATGCGACGGCCTATGCCCCCACCGAGTCCAAGCGCCGCAAGCCGGCGGGCCCAATCGTGGTCTTGAGCATACTGGGCCTTACCTTCCTCTCCTTTGCCGGTCTGATGGGACTGATTTGGGTAAACGACATGGGCATTATCGGCATTATGCGTCTGGGCACCATCTGGATTGCCGCAGTATGCATAGTGATGGGGCTGGTGGTCATCATTCTCGGATTCAGAGGACGGCGTACCGGTGGTCTGATTCCTCTCGGACTGGTTGCCGGTGGATGCGCGCTCTGCATGACCATCGTTTCAGGCACGTATGGCGTGTACTACCGTGATCTTGGTGCCAGCGGCATCAATACTGTTGTTTCACTGAGCCAATCTGTCAGTGCGAGAAACAGCGACGGCATGAACGATGTGCAAAAGGATGGCATCTTCGTTGCCGATGCCAGCGATGCCACGTTTGAAACATTGCAGCAAGGTGTGGCGTTCAGCGGTGAAAACTACAACACCGATCAGGCAATCATTGATTGGTCCGATTGGGACAAGACACATGGACCGCACACGGTGAAGATGCTGGATGGCAAAACTTCCATCAGTAATTGCCCGGTCGGTACCATCACCATAGCCGCAACACAGGCGCAAGTGCATATCGTTCTGCCGGATTCCTGCACTTACGCCTTCGGCACCGCCGACTCCTACTACTCCACTTCGAGTGACGTTGGCGGCAAATACGAGATGGTATACAACAACTACATGGGTCCAAGCTTTGTTTTCTTCGAAGCTGAAAGTGCCACCAATGGGCCTGATCACGAATGGTTGTATAAGGAATCCGCCATGCCGGACAACGGCCCAGAATTAAAAATCAATATTCCCTATGTGGTGGAAGCACGTGTCAACGTGGTGTACGCCTCCGATTGGGAAGGCTCTACGTTCCAGCCGCTTGCCGATATATACGACGGCAACAGTACAAGCAAGAACACAACCGAACAATCGGAATGATCAAGCCGTTGCAACTAGGAGATGGAATCATGACTGATGAAACCAAGGAATTCGCCTCCATCGAGGATGCGACACCGACCACGGCCATACCTTCCGAAACCGACGCGACCACCGCGACCACAACCATGGTGACCGTCGATGACCGAACCGATACCACGGTGCTGCCATCCGCAGCGGATGATGACGAAACGGCTGTGCTGCCCGTCCCCGACAATCATGCGGATGCGTCGGTCTCGGATGTGGATACGCAGGCAACAGCTGCCTCTCCATCGCCCATCGAACCAACCACAGATCGGATTGCCCTGGAAACAGTTGCCGATGCCGTGGAGGGAGATGGTGGGCCGATTCCATCTGCCGATGATGCGCCGATGTACGCAGCATCTTCAGCACGACCTCCCTATGGGCAGTCTCAGACCGCCGGCAAACCATGCCAGCCTGGGGGGAGCTCCAAGAACGTCCAGAGCGCCAAGAACGTCCAGAATGCTAAGGATGTCAAGAGTGCCAAGAACATCCAGAAACAGAGCATCAGCGCGCCTACTGTGGTATTCGGACTATTAGGCGTGATTATCGGCGTGATCGCGCTGGTTTTCGGGTACATATCTCCGGATCGGATGATTTCGTTGTTCTCGCCGAATCCGCAATTGCTGACGGCTATTATTTGCGCCGTAGTGGGACTGATTCTGGTAATAGTGGCCGTTGTATGGGCCATAGTCGGTGCCGTCAAGAAGAGAAAATAGCGTTACAACCATTGCATTACGGTCCCAGTAGAAGCACATTATGACGGGAGCCGACCGATAAGAGCCGACCGTTCTATGCTGATGGGGGGGAGGCATAGTAACTATGAAACGGATTTCGGCGCGGCGGGTAGCGAGCGTCATCGTCACCGCGATGGCGATGACGCTGGTATTCGCCACACTTGGCTGGGCGATGATGCCGCAATGGAACACACGGCCCTACACCAAGCACATCGTTATCGCTTCTGCCGACACCACCATCACCCCTGCCCATGCGAACATTCCCCACGAGGGGCGATATCGTACGCGTGAAACCCGACTATCCATCAAGACCGGCGACGGCGTCACGCTACCCGCCGTACTACGTGAACCGGTCGGCGCTCCCGGGCCACGCCCGGCTTGTCTGTTCATTCACGGGTCCGGTACCAGTGGTGCCGAGGATTTCGGCGATATCGCCAACGCCATGGCCTCTGCCGGTATCGTGACCTTGGTGCCGGCCAAGCGCAACGACAACTACACCGTGCTGCATCGCGACTACCCGCGTTTTGCTCGCGAATACGGGCGTTCGCTCGACGTGTTGCGTGGCATAAGCGGCGTGGACCCCGCCAAAACCGGCATCTACGCCGAATCCGAAGGCACCTGGATCGCCACGATTCTAACCTCGAAACGGCAAGACATTGCCTTTGCCGTACTTACATCCGCACCGGTGTTCAATGGACGTGAGCAAATGGCCATGGCTGTCAGCGCCTATACGCATGAGGCCGGCGCGCCCAAGCCCGTGGTCAAAGACATGGCCAAATTGATGTCGCTGGACTACGCGCCATTTGATCTGGCCTATGCCGACTTTGATGCCGACCGGTATCTGAAATCCCTCACCATGCCGGTGCTGGTGAACTACGGCACCTACGATACGGCCATGCCCATCGAACAGGGGGCGCAGCGGATCATCGCCACGGCCAACAAGTCCGGCAACGAGAACGTCACCGTACGCTATTTCGCCGGCAACCATCAGATGCGGGCTGGTGAGGGCTTATTCACCCCGAACCTGCCATTGGCCGAAGGCTATACGCAAGCGCTGGAAAATTGGGTGAACGGTGTGACTGCCGGAACCAAAGCCGATGGATGGGCAACGCCTCAAGTCGCCGGTGCGACACCTCACCAGCGCTTCGCCGCGCCGCAACGTACCAGATCCGGTATCGTCGGCTCGCTTGGCGTGCTGGCCGGTCTGATGGTGGCAGGGCCCGTGCTGATCGTGATGGCGGCGATATTAGGTATTGGCTTGACTGTGTTTTCTTGGCTACAGACGTTGCTGGTCGGGCGACGTAGTGTGGCGACTGTGCGGGCCGTGCATGCGACGCCGAGTGAGCTGGGGGCCGCCCAGCGGCGCATGTTGCACGGCATTGCCGGCTTATCTGCCGGTATCGGCACAGCGGTGATGGTGATTACTGGGCTGTTGTACGGCTATATGAGCGCCGTAGGCGTATCGGCTGTATTGGTTATGCCTCAACCGCGGCTGTTTGCCGTCGGATGGGTGGTGCTGCGAATAGCGACCATGCTGTTGGTGGTGCTGTTTGCTTGGGAAATGGAACGTGTCTGGTATTGCCGCGCCGATATCGTCGGTGTACGGCGCGTCATATGCGTGATGGTAGCGCTCGGCACTCTCACCACACTGATGACACTGGCATTCTGGGGCCTATTCTCGCTGTAATTCTGCCGATGTGCGCCGGTCAATGGGGCTTGGCGGGCAAGCTGCGTTGGTGGTCTGGGTGTGGGGCGATCGGCAGATTGCGTTGGCCTGGGTGTGGCCGGCCGGCGTACATCAGTCGGGGTGTCCGGTACACAGTGAATGGCTGAGTATTACGCTTGGGAGGCTTCGGCCTCCTCCAAGGTGTCGAAACCGCCGAGCTGGACCGTGTGCAACAAGGTTTCCTCAGTGATATTGCGTTGCAGGCTGGCTGCGGCCCGCTCGCCAATCATTGCTTCGTAACGTTCGAAGGTCTGGTCGGAATACGTACCAAGCTCGCCGCGCAGATAGGTTTCGAATGAGGTGGCAGATGGTGTGTCGTCGGTGGTGGTGAGTACGCGCATCGCCTCGCCGAGCTTGGGGTAGCGTTCGCGGAAATCCTTGGCCCAGGCGACCTGCTGGGCGATGACCTGTTCCTGACGGGCCACGCGCTCTTCAGAGAGACGCGGAATATACGGCTCTATGTTCTTCGTGAAATCTTCCGGCGCGGTGGAGGCCATCATGCGGCCGTATTTTTCGGTCACGAGGTTGCGGCCCACGTGGTCGGCCGCGTCAAGATCAGCGGCATAGCTGGTGAGTAATGGCCGTTCCCATGTGAGGAACTGGGCCAACCGCATCTGGTGGAACACCGGCCAGTTGCCTTGGCATGCCGCGCGTCCACCCTCATTGTTGGTGCGCTGGAACTGATCCCATTCATGGCGCACAATAGCCTCGCGCAGTTCATCATCAGTCAGTTCGTTGGTCATCGACGTTCCTTTCACTAATCCTCTGATGAGGGAGATGGCACGGCGAAGCCGTGACAGAGGGAGCTTGAATCTACAAACTTTTAAGCACCGGATCATCGGAGGCGATGTGGTCCTCGACATACGGGCGCTGCCATTCGAGGAAGGTCTCGCCGGACGTGGTCAGGTGTTCGCGTTTGAGTTCCCTGACGATATCCGCCGCAATCTGCTCCACGATATCGTTGATTTTCTTGATTGCTGGAGCCGCGCCCTTGCCGCCTTCGCCGAATCCGGCCCCGCCATAGCAGGCTGCCGAACTCAATCGCATCACGGTTTCCAACTGTTCGCCCACGTTCGGCAACAGCGCGAACATCGAGCCAGACAGCTTGCGCAATGCTGCGAACTGCCACTTGTAATACGGCATATAGCCCACCACCATCGGCACGTTAACCAGGAACACCAACGAGGCGGTGGCCTGCACGAACTCGTGGATGGACAGCCATGCGGCCGCGCCGTCGCCGCGCTTCAACGAACGCGGCAGATTATATTGACCGGCCTGGGCGATCATGCCCAATCGCTTGGAAATCAAGGCAAGCCGCACGTCGTCGGGCATATCCTTGAACCCTTGGCGTGTTTTGGAGAACTGCCCAGTGGGGTCTGCGAATACTTCGCCATTGGTGGCTGCGGCCAGAGTCGATTCAGCCAGCATCAGCCACTCGTGCGGCGCGGTTTGCGCGGGCGCAGTGCGATACCCGGTGATCGACTCAAAGAAGTCGCCGATGCGGAACACGCCGTCACGGCGATTCGCGTCCTGTGCGCGCGGCGTGACGGGGGAGAGCGGTGCATCAATCGGAGTCGTCATCGCTTCCGCCACATCAGAGGACGCCGCGCCTGACTCGGCAGTAGCGGTATCGTCCGTAGCGGTGCCGGGGGTGGGTGCGTTTGTCGCATCGGGTATGACGGTGGAGCCTGCACCTGCGGAGGGGAATGCCCCGGAAGCATCGGACCTGGCATGCGCCTCGAACGTCACGCGGCCTTGCGCATCCACGCTGAACTTGCGCGGCAGCGCCTCGTAATCGGCCTCAAGTTGCTCGCCGATGGCCGCGTAATCCTCATCCGTAAGCCACAGGCAGAAGCGCGGGCCGAAATCGTGGTCCTGCGAATACGCATCATCGAATCCGTAGCATTCCGAGCCATGGCCCACCAGACCGGCGGCGATACGCCCGGCATACTGCGGATACTTCGCCGCAATCATCGGCTTGCCCATCTGCGTCCAGAACGCGCGGGCCAGCTTCAGTCCGGACACCGGGCATGCGGAAACGGCCTCGGCCGCGCCCGCAGAACCGGTCGACACCGAAACGGTGGATGGGGAAGATGCCGCGTTCGCACCGGTCTTGCCCTGTGCCGGGCTGTTCGACAGCCGCGATCCGGACTGGGGTGGCGTGCCTGCATCGCCGGCAACACCCGCATTGTCAACCGTCACCCCGGCCTTCGCCGCCTCTTCCTCGGCCTGCCGCAGATTGTCGGCGGTGATACGCCAGTAATCGGTGTCCTTGCCGTAACATTCCTCGATCACGGCCAGCGCATGCCGGTATCCAGTAACCGCATCCGCATGCCGTCTCTCGGCAAAGCACACCTGCGCGAAGCCCGCCAGTGCGGAGGCATAATGCGCGGAATGTTCCAGATGGCCGGTGCGATAGATTTCCAGTGCCTTGGCTGCATGCCAATGCGCGCCCTCCAACTTGTGTTCGGTCAGCAGGGTCAACGCCAGATTCGTGTGCGAGCTGGCCACGTCGATATCCGCGTCCGGGTTCACGCTCGAGGCTTCGATAATGCGCAGCGCTTCACGCAACTCCAGTTCCGCCTTGTCGGGCCGATTCGTCTCGCTGTAGAGCATCGACAGATTGTTGTGCAGTGCTGCGAGCCTACGGTCGGTGGGTGCCAGCGAATGCCGGCAGACACTCTGCGCCTGATGATACAAATCCTCGGCCTGATCGTATTGTTGGGCCGCGCGCATCGCGGTAGCGCAATTGATTAGCGTGGTGGCCCACGCCTCGGATGTGCCGGTGGTCAAGCCCATACGAGCGGCCAGTTCCAGCGCCCGCTGCACAATCCACTGATTCTCCTTGTGCCGGCCCTGCGAGCGATAGAAGCCCATCGTTTCGTTGAGTACGGTGAGCAGTCCGGCCTCGTCGCCGGCGTTTTCCGCGTCCACCATCGCCTGTTCCAAGTACGGACCGGCTTCGGTGGCTGCCGCGTGGCGATCGAAAATCGCGTCCAGTCCGTTCAGGAATTGTTGGGTATCAAAGGTTGCGGGCGATTGATCGGCATCGTCCGTGGCCTGGTTCGCAGTAGAATCGGCACCTTGCGCTGCGGCCGCCGCATCGGTGTCGTCGGCATCGTCTGGACCATGCGCGAATTGTGCGGCGAATTGTTTGAGCAGTGCTTCCTCGTCCATACCGCCAGACCTCCCTGAATCGTGTCTGATTTCAGTCTATTAATACTGTGAACAAACGCGTCAGGGAGTTTGCTGTGAGCTTGGTCTCAGTCCACCTTGATTTCGCGCATGCGGTGAATGGCGTCGGTATCGGTTTCGCAGCGCCACGAGTAGAAGGCCAGCAGCCCTACGGCAAGCAGGGCCAGCGGCATACCGCCCAGACCGGTATAGCGATAGTTCATCGAGAAGGTGGTGAGCATCGCACCGCCGACAATCGAGCCGATGGCATTGCCGAAGTTGAAGGCCACCTGCACGGCTGCGCCGGCGATGAGCTCGCCGCCGCCTTGGCCGGCTTCGGTCATCAGCAATTGCTGTGGAGCGGAAGTAAAGAACAATCCGACGGCGATCCAGAACGTCAGTACAGCGGTCATCGGCTGATTGCCCGGAGTGATCAGCACCAGCAACAAGCCGAGGCAGGAGATGGACTGACCTATTGCGGCCGCGCCGGCATGCCTCCAATGGTCGGTCAGACGACCTCCAAGCAGACCGCCGATGACCATACCAAAGCCGGCAAGCATCATCAATAGCGGTACCAGGTTAGACGACCAGCCACCGGTCTTCTGCAGCCAAGGGGAGACGTAGCTCCACCAGCAGAACACGCCTGCGTTGCCGGTGAATACGGCGGCCAGAATCACCCACGGTCCACGACGAGTAAGGAATTTGAACTGACCGGCGATGCCGGCGTCCTTAATCGGCGCAACGAAGGGGATCCATGCCAGAACTAGCACGATGGTCATTGCCGCCCATGCAGCCAGAATACCGAATGCGAGGCGCCAGGATAGGAACTCAGCCATCAGGGTGCCCGCCGGTACGCCGAGCATATTGGCTACGGTTTGGCCGGTGACCATTACCGATACGGCTTGTGCTTCTTTGCCCTTGTCGGCCAAGGTTTTGGCGATGAGTGTGGCGGTGCCGAAAAATGCGCCGTGCGGCAGGCCGGCAATGAAGCGCGCGACAATCAGCGTGGCGGCATTGACCGAGAACGCGGAGGCCAGATTGCCTACCAAGGCAATCGCCATAAACAATATGATGAGGTTCTTCGGCGGCACCTTGCGGCCGAACACCAGAATCAGTGTGCCGAAGCACACGCCGATCGCATACGCGGAAATGTAATGGCCTGCGGTGGGGATGCCCACGCCGGTGGCGGCCGCGGCCTGCGGCAGAATACCCATCATCACGAACTCGGCGGCACCGAGAATGAACGCGCCCGAAGCCAGTGCAAGCAGACTCTTCTTCATGGTTCCTCTAATTACTTCAGTATTACTTACAAAAACAGTGCGGCAATCGATTGATTCGAGCGATATATTACGGTGGTCCGCCAACAAATACGGGCCTTGCCGCGACGCGGTTTGTCGCTGTGCGCGGCGGGTTGTTTACCGCTGTCCGATCGCTTGGTCTGATTGTTGGGTTAGGAAACGAAAAACCGGATTGCTGATTTCTCAACAATCCGATCCAGTTGTCGGGCTGGCGGGATTTGAACCCGCGGCCTCTTCGTCCCGAACGAAGCGCGCTACCAAGCTGCGCTACAGCCCGTTTGGCAACAGACGTAGATATTACATTGTGGTGGTGGACAATGCAAATCGGCATGTCGCGAGTGTTGCGTGATGGTGGATTCGCCGTGTGTACAGGTCTCTCAAGCCTTGTGCAGAACCGGTTTTGCGTCATGTGGGCGGGTGTTCAGATGGCCGTACGGTCTGCCGGGCTCATAATCGCCGGCCTTGCGTACACTGATGAATCATGGCTGAAGTTGTCGAAAATACCGAAAACACTGAGAATGAAACCCCGGCCGTCCCGCAGATGAGCACCGTCGAACGTGCGGAAATGCTGCTCGAGCAGGACGCCACCATCCGCGAGAAGATCAAGTCCGGTGCCACGCTGGACGAAGCCGTGGACCCCTCCAACAAGGAGTTCGGCCCGCTGGCTCACCCCGAGCAGGTGCAGATGCGCGTGGCCAAGCGCGCGATGATGCTTGAGGCCGGCATCGCCCCCTACCCGGTGCACTTGGACGTCACCGACACCATCGAGGCGGTCCGCGCCAAGTATGACGGCAAGCTCGAGGCTGGCGAAGAGACCGAAGACATGGTCGGCATTGCTGGCCGCGTGCTGTTCCTGCGCAACGCGGGTGGCCTGTGCTTCGTGCAGCTGTCCGCCGGTGACGGTACCAAGATTCAGGGCATGATCTCCAAGAAGGAGATTGGCGCCGACTCGCTCAAGCAGTTCAAGCAGCTCGTCGACCTTGGCGACCACCTGTACCTCAAGGGCCGCGTCATCGCCTCCAAGACCGGCGAGCTGTCCGTATTCGCCACTGAGTGGGCTATCGCCTCCAAGGCCCTGCAGCCGCTGCCGGCCCTGCACAAGGACCTGAACGAAGACACCCGCACCCGCAAGCCGTACATCGGCATGATCGCGGACGAGAACATCCGCAACATGGTGCGCAACCGCTCCAAGGCCGTGGCCTCCCTGCGCCGCACCTTTGACGACCACGACTTCCTCGAGGTCGAAACCCCGATGCTGCAGACCCTGCACGGTGGCGCGGCCGCCCGCCCGTTCACCACGCACATGAACGCCTTCGACCTTGACCTGTACCTTCGCATCGCCCCGGAACTGTTCCTCAAGCGCTGCCTGGTCGGCGGCATCGATCGCGTGTTCGAAATCAACCGCGACTTCCGCAATGAGGGCGTCGACGCCACGCACGCCCCCGAATTCACCATGGTCGAGGCCTACCAGGCCTATGGCACCTATGATTCCATCGGCCAGCTGGTCAAGGAGCTCGTGCAGAAGACCGCCATGGACGTCTACGGCTCGCACAAGGTCACCCTGCTCGACGGCACCGAATACGACTTCGGCGGCGAATGGAAGACCATCAGCATGTACGACTCCCTGTCCGAATCGTTGGGCGAGGAGATTGTGCCGAACGGCGGCCCGGACGCCCCCGGCACCTCCGTTGAGCACCTGGGCGCCATCGCCGACAAGCTCGGCGTAGAGCGCGACGACGTGGAGAACCACGGCAAGCTCGTCGAACACCTGTGGGAGCACTTCTACGAGGACAAGCTTTACGAGCCCACCTTCGTGCGTGACTTCCCGGTCGAAACCTCCCCGCTGGTCAAGGGCCACCGCACCAAGCCCGGCGTGGTGGAGAAGTGGGATCTCTACGTGCGCGGCTTCGAGCTGGCTACCGGCTACTCCGAGCTCAACGACCCGATCGTGCAGCGTGAACGTTTCGTGGCTCAGGCCAAGGACGCGCTCGCTGGCGACGAAGAGGCTTGCGACATCGATGAGGACTTCCTCGAGGCTCTCGGCGTGGGCATGCCTCCGGCCGGCGGTATGGGTATGGGTATTGATCGACTGCTTATCGCCTTGACCGGTGCCACGATTCGCGAGACCATCACCTTCCCGCTGGTCAAGCCGCTCGTTGGCTGATTAGGCATACTCTGGCTCCCCTCAGAGAGGGGAGCCGAGTTATATATGAAAGGATTGCTTATGTCCATCGGCTTGTGGGTTCGGGGCGCGCGTCCCAAGACCTTGGTCACTTCCATCGCGTCGGTGATGGTTGGGGCGGTGATGGCGTACGTGCATATCGAGCAGTCGGGCACCTGCATCGCAATATATCCAGAACCGGCCTCCTGCGCCACGGCCCGTGAACAGCAGACCCTGCTGATGGACCGATTCTGGCCGGTGACCATCCTGTGCCTGCTAGTCGCGCTGTTCCTGCAAATCGCCGTCAACTATGCGAACGACTATTCCGACGGCATCCGCGGCACTGACGCCGGGCGTGACACGGACGAATCGAAATCAGGCAAACCCCAGCGACTGACCGCATCCGGACTGGTACCGGCCAAGCATGTACTGTTCGCGGCGATGATTTGCGCCGCCATCGCCTGCATATGCGGTGTTGTGGCGGTCGTGCTCGCCCAAGCATGGTGGTTGCTGGCCGTGGGCGTGGCCTCCTTGCTGGCCGGCTGGTTCTACACCGGTGGCAAGCATCCGTATGGATACGTCGGGCTGGGAGAAGTCGGCGTGTTCCTGTTCTTCGGCTTGGCTGCGGTATTGGGCACCGAATACGCGCTGTGCGGCACGGTGGACGTCGGCGGACTATTGGGTGCTGTGGCGGCTGGCCTGTTCTCCTGCCTGATCATGATGGTGAACAATATCCGTGACATCGACGAGGATCGTGAGCATGGCAAACACACGCTGGCCGTACGGCTGGGGGAGTCCGGCGCGCGTACGTTGCTGATTGTGTGCTGCGTCATCGCATGGATCATCGCCCTGCTGATGTGCGGTACATTATGGTGGCCGTGGGGCGCAGTGCTGTTGATCTCGGGCGTCGGAATACCTGTGCGCATGGTCTCCAGCGTGAATAAACGTCAATTCCGCCCGGCTCTGCCCGCCGCCAGCTTCCAGACCTTGCTGTTTGCGGTGGTGCTGGCGGTTTCCGTGACGCTCTGAGAGCGAAATAATAAGACGAATACTCGTGTTTGGGCGCACGCGGCTGTAGACTGAACCGTATGACTTATAAACTAGTACTGCTCCGTCATGGACAGAGCGCATGGAATAAAACTAACCAGTTCACCGGCTGGGTCGACGTACCGCTGACCGAGCAGGGTGAAGCCGAAGCCAAGCGTGGCGGCGAGCTGCTCAAGGAGAAGAACGTCCTTCCGGACATCGTGTTCACCTCCCTGCTGCGTCGCGCCATCAACACCGCCAACATCGCTCTGGATGCCGCAGATCGTCTGTGGATTCCGGTTCAGCGTGACTGGCGTCTCAACGAGCGTCACTACGGCGCTCTGCAGGGCAAGAACAAGACCGAGATCCGCGAAGAGTACGGCGACGAGAAGTTCATGCTGTGGCGCCGTTCTTACGCCACCCCGCCGCCCGAGATCGACCCGAACGACCAGTACGCCCAGAACAACGACCCGCGCTACGCCGGCGATCCGGTTCCGGAAGCCGAGTGTCTGGCCAACGTTGTTGAGCGTGTGAAGCCGTACTTCGAGTCCGCTATCGAGCCGGAGCTCAAGGCCGGCAAGACCGTGCTGATTGCTGCCCACGGCAACTCCCTCCGCGCCATCGTCAAGATGCTGGACAACCTGTCTGAGGAAGAGATCGCCAAGGTCAACATCCCGACCGCCATCCCGCTGCT
>UMIN01054031.1_pt1 | contig 18440 bp, 17 predicted proteins | sample 1965811 | NCBI WGS metagenome assembly UMIN01 (sample SAMEA4836123, study PRJEB28245) | human gut metagenome | biome: gut microbiome; material: fecal sample | place: Denmark | collected 2008
AGGATTTCATCGATCAGAACCGTATGACTGTACAGGCGTTCATCATCGACAAAAAACAGGAAAAGCCTTCCGCTATCAACCTGCCTAAAGCTGTTTTCGATCAGCTGCCCAAGATGGCAAAAATGCGTAAGGCAAACCTGGTAAAAGCAAAAATTGGCCCTCAGATCGTAACACTTATGTGTGATAAGCCCGTTTACGAAGTACTGCCCGTGAAAAAATCCCTGAAAGTGGACATTGCAGGTATGTATATCGTCAGCGTAACCGGCATGAATCTGGCTGACAAAAAGAAAAAATCCTTCACTGAAAAGATGACCACTCGCATGAACAGCATGGTTTCCGATCAGTCCGAAAAAGCAAAAAACAAAAAATAAGACAAAAAGTAAGCGTACCATAAAAACGGTACGCTTTTTTATGCTTCTTTTATTCCTCCATGGGACGGATTTCCGCGCCAAAAGGCATCAATGCCAGGGCGGCAAATTTGAAATGCTGCAAACCAAAGGGAATCCCGATGATGGTCAGACAGCTGCCCACGCCCATGGCGATGGAGCTAATGCAAAGTCCCAGTCCGCCCAGCAAAATCCAAATGACATTCAAAAGGACAGAGCCGGAGGACATGTTCCCGAAATATACTTTCTTACCAAAGGGCATGAGAATCAGCTTCGCAAACTTGAAGCACTGCAAACCCACAGGAATGCCCACCACAGTGATGCAGCACAATACACCAGCCAACATCCAGCATAATGCAGAGAGTAGACCGCCAAATATGATCCACAAGACATTCAGTAATACATTGAGAATAGACATCTTGTTCCTCCTTTCCATTACTTTTTCCGATAATATTCTATGACTTTTTCATAATCCGGTTCTTCCAGAGCCTTCCGCCCTTCTTCCGACAGACGGTACACGCCTTTTTCCACTCGTTCAAACCAGTGATATACATTGCTGCGCAGTATGGACATGTATTTTTCTTCCAGTCCCATTTCCCGCAGTTCTCCATATGTAACAGCTTCTCTGTTTTCCAGAATACAGCACAGATACAGTGCTTTTTCCCGATAAGCCGTCACAATCTTCCTGCGGTTCATGCCGCCCGTATTGGCGGAAACCTGTCTGTTTTCCAATTCCGCTTGCAGCCGCTCCCGCTTCTTTCTGTTTTTCCATGCTAAGCTGTCCGAGGGCGTCAGCACCACATCCACTGTCTTGAGGGGACTGTCCAGAGCCACTGTCAACAAACCGATTTCCAGTCGTTTCAGCAATTTCAGCATGTTTTTCCAGCTTTTCTCCCGCTGACCTTTCTGGGGACGGGGAATGGCAACAAATACCTGTTCCGTCAGACTCTGTCGATCCAAGGCCTGATAAACCAGCTTCAGCTGAAAGGATTTTTTCAGCTCCACAATAACCAGTTCCCCATCTTTTTCCGCCGCAATGTCACAGTCTTTCACTTCCGCCTGCACCCGGTACCCTTCTTCTTCCAGAAAGCGGCAGACAGGCTCGTATAAATCTGTTTCCGCAAATGTCATGCCTGTTTTCCTTTCGCCATAAAGGCTTCGATTTCTTCCACGGTCTTAATCATGTCTTTTGTCATGATTTCGCAGCCGTCTTCTGTTACCATCGCATCATCCTCAATACGGATGCCGATGCCCCATTCTTCAATATACAGCCCCGGTTCCACTGTCAGCACCATGCCCGGCTGAAGCACACGTTCTGTATATCGTCCAATGTCGTGGGTTTCCGCGCCCAGATAATGGCTCACACCATGGTAATAGTATTTCGCCACATCCGCCATGGTTTTCACCAGACCGATTTCTTTCAATGCTTCCAGATAATGTTCTTCCAAAATCTCATTCAAACGAGAGAATGGCTGACCGGGACGAATGGCATCAATGACTTTCTGCTGTCCTCCCAGTACGATGTTATAAACCAGTTTCTGCCGTTCTGTGAATTTGCCGTTCACAGGGAAGGTGCGGGAAATATCCCCATTATACCAATCTACCTGTGCGCCGCAATCCACCAGCAGCAGATCTCCGTCTTTTGTCTGTCCGTTATTTTTGGTATAGTGCAGGATGGTGCCTCTTTCCCCAGCGGCAGCAATGGTCTGGAATGCCTTTTCCCTTGCGCCATGCTGCATGAGGGTGAAATCAAAATGGGCTTCGATTTCATATTCCATCATACCGGGACGGGCATTTGCCATCATGGCTTCCACACCCATTCTGGTAATATCCATGGCTTTCCGCATTTTTTCCAGTTCGTAAGGCTCTTTGATGAGACGCAGGTCACCAAAAATGGGGTACAAATCCCCTACTGCCATGGCAGGATATTTTTCTCGCAGTTCTTTGGCAAAACGCAGTGCAGGTGTCAGCACATCATCCCATTCCCGATGCTCCAAGTCCAGATAGATTTTTGCGATGTTGTTGCGGAACACCATCTGAGCAAAATCATCGGTAAAAGCGTCTATGGGGCGAATGTCTGTCATACCAGTGGTTTCTTCCGCTTCTTCCACGGTCATATTTGCCCCTACCCATTTGGCAAGAATGCCGTTATCTCTGGGAATGAACAGGGTTTCCTGCAAACCGCCGGCTACCTTTGCCATGAGGAATACGCAGTTTTCCCGTTCCACCCCTGTCACATAGTAAAAGTTGCGGTCAGGAGAAAATGGATAATATTCATCCCCTCGTTTCAGGGGTGCTTTGCCCGCAAAAAGTACGGCAGCACTGCCTTCTTCCAGTCTGGCTGCCAGTTTTCTTCTGTTATCTATGAAAAACCGTTCTGTCATGTCATTTGCCTCCTTCTGTATTCTATCAAAAAATATTTACGTTTTTCCGTTGAAATTCTTACAAATTCCTTTGTACGAAAAAACGCACATTTTCTTGAAAATGTCATGTCTCTATACTAGAATTGTAGCAAAGAACGAAAAAAATGCAAGTCTGAACAAAAGAGAAATAAAAGAGGGATACGATTGAAAAAAGAATGGAAATTTGCCTTTGAAAAAACCATCCCCGTTTTGGCAGGATATCTTTCCATCGGCATTGCCTTTGGTCTTTTGATGCAGAACATGGGGTACAACGTCTTTTGGGCGCTGCTCATCTCCCTGATTTTGTACGCAGGCTCCATGCAGTTTGTACTGCTGCAATTCCTCACCGGGGGAACATCGCTCATTACCGTTGCCATCATGACTTTGCTGGTAAACAGCCGTCACCTGTTCTACGGTCTGTCTTTCATCGACACCTTCCGCAGCATGGGCAAGAAATATCTGTATATGGTACATTCCCTCACAGATCAAACCTATTCCCTGCTTTGCTCCTATGAGCCACAGGAAGGCATGGACACCAAAAAAGTCATGTTCCTTATGAGCATTTTCGACCACTGTTACTGACTCATTGGTACTGCCCTTGGCTCCCTTGCCGGCAGCCTCATCACTTTTGACACCACAGGCATCGACTTTGCCATGACTGCCCTGTTTACCGTCATTTTCATCGAACAGTGGAAAGGGGCAAAAAGCCATATCCCCGCTTTGACGGGACCCATTGCCGGCGTTGGCTGTCTGCTGGTATCCGGCCCCGATAACTTTATCCTGCCTACACTGCTCATCAGCGTTGCCGTTCTTATGGCACTGAAAAGCCGCGTTTTGGCAAAAGAACAGGAGGAATGATTATGCTGACATCTACACAAACTCTCGCCATCATCCTGACGGCTTCCATATGTACCTTTCTGCTCCGTGTGGCACCCTTTGCCATATTCGCAGGCAGAGAAATTCCCGCCCCTGTCCAGTATCTGGGCAAAGTGCTTCCAGCTACGGTTATGGCATTACTGGTGGTATACTGCTTGAAAAGCACTACCTTTTCCGCTCCTTCTGGCTTCCTGCCCCAGTTCCTTGCGGTGGCAGTGGTGGCGTTGCTCCATCTTTGGAAAGGCAAAACACTTCTGAGTATTGTCGGCGGTACGGTCTGTTATATGATATTGGTACAGGTGGTTTTTCCTGCGTAAAAGAAAAAGGACAAATCCCAAAAGCAACTTTCTCTTAAGAAAACATTGATTTTCCCTTTCCTTCATTTCTTAAAGGGAATTGCGACAGCTGTCTTCAGAAGAAAACATAACAAATATAATCTTAATAAAAAATAAGAAAGCCAAAATCCTTTATAACGATAAGGATCTTGGCTTTCTTTGTTTTCTTATGAAGATGCCCCTAAGGATCTGTCCTTTTTTATTTTTCCTCAATGAGGTGTTCCAAACAGATTCATCAGCACACAGCCTGTCAGCACCAGCACAATGCCCAGCACCGTTGGCAGATTCACCCGCTGATGAAAGAGAAAAACAGAAACGAGTGTGGTCACCACAATACCCACACCGCTCCATGTGGCATAGGCAATTCCTAAATGGATATGCTCAATGGCTCTGGAAAGCAGAAAAAAGCATAGTCCATACAAAATCAGACAGCCCACCGTAGGCAGAGGCTTCGTAAAGCCTTCCGCGTATTTCAGTAACGTTGTTGCGATCAATTCCAAAGTGATTGCTCCCGCCAACATGATATATGACATCCGCAAAACCTCCTGTCTTTATCTGTTCTTCCATCAAAAACAGGAGACCTCACTCATATTCGCCCCATAACCCAATGAAATGCTTCATAGTCATGGCATCACATCCCATCTCTCAAAACATCACATAACCTTTTTCCGCAAAAAATCCTTTCAGTTCTTTTTCTTTGGCTTCTGTTCTGCCCTGCACCGCTTCAGGCTTGCCGCCGCCTTTGCTGCCAAAGGCTTCTTTCATTTCCGCTGCCATTGGACGCATATCCTCTGTACGGCTCATGAGTACAAAGGCATAACCTGTGCCCGCAGGTGCAAAGACTGCTGCTGTGCCGCCAGTTTTATCCAGAATGGTATCTGCCAGATGCACCATGTCCTTGGAATCAAAATCCGCCGCAAATACACAGGCTTTTGGTGTTTCCCCTACTTTTTCCGCAATGTTGTTGATTTTTTCCCATTTCATGCGGCTGATGATCTGTTTCAGTTCATCCCGTTCTTTCAAAAGGGCTTCTGTTGCCTTGGCAATTTTTCCAGTTGGTACGGAAAGCATTTCGGAAATGGCCGCTGCGTTTTCTGTTTTTTCGTCATAATCCACCAATGCACGCATACCGCAGACGATTTCCAGTCTGGTGCCGCCTTTGTAATTCTGGGCGGAAAGAATCTTCACCATACCGATTTCTCCGGCTTTCTGCACATGGGTGCCGCAGCATGCACAGCAGTCATATTCCCCGATTGCCATGATGCGCACTTTCCCTTCCAGTGCCTTTTTGCTGCGGTATTCCAGCTTTTCCAGTTCTTCTTTGGAAGGATAAGTAACCTGAGAAGCCACATTCCGCCAGATGGCTTCGTTGGCAGTTCGCTCCAGCACAGGCAGATCTTCCGCAGGGATTTTTGTGTTGAAGTCAATCAAAATGGCATCTTTCCCCATGTGGAAGCCCACGTTGTCACAGCCGTATTTGCCGCAGATAATACCGGAAAGGATATGTTCGCCGGAGTGGTTCTGCATCAGGTCAAAACGATGTTTCCAGTCAATATGACCTTCCACTTCCGCGCCCACTTCCAGAGGCTTATCGGTGATATGAGAAATGACGCCGTCTTTTTCCTGAACCTCTGTTACCTTTGCGCCGCCCAGTGTGCCGATGTCCGCAGGCTGTCCGCCGCCTTCGGGGTAAAAGTAAGTGCCTTCCAGTACCACGGCAAAGTTTTTGCCCTTCGGCTCGCAGGATACAACCTTGCCCACAAAATCCATGGTATAAGCATTGTCATAAAATAATTTCACGGTTTCCATGTTTCTCCTCCTTACTCTCCCGTACAACGGGGGCTTGTCATTTCAAAGCGTTCGTCAATATTTTCCTCTCCCCATTGGCACATAAGCTCCAATATGGGAAAAAGGGATTTTCCCTTCTCCGTCAGGGAATATTCCACCCTGGGCGGCACCTCCGCATAGGCTTTCCGCAGGATGAGCCCATCAGCTTCCAGCTCCCGGAGCTGATTTGTCAGGGTTTTTTGGGAAACGGTTCGGATGTTTGTCATCAATTCCCCAAAGCGCAAAGTGCCTTCCTCCGCCAGTATGTAGAGAATCAGTGGCTTGCACTTGCCGCCAATCATTTTGAGGGTGACTTCCATTTCACAGCCCACCTGAATTTTCTTTGTCATAGTTACCTTCCTTTCCCTAAGGGCAAAAAAAGTGCCTGATTGACAGGGATTTTTCTCTTTGTTACAGTTTCTATACAGTAATTTATACACTTAGGATACATTTGTCAAGTAAAGGAGATTTTCATATGAAAACAAGACGTTTCGGCAAAACAAATGCCATGATTTCTGAAATTGGACTGGGCACCTGGCAGTTAGGTTCCAAATGGGGCGAGCCTTTCTGCGCGGAAGAAGCCCAGAAAATTTTGGACGCAGCCTATGATAGCGGCATCACATTTCTGGATACGGCAGACATCTACAACGACGGCAACAGCGAGCTTGCCATTTCCAAAATCCTGAAAGCCCACCCCGATCACTTTTTCGTGACAACCAAAATCGGCAGAGGGCTGAATCCCCACACAGCAGAAGGCTACAACAAAGCATCCGTTGTCCGCTTCACTGACGGCAGCCTGTCCCGTTTGGGCGTGGAAAAACTGGATTTGGTGCTGCTCCACTGCCCTCCCACTTCCGTTTACCAGAAAGACGAAGTCTTTGACGCACTGGAAAATCTGAAAACCGCAGGCAAAATCGCCCACTACGGCATCAGCATCGAAAAAGTATCCGAAGGCATTGCCGCCATGGAATATGATATTTCCGCTATGGAAGTGATCTTCAATATGTTCCGCCAGAAACCCATTGAAGAACTGTTCCCCATTGCCCAGAAAAAAGACGTTGGCATCATTGCCCGTGTACCTCTGGCAAGTGGTCTTTTGACAGGGAAATTCACCAAGGACACCGTCTTTGGCAAAAACGACCATCGTTTCTACAACCGCAACGGAGAAGCCTTTGACAAAGGCGAAACCTTCTCCGGCGTAGATTATGAACTGGGGCTTACAGCTGTGGCAGAACTGAAAGCTCTGCTGGGTACGGAAAACCTCATCCCCTATGCCCTGCGGTGGATTCTCATGCATGACGCTGTCAGCGTGGTCATTCCCGGCGCCAGCAAAACCGCACAGGTGCTCCAGAATGTCAAAGCGGCAGAACTGCCCGACCTGACACCGGAACAAATGGCAGGCGTCAAAGCTATTTACGATAAATATATCCGCCCTACCGTACACCATCTGTGGTAAAAAAACATTCCCTTTTGGGTGCTTCTTCATAAGAAAACAAAGAAAGCTGAAATCATTGTCAGTACAAAAGATTTCAGCTTTCTTATTTTGATAGGATTTTATTCGGTATGTTTTCTTCTAAAGATAGCCGTCGCAGTTTCCCTTAAGAAATGGGACAAAAGTCAAACAGTGTTTTCTGAAGAGAAACTGCTGTGGGGAATGGCTTTTGTTTTATGATTTCCGTCTTTTCCGCCACACATGAATGAGTATCACAACAACCACCACAAGGATGATGATAGGTGCAAAGAAACGCAATGTCATTTGAAAATAAGGACTTTTCAGGGTACTGATAAAATTCTGCCAACCATTTTCGTCAATGGAAATCTGGAGATTTTCCTCGGGCAATGTATCGGATGTGTAGACATATTCCCGTTCCGCCACCTTCTCAAAAGGCAGACTGCTATCCACCAGCACAGGCATATCCTTATCCGGATAAAGCCGGATGGTCAGGTCAGAAAAATCCTTCCACATAGCGGCTGGTGCCAGATAGTACTCCAATTCGCCACGCTTGGCATTGAAATCCAATTCCGGATACCCACCCAGATTGTAGTCATAAGAAACCACAACGTGATAAGTTTCCTGAGGCTGGAAATCCATTTGGAATGTGACCGTATCCACTGTACGGTCAGGATCTAAACTGGCAATTTCTTCTGTGGTCAACACCGCGTATCGCCAGTCATCGGTGATAATTTGGGTACTGCCGTTCATGCCATAACGCTGGACAGACACATCCGCCTGTTTTCCATTGACCGTCACCGTTACGCCTTTTTCTTCCATATTGGGTGAAAGGAACATGGAAGATACGGAAAGAGCTTCATCAGTGGTGTTTTTCATTTCATAAGTGGCTGTGATACGGGCATCTGGCCCCTTCACCACAATTTCCAAATCTTCTGACAATACAGCAATTTTATCATTTTTCTCAAAGGTGATGGCAGAACCTACATCGGCATTCTCTGGCGCTGCCATATTGGCAAAAGCCTTTTGGGGAACCATCCAAACCAATGCCAGCAAAACAACAAAAACAAGACTTTTCTTTCTCATATCTTTTCCCCCTTTCCTGCTCTCCTATATTTTCATGGTATCACAGAAAAATGCCCATAGGCAATAGGGCTTTTTGCACAGAAAAAGCACCTGTATAAGTGATACAGATGCTTTTCCATATATCTGATTTTGTTATTCTGTTGTATCCGTTTTTTCTTCCTGCTTCGGTATGGATAATCTCCGCCGCCGTCTAAAATACAGCAGATACCCAAAGCCCAACAGGAAGATACCGCCACAGACAGCCAAAGCCGGTGCCGCATCCTGCCATGTGACACGGGACATGGCTCCCATGGGGCCGCCGCCACGCTGTCCCTGTTCCCCACGTTGTGGCATATCCCCCATCTGTTCGGGCACTTTCTGGGTTTGTTCACTCACTTCTGCTGTATCAGCAGTCTGTTCGGTTTCTTCCGTCATTTCCGGCGGCTGTCCTGCCATATCTCCCATTTGTCCCGGAACTCTTTGGGTTTGTTCTTCTGTCACATCATCTTCGGTCTGTTCTGTGTCCTGCATTTCTGCAAAATCCTCACCGGGGCGTTTTCCTCCGCCTGCTGCTGCCGCTACAAAGGAACTGGTATGGAATGTAGGTTCGCCTCCTGCCAGCTGGGTTTCAATGCTTTCTGCCATGGAAACGGCGAAATAAACCAGAGAATTAGGGTCTGTGGCATCAGCGGAAGACGCTTCCAGAAATTCGTCATAAGTAAAGAATGCGGTAGCGTCTTTTTCCACATAAGGCGCGATCATTTCCGCTGTTTCACTGACGATTTGTCTCATGTAAGCTTCTGTGAAATAAGTTTCTGCGATTTCCGCCAAATAGCTTTCATACTGAGCAAGAAGGGCGTCCTGAGAAAGCAGTGTATCCACCAGCGGTTTTTCATTGCTACCGCCCATACCTTCCGGACGTTCCATGCCTTCCGGCATCTGCATTTCCATATTCTCAGGTCGTTCCGCATTCATGCTTTCCGGCATCTGCGCTGCTTGTTCTTCCGCAGCATTTTCTCCTTCCGCTGTCTGTGTTTCTCCATTTTCCATGTCTGGATGCCTTCCGCCACCCATACCCATAGACTGATTAGTAGGCTCATAGATAGCCACTTCACCGCCGCCAAAACCACCGAAGGAATAGTTATAATCCCAAGGTACAATAGTAAAGCGTCCATCCTGTTCATAGAGATAGTAATTATGGGTGGCGTTGCCCAGATAACTGTCGTAATTTGCCAATGCTACATTTGCCGCCAGATACCGGAGCAATTCATCCACATCCAGCACATCTTCCAGACCTTCTCCCGACTCCAATGCCTTCATCAAGTCCAGAATAGCAGAGCCGTCAGAGGTTTCCTCATTCGTTTTCAGCACCAGACCGGGATATTCTGACATATCATCCCCACGATATACCAAATCTGCGCCGATGCCGTCCGGTTTATACAAATCTCCTGTGCTGTCCCCAAAGGTACGCTCCAGAAAGACTTCGTCAATGGGTTCCACTGCCAGATACAAGCCCCATTCTTCTCCGTTGATGGTGATATGGGTATAGCTGGTAGCGGGGACGGGAATGCCCATTTCACCCATGATGCGATAGGAAATATATTCCCGCATGTAACTGGCATCCCCATAGTTGTTATTCAGATTCAGCTTTTTCAAGCCGTAGTAATTTTCACCGTCATTGAAATAATCAAAATCAATCTTGAAACTATATCTGTCAGAATCGGAAGACGCCACAGAAGTCAGGGTGTTTTTGCCCTTTGTCCGCAGTGCCACATTGGACAGGGTTTCCCCGTTGATGGTCACATCCACGGCGTAATAGGTTTCCTCCAGCGGATTTTCCACCAGATCCGCCCAATCTTCCTCGCTGATTTCAATATTGATCTCATTGACGACACCTTCCGCCAAAAGATTGTCCAGATAGGGATATTCCTTCGCTTCCGCATCTTCCCCAGATGCTACGCCAAAGACCAGAAAGGCAAAAACTACCAAAGCAAGTCCAGACAGCAAGAGAAATTTATATTCCCGCAGTCCTTTCATTGGCTTCGCCTCCTTTTACGCCGCGTAGTTGCCGTCATAGCTTACCATAACCGCTGACTGCACCCCTGCCATACGGCTGATTTCGTTGACAAAAGCACTTTCACCATTTTTGGGGCAAATTTCAAAAATCAGTTCTGTCCCCTGTCTGCCAGTAATGGTCTTGGACTTCAGAGTCATCCGTTTCACTACCTGCTGCACAAAGGTTGTCACTGCCTTTTCCCCTTCCACGCTGTCCATGCGGATGATGAGCAGGTAAGGGCTGTCTGCCTGCTGACGGTTAGCGAAGACCAGTAGGAAAATACCGATGATAGGGCATCCCAGAATTGCTAGGGGCAGCAAAGAAGCGCCGCTGAGGATACCTTCGCCAATTGCCCAGAATAAAAATACCAAATCCATAGGGTCTTTCACTGCCGTACGGAAACGCACAATAGACAGGGCACCTACCATACCCAAAGACAATACCACGTTGCTGGTTACGCCCTGGATCACCAGACAGGTCACCAGCAGTATGGCAATGAGGGATACGTTGAAACTGCGGCTATAAAGGACACCGCTGTATGTTTTCCGATATACAAAGTAAATAAATAAACCAATGAGGAATGCCGCCGCCAAAGAAAGCAGGGTATCCGTCAGGGAAAAGCTGCTGAAGCTCTCCAAAAAGCTGCTCTTAAAAATATCTTGAAATGTCATCTTCTGTTCTCTCCTATCTTGTTTTCATCGCTTGTATTTATGCTGCATATTTCTGTTTCATGTCTTTTTTTCCTCACTGCCCATCAGCACATGATGCGGCAGGCTGCATACTTGGAAAAAGCCTGTTCTTTTATTTTTAACGTCAGTAAGGTACGGTTCACAATATCTGGCAAATAATCGTCGTATTTCACTTCCATGACCACCCGATCCGGGGAAATGGCTGGAATGGACGGCAGATTTTCCGAGAAAAATAACTGGGGCTGATGGCAGCCTCGAATCCGTCGGTCAAAAGTCACACGGACATTTCCCGGTGCGTAAGTCAGTGCCTCTCGGTCATAGTCTACAATGACCGTCGGGCGGTAAATCCCCATCCGCATCCGCAGGTACAATTCCCGCACCAGTGCCCGTTCATCTTCTGCCATCCACCCAATGTCACCATCCAAAATCCGCTTGGTTTTCTCTGCTGTCACACGGCACTGGGTCTTGTTGCCTGCATTGTAGCGCTTGCTCTTTTTTTCCAGCCGGATAAAGCCAAAATTCCCGTCATAGCAACGGATACGAAATTTTTCTCGTACGCCCACACCATCCAGCTTTTCCCGCAAGGCTTTCCGCCGTCCCAACGGTATACTTCAGTTCCGCACGCCATTGTTCTTTCATCGCTCTCACCTCACATTCTGTATGTTTTAAAATCAATACAGCGTTTAGTATACGAGAAGATACTTAAATGGGTACTTAGGGAAAAATTAGAAAACCATCAGAACTGTAAACAATATGTGAACAAAACATCCTTTTTTCCAGGAAAACACCTCTGATTTCTAAAAAATATATTAGACAACGCAAAAAACGCGAAAGCCTCTGTCATACAGAAGCTCCCGCGTTTTTTCTCAGGAAGCTATTTTCTTATACAAAATATTCGGGCAAAGATCTGCCTTCATACAATTCTTCCAGTTCTTCTTTGTGATAGATGTAGCCGGGGTCGTCGAAATATTTCGCGCCGGAAGGACATTTCTTGATGCATGCGCAGCATTTGATGCAGATGCCTGTGCAGGAGAAGTCCACTTTATCAATGGAGCCCATGGGACAAACTTCCGCGCAGATGCCGCAGCCACAGCAAGCGTCGCCTGTTTTGGGTTTTACTTTACGGATGTCGATGGCATTGCCATAACGATCTCTGGGTGTGAAGTAAGGACGGATGGGATCTTCCCCTTTCACATAAGCAGGGCCGTCGTATTCCCAGCCACTGTTGATTTTTTCCACGATTTTTTCTGCAAATTCATGCATTACTTTATAGTCTTCTTCGTCGGGTCTGCCTGCGGACAGTTTTCTGGAGAAAGAATGTTCGCTGACAAAAGCACCGCCGGCAATGGTACGGAAGCCGTCATCTTCCAGAATGTTACGCAGTTCGATGAGCGCATCGTCGAAGTTGCGGTTGCCGAAGGATACCATAGGCACTGCGTAAGCTTTGCCGCCCACAACGGTTTTCAGATAAGGCAGCAATACGTTGGGTACACGGCCTGCAATAACGGGAGTGCCCAAGAACACCAGATCTGTTTCGGTGAAGGCGATTTCTTTTTTCCGCACATCAGGCAGTGTAAAATCATATATTTCCACAGGAACGCCAAGGCTTTCTGCCACATGAGCGGATACAGTTCTCACAGCTTTTTCAGTACCGCCGGTGGGGCTGAAATACATGGCCCGTACTTTTTTGATTTCCATTGTAAACAAAACTCCTTTCTCTCTCCCATATGAAATGTTCTTCTTTCATGATACTCTATCCCATGCCCTTTTTCAACCCACAGACAAAAAAACCATGTTGTCCAGGCACCTTTCTTTTCCACACAAAAAAGCCGGAAATCTTCGACCACAATCGAACATTTCCGGCTTGCATCAATCTTGGAATGTTTCCATATTCTCCCACGCTTCGGGAATTTTTTCCACTTCCTGTGCCGCGATCATTTCTGACAGACGGCTTTCCACATAAGCGGACTGTACCTGCTGGCGGTAAGCGTCTTCTGCCAGCTGTTTCACCTGCTCATCCGTAGGCGGGGTGATGGATTCCACTTTCAGTATGAAATAACTGCCTCGTACCTCAATGGGGTCTGTGATCTCACCCAATGTGAGATTTTCAGACAACCCAAAGGTATTGTTCAGATAATTCTGATACAGTGTCATCTGTCCATTGCCGCCGTTTTCCTTAGCGGAAGCGTCTGTGTCATAGGTTTCAAACAATGCAGCAAAATCCTCTCCGGCTTTTGCCTTTTCGCTGACTTCTTTTGCCGTTGCCTCATCGTTCACCATGATGGTATCAATGGTGATCTGGGTATATTCCTCCCGCAAAGCGTCGGCGTTTTCCTGATAATACTGTACCATTTCATCAGCATTGACTTCACATTCTTTCGCCAATGTGTCATACACCACAAAATACAGATAGGATTCTTCCATGAGGGTTTCCATCTGTTCTTCATCCACACCCATTTTCGCCAAATCTTCCTCTGTCAGCTGACTGAGGAATTCCTCTGCCATAGTATGGGCTTCCGTTTTCTGGGCTTCTGTCAGAGAAATACCGTTTTCCTCCGCATACTGTTCTGCGGCAACCACACTCTGTATGGTGCTGAATGCCCGCTCCTGCACCAGCTCCGCCCCGGTCATGCCGTCAAAATCCATGTTCCAGACATCACTGCCTGCGGCGGAAACAAAGCTTTCGGTGCTGGTATAAAGATATACCATATATTCGGACTTCATGATTTCTCTGCCATCTATACGCGCTATGACTTCATCGGAAAAAGAACCGCCGCAGCCTGTGAGCCATAAAAGCCCCGACAGCAGCAGGCACAATGCCCCCTTTGCTTTCTTTTTCATAAAAAATCACACTCTCTTTTTTCGGTTTCATGTCTTTTATCCCTTCTTTTTTTGTCCAAAAAGAAGGTTAGCTTTTATTATACACATTTTTTTCCGAAAAAACTATGCTTTCAGCCCTTGTAATAAACTTTTAATATAGGGCACGCCTTTGTTTTCCTCGCCCTTTTTCAATCTGACAGTCACATAAGGCATAGCGCCGGCCGTAAAGAGATACCGTCCACGGCTTTCCGCAATGCACTTTGTGAGCTTTTCGGGGTCTAAAGGCGCATCGGGGCGGAATTCCACCAGAATGTTGCTGCCCTTCTGGTTGATGGCTGTGATGCCCAGCCGATGGGCTTCCGCTTTCAGCAGCACCATTTCCAGCAGGTTCTGGACGCTCTTTGGCAGGTCACCATAGCGGTCTTCCAGTTCCTCCTGCATGTCATAATATTCTTCCATGGTCTGGACAGCGGCAATCTTCTTATACAAATCCATGCGCTGTTCCTGATTTTTGATATAGAAATCAGGAAGATAGGCATTGATATTCAAATCCACTGTGGTTTCAAATGTTTCTGCCACAGGCTCCCCTTTCAGGTTCTGGACTTCTTCTTCCAGCAGACGGCAGTACATATCATAACCGACGGATTCCATATGTCCATGCTGTTCTGCACCCAAAAGGTTACCGGCGCCACGGATTTCCAGGTCGCGCATAGCAACTTTGAAACCAGAGCCGAACTCCGTAAATTCCCGAATGGTCTGGAGGCGTTTTTCTGCCGCTTCTTTCAGCATCTTATCCCGTTTGTACATCAAATAAGCGTATGCGGTACGGTTGCTTCTGCCCACACGTCCGCGAAGCTGATAAAGCTGGGATAAGCCCATACGGTCGGCATCCTGAATGATGATGGTATTCACATTGGAAATATCCATGCCTGTTTCAATGATGGTGGTACATACCAGCACATCAATTTCACCGCTGATAAAGTCCTGCATGATGTTTTCCAGTTCTCTTTCCGACATCTGCCCATGGGCAAAGGCAACATTGGCTTCCGGTGCCAGATTCTGTACCCGGAAGGCTTCTTCTCCAATGGTTTCTACCCGATTGTAAAGATAAAAGACCTGCCCGCCACGGCTCAATTCCCGGTGAATGGCTTCTCGAATGAATTCTGGATTGTTTTCCATGACATAAGTCTGGATGGGACGGCGTTCCTGAGGGGGTTCCTCCAGAATACTCATATCCCGGATGCCTGCTAAACTCATGTGCAGTGTTCTGGGGATAGGTGTTGCTGTCAATGTGAGTACGTCTACATTTTCCCGCAGACGTTTCAGTTTTTCCTTATGGGCAACACCGAAACGCTGCTCCTCGTCCACAATAACCAGACCCAAATCCTTGAATTTCACATCTTTGGACAGAATGCGATGAGTGCCGATGACAATATCGGAAAAGCCTTTTTCCAATCCGTTCAGACTTTCCTTCTGCTGTTTGGGTGTACGGAAACGGGACAGCAGTTCGATTTTCACAGGATAGCCAGACATACGCTGTACGAAAGTATTGTAATGCTGTTGTGCCAGAATGGTAGTCGGCACCAGATACGCCACCTGTTTTCCATCCTGCACGGCTTTGAAAGCAGCACGGATGGCAACTTCTGTTTTGCCATAGCCAACGTCGCCGCAGACCAGTCTGTCCATGACTTTGCCGCTTTCCATATCTTTTTTCACATCTTCGATGGCGTTCAGCTGGTCATCTGTTTCATCAAAGGGAAAGGCTTCTTCAAATTCCCTCTGCCACAGGGTATCCGCTCCGTACACATGACCCTTTGCCGCCGCACGTTTGGCATAGAGTTCCACCAAGTCCTCTGCCAGTATCTTCACAGCAGTTCTGGCTTTTGCCTTTGCCTTCAGCCAGTCCTGTCCCCCCAGCTTGTTCAGTCTGGGTGCGGCACCGCCGGAACCGATATATTTCTGAATCATATCCATCTGGCTGACAGGCACAAAGAGGTTGCCTCCATCCCGATAGGAAATTTTCATATAATCCTTCTGGACGCCTTCCACGGAGATTTTTTCCAATCCTCGGAACACACCGATACCGTGGTTATCATGTACCACATAATCCCCAATGTGCAGGTCGGAAAAACTCTGGATGGCAACGCCGTTTTTCTTCTTTTTCTTCTTCCGTTTTTCCCCGCTCTTGCCGAAAATCTCGCTGTCGGAAAAAACAGCCAGACGGATATAGTCATACTGGAAGCCTTTGGACAGGGAACCTTTGGACACCCAAACACTGCCGGGCACCATTTCTTTTTCCAAATCGTCCACATAAACGGCAGGTACATCCATTTCCGTCAATTCTGCCGCCATTCTCTGGGCACGGGTACCCGTCCCTGCCAGCACCAGAATCCGGTAATTCTGTTTTTTCAGATACTGCAATTCCTCACAGAACAAATCTGCCCGTTTCTGGAAAGAAGGAATGGAACGCACCGCAAAATCCGCCTGTGCTTTAGGCTGGAAGTGAGGTGTCCGCTGGGAAATCCCTGCCAAAAGGATGCGATCAAAGTCCTCTGCCTGCCGCAGAATATCCAGATAATCGAAAAGGAGTTTGCTCTGAGTAGGAAGCAAAAAGCCCTGAGCAATTCTGCCTTTCATACTTTCCTCATATTCCTGCCGCAGGGTGTCCATGTGTTCTGCCAATCTCTGAGGTTCATCAAAACAAAGGATGGTATCCTCTGGTAAATAGGACAGCAAACTTACCGTATCATCATAGAAATAGTTGATGAAACTGCCCACAGAAGCAAAACTCAGTTCTGAACGGAGCAGGTCAATATTTTCGCCAATATGCTCCTTCATTCGTTCCACACCGTCCTCCACGGTGCTTTTTTCCATTTTCTTCAGTGCTTTTTTGTAATCGGCTTCCATTTTGTCCGCCGCTGCTTTTGCTGTTTCTTCGTCGTAGACCAGTTCCCGCATGGGGAAAATGGTCACAGCATTCAATTTATCCACAGAACGCTGGCTCTGGGCATCCATGGTACGGATGCTGTCGATTTCATTATCCCAAAACTCAATACGCACCGCATCATCTGCTGTCAGAGGGTACACGTCCAAAATACCCCCACGGACAGCAAACTGTCCGGGGCTTTCCACCAGTTCTGCCCGTTCATAGCCTATGAATACCAGTTGTTTTGTCAAGTCAGTCAGTTCCCACACTTCTCCCACATGCAAAGTCAGGAGGAACGAAGCGAATACGTCTTTTTTCGGGTATCTGTCCAGAAGGGCTTCCACTGATGCCACAATGAGAGGACATTTCCCTTCCAGCAATTTTTCCACCACCAGAAAACGCTGGCGGTTCATTTCCATGCTATGGACATCGGCGCTATAAAAGAGAATATCCTTTGCGGGATAATACATGCCTGTCTTTGTGAAGAACTGTATATCCTCCAGAATCTCTTTTGCTCGCACTTCACTGTGGGTCAGAATCACCATGGGACGCTGCAAATGTTCCTGCACGCCATAAAGGAGATGATTTTTTTCCACGTCAATGACCCCTGTGGCAAACACAGGGGTATGTCCTTTGCGGATTTCATCCAGTAATGATTGATAGCTTTCCAGCTCCAACAGGGGCTCTGTCAGGCTTTTCATGCTTCCACCTCTTTTTTGGTTTCCTCAGGCTTTTCCTGAGGTTCTTTTTTAGGCTTAGGTGCTTTGGGACGCTGGTTCATGCGGTTCATGGCATCTGCCATACCACGGGAAAGAATCAGTTCCACCGCTTCCACTGCCTTATCCATGCCGCTTTCCATAAGGGGCATAGCGTCTTTGTCGAATTTTGCCAGCACATAATCCGCCAGATCCCAACCATTGGGTTTTTCGCCGATACCTACTTTGATGCGATAAAATACGTCTGTACCCATCTGCTGAATGATGTTGCGGATGCCGTTATGTCCGCCGTGGCTGCCTTTTTCTCTCAAACGAATCTGTCCAGCAGGCATAGAAGTATCGTCATAGATCACCACAAAACGATCCTGAGGGATCTTATAGAAATTGACAATTTCCCGGATGCTTTCACCACTGAGGTTCATAAAGGTCTGGGGTTTCACCAGCAGCACACGTTTTCCATTGATGGTGCCATCCCCAATGAGCGCCTTCTGTTTAAACTTGGTCACATCAATATGATATTTCTCCGCCAGTCGATCAATGACACAAAAACCAACATTATGTTTTGTTTCTGCGTATTCCCGTCCGGGATTGCCCAGACCTGCGATGACGAAAAATTCCTGTCCCTTGTCCTGATTTTTAAAACGGTCAAAAAGTCCCATAGTTCCTCTCCTCTTATTTCTTTTCCACATGACACAAAGCCCTAATTTCAACGCATATGGGGGTGAGATTAGAGCTGTTCTTACTGATTTATAACTGCGGAAAGTATACCATACTTTTGGTGCGCCGTCAAAAGGCTAAGGAGAAAAAATGCGCCCTTTTCCGCAAAAAACGCAAAAAAACGGGTAAGACCCATGAACTGCACCCCATTTGTTAGACAGTATGATATACTGAC
>UMIN01055881.1_pt1 | contig 18430 bp, 9 predicted proteins | sample 1965811 | NCBI WGS metagenome assembly UMIN01 (sample SAMEA4836123, study PRJEB28245) | human gut metagenome | biome: gut microbiome; material: fecal sample | place: Denmark | collected 2008
CATACCCCACGATGGTGTTCATTCCCGCGGCGTTCAGATCGGTGCCGAAGAGAGCCACCGCGTCGCTGTATGCCTTGAAGGCCCCGATAAAGCCGGTAATCACCAGGTAAACGATCATGGGGGAGATCATGGGCAGGGTGATGCGGAAAAAGATGCGGGTCCGGGAGGTGCCGTCCACCCGGGCAGCCTTATAATACTCCTCGTTGACGGAAGCCAGAGCGCTGGTGAGCACCAAGATCTTAAAGGGCAGTACCACCCAGATGGTGTAGAAGCACAGCACAAACATCTTGGCCCAGTGGGGGCCGTTGATGAAGTCAATGGGGCCAGCTCCGAACCAGCTGAGCGTCAGGTTCACCAAGCCGTCGGTGTACTCAGTGCGCTGGAACAGCACCATGAACACCAGGCCCACCGCCAGGGTGTTGGTGACGTAGGGCAGGAAGTAGATGGTCTGGAACAACTGCCGCAGGGGCCGGATGGAGCTGAGGGCCGTGGAAATCAGCAGCGCCAGTACGGTGGAACAGGGCACGGTGATAATCACCAGCACGAAGGTGTTCTCCACCGCTTGCAGGAAGTAGGGGTCGTGGAGCACATAGGAGTAATTGTACAGTCCCACCCCTTGGTAGGTTTGGGAGGCGAAGTTGTAACATTCCTCCACGGAGTAGATCAGTACGTCGATGAGCGGATAGATCAAGAACGCGCCCAGCAGTACCAGAGACGGCAGCAGGTAAAGCCAGGCTTTTTTGGAATTGCGGTCCATGGATATTCCCTCTTTTCAATAAAACCCGGGTTCGTTAAGAGCGGTCCTCGGAGGTGGTGTCAAACGGGATGCGTTCCTCTGTCTCCCGGTGGAACAGGAACACTTTTTCCGGGCGCAGGGCAAACCGCACTGTTTTCCCGGAGGGGTCCACCTGCTTTTCCGACTGGATGATAGCTCGGATGGCCCCGGACCGGCAGGCGGGATGGGCACAGACGATGCTGGTGTCCCGGCCTAGCACTTCCACCCGGTCCAGCTGACAAGACACCGGGCCTTGAGGCGCGGGGAGGAAGCCCTCCGGTCGGATGCCTACCCAAACCTCTCCATCGGGAGCGCCGGGAACGGAAAGCACCTTCTGGCCGTCCAGTACCAAGGAGCCGTTTTTCACAAGTCCCTCAAACACGTTGATGGGCGGAGTGCCCAGGAATTTGGCAACAAACAGGTTCTGAGGATCGTCGTAAACCTGCTGGGGAGCTCCCTGCTGCATTAGGACCCCTTCTTTCATCACTACGATCCAGTCGGAAATGCTCATGGCCTCCTCCTGGTCATGGGTGACAAACAGAGTGGTGATGCCGGTTTTTTTCTGGATCTTGCAGATCTCCTCTCTTGTTTGGAGACGCAGTCGAGCGTCCAGGTTGGAGAGAGGCTCGTCAAGCAGCAGGACCCGAGGCATCTTCACCAGGGCCCGTGCGATGGCAACTCGCTGCTGCTGACCGCCGGAAAGCTCTTTGGGCCTGCGTTCCAGAAGCTCCTCAATCTGCACCAGCTGGGCGGTCTCCAGGGCCCGGCGGCGCATCTCCTGACGGGAGGGCCGGTCCTTGCCCTTCAAGTTTTCCAGCGGGAACAGGATGTTCTGCATTACGGTCAAATGGGGGTATAGGGCGTAGTTCTGGAACACCATGCCCACTCCCCGCAGCTCGGGGGCCAGGTTGGTCACGTCCTCCTCCCCGAAAAAGATCTTGCCGGAGGTGGGCCTTTCCAGCCCGCAGATCATGTTCAGCGTGGTGGACTTCCCGCAACCGGAAGGCCCCAGCAGACCCACCAGCATTCCGTCCGGAACCTGGAAGGACAGATCCCGCACTGCGGTGGTCTCACCCTGGGCTTTTCTGCCCCTGGCGGGGAACCGCTTGGTGAGATTTTCCAGCGTGATATTCATTGAAATTCCATCTCCCTGCGAAAGCGTTTTTTACCTGACGATTATAGCAGATTTTTTTCTCTATCTCAAGGGAATCGGCCTGTTCCCGGGCTTGATGAAGGGAGGGATGGCTCTTTCCACGGAAAACCGCTTGACAAGGAAATGTTTTTGGCTATAATCAAGTTAAAGTTGTGAATTAGATATCTAATTCACGCTGCGGGAAAAGCTCGCGGCAAAGCAGGATTCTTTTTGGGAGGCATGATTTTATGGCAAAGAAAGCGAAAGTGACCCTTCACCCCAAGTTTACCATCGGGGAGATCTCTCCCCGGCTGTACGGTGCCTTTATGGAGCCCATTGGCACCATTGTCAACGGCAGTATGTACAATCCCAAGCACCCGACCGCGGACGAGAACGGTTTCCGCCGGGACTTCCTCCAGGCCCTGAAAGAGACCGGCCTGCCCGCACTGCGGCTGCCGGGAGGTAATTTCGTTTCCGGCTGGGAGTGGAAGGACTCCATCGGCCCTAAGGACCAGCGGAAGGCCCACCTGGACTTGGCTTGGCACCAGTATATCCCCAACGACGTGGGACACGACGAGTATCTCCAGTGGGCGGAGCTGGCTGGAACAGAGCCCATGTATACCATCAACCTGGGTACCGGCACCATCTTGGACGCTATCCACATCGCAGAGTACACCAATCATGAGGGAGGCACCTATTGGTCCGACCTTCGGAAGAAGTACGGCCGTGAGAAGCCTTATGGGGTCAAGACCTGGTATCTGGGCAATGAGATGGACGGTCCCTGGCAGATCGGCTCCTGGGAAAAGGATCCCAAGGGCTACGGCGTGCTTGCCAACGAGGTTTCCAAAGCCATGAAGTGGGTGGACGGCTCCATCGAGACGGCGGTGTGTGCTTCTTCTTCGCCCTTCCTGGCCCACTATCCTCAGTGGGATCTGGAAGTGCTCCAGGAGTGCTACAACGCGGTGGACTATGTGTCCATGCACCACTACCATACGGCCGCGCCCGGCAACTATGCCCAGTTGTTGGGTGGCTCGGCTTACATCGAGGACTACATTGAGACGGAGGCAGCTTTGTGCGATTTCGTTCAGGCGAAAATGCGTTCTCCTCGGAAGCTGATGCTTTCCTTTGACGAGTACGGCGCTATGTCCCGGCCTTTGGAGGGGATCCGTCATCCGGGCTGGGGTCCTTACAACCTGTACGCGTCCCACTACAAGTTCAGTCCGGAGGATACCTATGTCCGCCATGATCCCAACAATATGGAACAGCGTCGCTTCCCTGGTGGGGACATGGTGGGAGCTCTGGGCAACACCAGTACGCTGCTGGCATTCCTGCGCCATGCGGACCGGGTGAAGATCGGCTGCATGACCGGCGGTCTGGCCACGCTTTGCGCTACGGATCGAGACCATGTCTGGAAGACCGCTGCCTACTATCCCTTCCACCAGCTGATGGAATACGGCAGGGGCGTCTCTCTCCGGGTGGCCGTGGACTGCGAGACCTTTGACCTGCCCGCCTACGCCGTAAACGATACGTCCCAGTATCCCTCCAAGGAAGGCCTGCCCTTCGTGGATACCGCCGCGGCTTATGACGAGGAGAACGGTACCCTGAACCTGTTCGCCATCAACCGTGACTGGGAAGGGGATACGGACGTGGAACTGGATGTTTCCGCCTTTGAGGGCTACCGGTTCGTGGAGCAGATCCAGCTTTACAGCGACGATATGGAAGCAAAGAACACCTATGAGGCGCCGGATACCATTCTTCCCACTGTGAGCGATACTGCCAAGGAGGAGAACGGAGTGGTCACTGCCACCATGAAGCGGCTGTCCTGGAACGTGTTCCGGTTCGTTAAAGAGTAAAAACCTGTACCCAGCCTATGAAAAAGGAGGGAGATCAAGTGAGAACACCGTTGCATATGGCCCTGATCGCAGCTTCCGATGCCCACCGGAAACGGAGCTTTGGGGAGTTTGCCAGTCTGGGACTGACCAAGGGGCAGCCCAAGGTGTTGGCCCATCTGTTGGGGGAGGAAGGACTTTCCCAAAAGGAGCTGGCCAAACGTTGCGGAGTGGAACCCGCCACTATGACCGTTCTTTTGCGGCGTATGGGGGAGAGGGGGCTTATCCGCAAAGAAGAGGTGCGGGTGTCCGGGGGCAAGCGTTCCTATAAGATCTACCTGACGCCCCAAGGTCGGGAAGCGGGCCGGAACGCCATGGACGTCATATGGCGGATGGAAGAGAAAAGCTACCGGGGATTCACCCAGGAAGAAAAAGATCAGTTGATCTCCCTGCTGGAACGGGTAGTGAGAAATCTGGACGTGGAGTGATAGAGCAGAAAACTCCGGACAAAAAACGGTTGTCTTTCCCATGAAATGATGTAAAATATAAGTAATGGAAGAGGAGGGAGCCGTCAGGTTTCCCTCCTCTCAAAATACTACTGGCGGAATCGCTATGGGAAAGGAAGGTATCCTAATGTTATATCCGATTTTAACTCCCTCTCGTCTGTTGAGCGATCTGGGAGGCGTGTGGGACTTTAAGCTGGATGACGGACACGGCTTTGAGGATCAGTGGTACGCTTCTCCCTTGGAGGACCCCATGACCATGCCGGTGCCCGCCTCCTACAATGATTTAAAGGAAGGCGTAGATTTTCGGGATCATTACGGCTGGGTATTTTACCAGAGGAAAATCGCTGTGCCGGCGTTCGTAAAAGGACAGCGGGTGGTGCTGCGTTGCGCCGCGGTGACCCACCATGCAAAAATCTACCTGAACGGCGAGATGATCCGGGAGCATCGGGGCGGTTTTCTGCCCTTTGAGGTGGAGGTCACAGATCTGCTGTGGGACGGGGAGGACAACCTGCTCACCATCGCTGTGGACAACGTGATCGACTACACCACGCTTCCGGTGGGCGGACAGTCGGATATGCTGGGAGACGGGAGAGGCCCTGTCTCGAAAAAGCCCCAAAACCGTCCCAACTTCGATTTCTTCAACTACTGTGGCATCACTCGTCCGGTGAAGCTGTACACCACTCCCAAGGACTATATTGCCGACATCTGGGTGACACCGGAGGTCTGCGGTCAAAACGCCAAGCTCACCTATACCGTGGAAACGGTGGGAGAGGGGGAGTGCCTAGTGGAAGTATTCGACCGGGAGGGCAATAAGGTGGCCCAGTCCCAGGGAACCCAGGGAGTCTTGGAGATCGAGAACGTCCACCTGTGGCAGCCCTTGAATGCGTATCTGTATGATATTCGGGTCACCTTTGGCCAGGACGTGTACACCCTGCCCTACGGCGTGCGGACTGTGAAGGTGGAGGGGAACAAATTTCTCATCAACGGCAGGCCCTTCTACTTCAAGGGTTATGGCCGCCACGAGGACACATTCCCCAACGGCCGGGGTATGAATCTGCCCATGAACACCAAGGATATGTCCCTGATGAAATGGCAGGGGGCCAATAGTTTCCGTACCAGTCACTATCCCTACAGTGAGGAAATGATGCGCCTGTGCGACCAGGAAGGGTTCGTGGTCATCGACGAGACCACTGCCGTGGGGCTCAATTTCCAGTTTGGCGGCGGGGCCAATTTCAATGGCCAGAAGGTGGAGACCTTTGACAAGGAGCACGGCGTCCAGACCCAGGAGCATCATAAGGAAGTGATCCGGGACCTGATCGCCCGGGACAAGAACCATGCCTGTGTGGTGATGTGGAGCATCGCCAATGAGCCGGACTCCGCCGCACCTGGGGCCTACGAGTATTTCGCACCCCTGTATGAACTGGCCCGAGAGCTGGACCCCCAGAAGCGTCCCTGTACCCTGGTGAGTGTCCAGATCGCCACTACGCCTGATACGGATTGCTCTTCCAAGCTCAGCGACGTGATCTGCTTGAACCGGTATTACGGGTGGTATTTCGGCGGGCCTGACCTGGAGGGGGCCGAGGAGGCTTTGCGCAAGGAGCTGGACCAGTGGAGAGCCATTGGCAAACCGGTGATCTTCACCGAGTACGGCGCTGACACGGTGATGGGATTCCATGACACCACCCCGGTGATGTATACCGAGGAGTACCAGCTGGACTACTATAAGATGAACAACTCCGTGTTTGACGAGTACGATTTTGTCATTGGCGAACAGGTGTGGAACTTCGCAGATTTCGCCACCAGCCAGAGTATGCTCCGGGTCCAGGGCAACAAGAAGGGTCTGTTCACCCGGGACCGGAAGCCCAAGCTGGCGGCCCACTACTTCCGGGACCGTTGGCATAAGATCCCCGACTTCGACTACAAAAAAGAGAAGTAACCGCTGGAAACACAAAACAGCTTCCCTTCCTGGGAAGCTGTTTTTGCTTGCGGCTTATCTTAGTTTTGCTGGGTGACGGATAGATGGACGGTTCCCGAGACGGGAGGTCCCTCCAAAGTTACTTCCAGAGCGCCGCCTTCCCGTGTGAGGAATGGCACAGGCGCGCCGTTGACGGTCACCTGGTAGGAGCCGCCCTCCGCCATGACCAGGACCACGGTCTTGGGGCCGTCCCCGTCGGTGAAGGTCAGGTCGCACTCCACTCCCCGATGGCCTTTCGCCCAGACCTGGGATGTCACCCAACCGGAGAATCCCGTGGTGATGGTCCCCGGCAGGAAATAGGATTGATACCACAGCAGCACCGGGGTGGAAAGCCCGGAGAAATGGTGCCATCCCGCGCCCCGCCCCGACACGATGATAAAATGCTCGAAGCAGTTGTAGGATTGGTCGGTCTCGTTTTTCCACACGTCCAGGGCGGTTTTGGCAATGCGGTAAGCCAGCTCTCCGTTGCCGTAGTCCAGCAAAGCCTTATAGAAGAACCATTGATGAGGCATCCACACGGCGCCGTTCCAGTAGCCATCCTTTTTGTAGTAGTTGGCGGACTGATCCACAGTGGACAGGCCGATGGGAGTCCACAACTCCTTTTCTGAGGACAGATGGCCTGTCAGGCGTTCCAGCTGTTTCGGGGTCACGATCCCCGCCAGCAGAGGGGAAGCACCGTCTAAGCCCATGTTGAAGTTCTGCCCGCTCTTGTGGCGGAAGATTTTCTCAGGTCTGCCCTCCGCGTCGTGGGTGAGATACCCAAAGTAACCGGAGTCCTCATCCCAGCAGTGGTCCTGAATAGCTGCAGTCAGCCGATGAATGTCTTGTTCCAGTTCTTGGGCATCCTCTTCCAAATCGCCCAGAGTTTGAGCGGCAAAGCGGAGAATCTTAGCGCAGCGGATCATGTGGGAGGTGGTCACCGTGCCGGCGGTGGAGCTCTCCAGCTTCTGAGCGTGGACCGCCACCTGGGGAGGATAATCGTCCCAGCCGCCAGAGTTATAGAAATAATCCCAGGTCCGCAGCAGACCAGAATCCCAGACATCTGTGGTGGAGCTGCCAAGCTTGCCCACCATGAACCGGTAGTATTGCAGCAGCCGAGGATAAAAGTAGGCCAGCAGCTCCCGGGATTGGGTGCGGCCGTACAGCTCCTGGAACAGATAGAACTGCACCGGCACCGGGGAGCCGTGGTGGATAAAGGCAGTCTCTTGGTCACCGGGTTCCGTCACGTAAGCATTGAGGCAGTCCACCGCCCGTTGGATATCACAGGAGGCCAATCCCAGCCCCACAAAGCCGGAGTCCCAGGTGTACAGACTGTCCCACCACCGGCCGGGAGTGTTGTGGCGGATGTAGCTTCGCTTCACGTAAATGGGGTACACCACGTTGGTGAGGGTGGTGGCGATCATTCTGTCTTGGGAGAACCGGTAAGGCTCTCCCTGGGGATTACCCCCGGCTTTCAGGGCGGATTCCCGCCGCTGTTCCCATGCCTGAGGGAAGTTCTCCCGCCCGGCAATGAGCTCTTTCAGTTTTTGCTCCACCTCTTCCCGGGTGCTGCCCTGGCACACCACGCCGTACACGGAAAGGCTCTCTTGTGGTTTTACAGGAATGGGGCGAAGGAACACATTGGAGAAATGCCCCAAGCCGTTGCCTGCCAACACTTTCCGGACGTGGTCGTGGGCCAGATAGCGCAAGGAGTAGTCTAGCTCGTTGGTGAGCCAGTACCGCAGGCAGTAGTCGGGAAAATCCCAGTACAGCCCGTAGTACCCGGGAGCGTTCGGGTATTTCAAAATGAGAGTATTGCGGCTGGTGTTTGGGTCCTTTGCTGCGTCCTTAAACAGGGGCAGCATAGTGGAGGAGTCTTGATCCAAAGGTGTGTCCGAGCCAAGTTCCCACACTAGAGGAACGTGGGGGTTGAGGGTCGGGTGGCAGTCCAGAATGAGGGCGTCTTCTTTCTCGCAGAGGGCAAGGCTGTCCACCACCAGAGATCCTTCCTTCACCCGCAGGGAAAAAGATAGCTTTTCCCCACTTTGGTACCGGGACACTGGCAGAAATGCGATGGCCGGATGCTCTTTTGGGGGAAGCTTCCCCTCTGCCAGGAAGTCGTCTCCCTCTGCTTTCAAAACGCAAGACTCAGAGCTTTGATACCGCACTGCCAGGACGGGATGGGAAAAGCTGTGGGGACCCTCCAAAATGAAGTCAATCCGTTCCCCGGTCCCTTGGAGCTTCACTGCAGAACCACCGGAAAAGCCAGCGCCCCGTACTTCATTGGGACGCTTGCCGTCGGTGACCAAAGAATCGGTGGGCAGGGCGGTCTCCCGAGTGAAGCGCAGATAATCCACCGCCCGGCAGTACAGACAGTTTTTTGGTAGGGCCCACTGTGCTGGGGGTGCTTCCTGAGAATCCCAGCCGTTTTTCACGGTGGGAAACTGGATAGATGCCATGTAGTGGAGCACCATGTTTTGGATATCATCGCTGTGGTTGACACACTCCGCCCGGATGAGATATGCGTCCTCGTCCAGCTTTCCGTAGGAAATGTCGCAGTAGACCCGGTCTTTCTCCTCGATCTCGTGGCGGGTGGAAAAATAGGTCAAGTCCGGGCTTGCCTCCCAGATGTGGTAATTACCCTCCATCATCACGTTAGGCACTTCCACCTTGCGGCGGTACAGCCCAGGGAACACACTCAGGTCAAAGCGGACGCCCTGTTCCGGGTCCGCCACATGGGAAATACCGGCGTACTTCTGGGAATATGGACCCCAAGGGGAAAGGGTCAAATCGTGGGAATGGGGTTGGAAAATCATAAAGTTCCCTCCGTTGTCCTGCCGCGTGCACGGCGTTGATGCTACTGCCACTGTGTGAATAGAGAGGGCGGAATATAAGAACAGTTGAGTCGGTTACTTCCTCTTGGGATAGCGATTGACTCGCTCATCCTGAATGACGCCGTTCCAGTTCAGACCGAAGGCATAGCCGTAGGCGTTCCCCGCCTGATCCACGTACACCTCCATATCAAAGGGACGGTCCTCGCAGTGGCGCTCTACAGTCTCCATGTTGGCGGGAAGTTCCACCGGCAGCAGGCCGGAAGGCTCCGCTTTGCCGGATACCAGATCGAAAATCGCTTGGGTCTGCACGCCGAAGTCGATGAGGATACCGTCGACCGAAGGCTCCAGCTCAGAGAGCACCGTGGGATTGTGCATCCGCAGACAGACGATCACGGGCTTGTCTCCCATTGCGGCTTTGGTGTCCAGCACTAGGTCCAGGTCAGACTCGTTGGCGGCGGTGCCGGTCTTGCCCCGGTAGCTCCGGTTGGTGAAGCTCTCCCGGAAATCCCCTCCGGCTACGCTCACCTCTCGGGCGTGTTCCGCCACGTAAGGACGGTACTGGAGGGAAACGGGTACGTAGCCGTTGCCGCCTTGGTCCGCGTCCTCCTGGGAGTAGCCGTCGGACAGAGGGCTCTCGATGAATACCAGGGCAAAGTCCGCCTCCTCCGGGGTGTCCGCCCACTGATAGTATTTTTCCACCAGGCTCTTTTCCGCCGGGACCACCTCTCGCTCCGGGTCCATGCCCCGGAAGAAGTTTTTCCTGGCCTTGATCTTTCGGGTGGGAATGTACACTTTTTTCTTTTCCTGAATGGGCAGGACCTGCTGGTTTTTCACCATGACCACAGACTGAAGCTGGGCCTGGTAGCCTGCCTGGGCCAGCTTTTGGCAGCCCACAATAGACTTGCTCTCCTCCGGGTCCAGATAGGGGTTCTCGAAGAGACCGCACCGGAAGATGTTCTTCAGCAGCCGCACGGCGGATTCCTCCATCCTGGCCCGCATGGCTTCCTCACCGTACTTTTCGCAGCCCAGCTGGTAGGCTTCCAGAATGGGCACAATGTTACTGTTGCCGCCGAACTGATCCACACCGTTTTCAATGGCCAGCAGATGGCGCTGGGCTTCAGTGAGATCTTCTACCCCGAAGCACCGGCTGCCGAAGGAGTCGATCACAGGAGCGGGATCCCCGGTGATACCCCAGTCGGTACAGACGATCCCCTCATAATGGTAGGTGCGGCGGAGTAAGTCCTTGATAAGGTATTCACTGTAAGAGTTGCCCACGTTTTTGCCGTTTTTCACGTCCCGGTTCCAGGAGACGGTGTAGTAGGGCATGACGGCGGAAACAGACTTGGTGGGACCGTCCAATCGGAACGCGCCTTCCAGGAAGGGACGCAGGTGGTCCTGGAAGTTGTCCCCCGGATACACAGCGTACTTGCCGAAAGCGTAGTGGGCGTCACGGCCTCCTTCACAGGGGCCGCCGCCGGGCCAGTGCTTCGCCATGGCGCATACGCTGTCCTTGCCCCAGCCGTCAGGACTGCCTTGGGTGGTCTGCAAGCTGTCGCAGTAGATTTTTCCCAGCTCAGTTACCTGGTCCGGGTTGGTGCCGAAGGTGTCTTCAAAGCGCATCCATCGGGGTTCGGTGGCCAAGTCCACCTGAGGGGAAAGTGCCGTAGTGATGCCCAAAGCCCGGTATTCTTTGGAGATGGCTTCGCCCAACTCCCGGCATACCTGGGGAGAGAAAGTAGCGGCAATACCCAGGCCCTCGGGCCATTTGGAAACATCGCTGCCGTCGCTTTTGAATTCTGCTCCTGCTTGGGAGGCGCCATGGCGGGGATCGCTGGACACGTTTACAGGGATGCCCCAAGGCAGCTCCTCGGCGGCGTGCTGCATGTTGTTACTCCACTTGGCGGCTACCTCTGCACTTTGCAGTTTTAAAGCCAGTACATGGCGGATGTGATCCCGTTCCAAAAGCAGGACCTGCTGGTCTGACAGGTCCCAGAGGTCTTTTCCACTTTCGGGGAAGGGCTTCCCGCCGTAGGTAGCGGAAAAGGGGCCGCCCGGCAGAGCGGGTACCATCTGGTGGGGGGAATACATCATAAGACCGGCGATCTCTTCCACGCTGAGCCGGGAAGCCAGGTCTTTGGCCCGGGTCTCGGTGTCCAAACGCCAGTCCTCGTAGGGGAGTAGTTTTCCGGTTCGGGCCAAGTCTTTGAAGTACAGTCCGTCCTGTTCTATGACCGGCGCCGAAGCCGTGCCGATCTGGGGACCGTTAGGATTTTGATACAATTTGAAATTGGTCTCCGACATAGTGTTCCTCCTTAGGCAATGATGTGGAAAAACATAGGATACATTTAAGAGTTAACTTCTTAATCATATCACAAAACCGCTAAGATGCCAAGGATACAAACGTTATAATTTAGATTGTTTGCACGATTTTTGCGCTTTTTTCTCTCAGGGGGTCATGAGAGAGAAAAAGCGGTTGCCTTTCCGGTAATTTCATGTAAAATGGGAGCAAAGAGTTTTTGGAAAGGTGGAGTTGCAAGATGTTGAAAAACATTTGGGGGCCGGATATGACTCTGAAAGAAGAAGAACTTCTTCGCCGGGAGCGCCGGAACCGCAAGTATATGATGGATTTGAAATCGGAAAACCTGCTGCTGAATTTTGAACTGGAAGCGGGCCGGTTTACCACACCCTATCTGCCGGAGGGCATCCACGGGGGTTGGGAGGCTCAGGCTTGCCAGCTTCGAGGGCATTTCCTGGGTCATTGGCTCTCCGCGGCGGCCATACGGTATCACGCCACAGGAGACGCGGAAATCAAAGCCAAGGCAGACGCCATTGTCCATGAGCTTGCCCTGTGCCAGGAGGAGAACGGCGGCCAGTGGGCAGGTTCCATCCCGGAGAAATACCTCCATTGGATCGCCCGGGGCAAGCAGGTCTGGGCGCCTCAGTACAACCTCCACAAGACCTTTATGGGTCTGGTGGACATGTACGAGCTGGCGGGGAATCAGGAAGCTCTGGAAGTGGCCGACCGTTTCGCCGACTGGTTCTATCAGTGGTCTGGAACGTTTACCCAGGAACAGTTCGACGACATCCTGGACTTTGAGACGGGAGGTATGTTGGAGATCTGGGTCCAGCTGCTGAACCATACGGGCAAGGACAAGTATCGGGAGTTGATGGACCGCTACTATCGCCGCCGGCTGTTTAATCCCCTACTGGAGGGCAAAGACGTGCTCACCAACATGCACGCTAATACCACCATTCCGGAGGTGCTGGGCTGTGCCAGAGCTTACGAAGTCACCGGGGAGCAGCGTTGGCGTGACATCGTGGAAGCCTATTGGAAGCTGGCAGTGGATCAGCGGGGCCAGTATGCCACCGGCGGCCAAACCAGCGGAGAGATCTGGTCCGCCAAAGGGTTCCTGGGAGCCCGGCTGGGGGACAAGAACCAAGAGTACTGCACCGTGTACAATATGCTCCGCCTTGCGGACTACCTGTTCCGGTGGACGAAAGACTCTCGCTATGCCGATTACATTGAAATGGGTATCTACAACGGTTTGATGGCCCAGGCTTACTGGCAGCGGTTCAAGACCAACGGCCAGCATTACGACACTCCCGATGAGGGGCTGCTCACTTACTTCCTGCCCCTGGCTCCCGGCTCCAAAAAAGGATGGGCCAGCGAGACCAATGACTTTTTCTGCTGCCACGGCACTCTGGTCCAGGGCAATTCCTCTTGGGAACGGGGGATTCTCTACCAGGACGGTGAGGAACTGTACCTGGCCCAGTATTTCAATTTTGCCGCAAAGGTAGAGGTGAAGGGTCAGCCGGTGCACCTCTCCATGACTCGGGACACCCTGACAGGGAGTTTCCATCTTTCCAGCACTTCCAGCGCCCGTCAGAATATCCACGAGAACACGGCCAAGTATCCCCACCACCCCGACTGCCGGGCGGAGGTCATCACCGTTGAGACGGAGACCCCGGTGGAGTTTGCCCTGAATCTACGGGCACCTTGGTGGATCCAGGGCGAGGCTGTGGTCACTATTAACGGTGGGGAAGAAATGCGGGTCAAGCCCAGCGGGTTCGTTTCCCTGCGCCGTGTGTGGCAGAGTGGGGATGTGGTTCGCATGGAAATGCCCATGGGCATCACCACTTGGAGCCTTCCGGAAGACCCTGACACCGTGGCGTTCCTGTACGGACCTGTGACCTTGGCGGGTCTGTGCGGGGAAGAGCGCCAGCTTACGGTGAAAGGCGATGCCGCCAGCGTTCTCGTTCACGACGGAGAACGGGAATGGGGCGCCTGGCGTGACACTTTCAAGACCGTAGGCCAGGAGCGGGGCATCCGATTTATCCCTCTCTACCAGGTGGGCTACGAGGCTTATTCCGTGTATTTCCCGTTGAAGCGGTGCTGAGGAATCTCAATTCCGGATTATGGGAGTAAATCTGTATTGCTTTACATGATAAGCGACAAACTCAAAGAAGTAAAGCATAGGCAATACAGGACTTTTTGCGTTTTTTTAAAGAGTGTGTAAAGGTTTAAGCCTTTCACGTTGCTTCGTGCAAATCTCCCGCCTTATGCTAGCAAAAAGAAAACCGCCGGGCTCTGAGAACAGAGTAACCGGCGGTTTTTTATGTTTGGGGGGAGAGCGTTTAGGTGGTTTCTTCCCGAGTGAGAAGCCGTTTATATGTGGCGTCCATTCCAATGGCCCCCAAAGGTGCTGTGATGAGAATAGCCAGCACCGCCACGGAGAGCACGATCTGACCGCAGGGCAGGCCCATAGCCAGGGGAACAGAGCCGATAGCCGCCTGCACAGTGGCTTTGGGCAAGTAGGCGATCACACAGAACAGCCGCTCTTTCTTATTCAAGGGAGTTTTCAGCATGCAAAGGCTCACACCCACACAACGGAATGCCAAAGCGATCAAGATCATCCCAACGGCAGCGATACCTGCGTCCAGAGTATAGCGGATGTCCACCGCAGCGCCCACCAGCACAAACAGGATCACTTCCGCGGCAAGCCATAACTTACCGAACTTCTCCGAAAGCCGTAAGGACACAGAAGGCGTACTTTTCAGTTTGATAACACAGGCCATGCTCATCACTGCCAGCAGACCAGACAGGGAGACGATCCCCTCCAGCCAGGTCTCTATGGCCATCAGCAGGAAGGCAGTCCCAAGCACTACGATCACCTTCATGCTGTTGCGCACGTAGTGCTTGTGGGCGTAGGCAGTCTCGAAAAACAGGCTCAGGATAAACCCAGCGATAGCACCCAGAAGAATTCCCAGAACAATGGAGATCGGGATAGAAGCCAGATCCATCAGATTGGCACTGCCACCTTGGGCCATTCCTACAAAAGTGGAAAACAGTACGATGACGAAAATGTCATCGCAGGATGCCCCTGCCATAATGAGCTGGGGAATGCTTTTACCGGTGCCGTACTTGCTCTCCATCAGCTGAACCATTCGAGGTACCACCACTGCCGGTGATACAGCCGCCAGCACCGAGCCCATGACAGCGGCTTCCGTGCGGGTGATCCCCAGCACCAGGGGGGCGAACAGTATAAATCCAAGGATCTCACAGCTGGCAGGCACGCAGGACATGAGAATGGCTGGGCGGCCCACTTTTTTCAGGTCGGCCAGATTCAGGGACAGTCCCGCTTTCAGCAGGATGATGATCAGAGCCATCTGCCGCAGTTCCGAAGAGATCGCCAGAATGGAGGGATCCAGCAGATCCAGCACGTAGGGCCCCAGAACGATGCCGGTCACCAGCATTCCGATGATCCGGGGCAGTTTTAGACGCTGGCAGATGGCGGCCATGGCCAGCCCTACCAGAAAGATAAACGCCAGAGATGTCAACATGATTTTTCCTCCTTAGGACGCAAAAAAGCTGATGCCTTTCTGCGAAAAAATAGAATGTCTCGCAGAAGTCATCAGCTTAAAAAGCGGTTTAGGTTTCCCAAGGGAGCACTTCATTCCCGTGAAATTCATTATACCCTGTGGGTGAGAATAGCGCAAGCCTTTTTGAGAAAAAAAAGTCCGTATCTTGGTTGAAATTAATTAAGAAATTATTTCCATTTTATTCCAAAAAGAGGGGATGGCAAATCTATTTTTATATGGTATAATAAAAAAAGTAAATAGGTCAGGTATAAATTACCTGGCCCAGATCAAGACGTGCCGGGGGTTATTTGAAAGAGTCCCTTTCTCAGAATCCCTCAACGGCATTGTCGCTACCTTATATTTAGAAGGAGGACAGAAATCAAAATGAGAAAGAGAATCCTGGCAATGCTGCTGTGCCTGTGCATGGTATTTTGCATGATCCCTCTGACCGCAAGCGCGGAAGAGGTGGAAACTCCCAAGACCTATGTGGCTCTGGGTGACAGCATCGCGTCCGGATACGGCGTTGAAGAGGGCGAAGCGTTCCCCGAGGTGCTGGCTGACACTTGTGGCTATACCTTGGTGGATCTGTCCCGGGACGGTGTTACCGCTGCCGATCTGGGAGAAACTGTGAAGGACAATCTCACTGACATTGCCTCCGCGGATATTATTACCATCACCGTGGGCGGCAACGATCTGATGAATGCCCTGTACAGCTTTGCCGCTAAGAAATACAACGAGGGTAAGGAGCCCGATGCCCAGCTGACCGCTGAGCAGATCCAGCAGAAGCTGGCCGAGGGTGATACCACTCTGTTGGTGACTGTTCTGTCATATCTCACGGAGTTTGGCAAGTCTGATGAGGCTAAAGCAGCTCTGGAGGCCTTCTCCAACACCATGATCGAGACCATCGTCAGCATCAAGTCTGTGAACTCCACTGCTTCCATTATTCTGACCACTCAGTACAATCCTTATACTTTCCTGGCGAAAGCTCTGGCTGGCACCGACTATGCTGATTACGCCACCATTCTTGCCTCTGGCTTTGACGCAGGCGTCACCGCTCTGAACGCTGTTATCAACAGCATGCCTACTCTCACCAAGGCCTGCACTGTGGTGGATCTCTATTCCGTGTTCGCTGAGGCGGAAAAGAATCCCTGCAATGCTACCTTTGTGTCTCTGGAGTCTTATACCCTGGATTACCATCCCAATGCCTATGGCCACAGCCTGATCGCCAAGGTGCTGGATGAGACCATCAACCCCCTGCCCTTTACCGATGTGGCCAAGGATCAGTGGTATTATGACGCTGTGCGCTATGCCTATTTCAACGATCTGATGGCTGGCACCGGCGACAACCTGTTTGAGCCCACCACCGTGCTGAACCGTGCTACTGTGGTGCAGATCCTCTACAATCTGGAGGGCCAGCCCGAAGTGAAAGAGCTCACTGACGAGTTCTCTGACGTGGGCAGCCAGTGGTATGCTACAGCCATTACTTGGGCTGTGGAAAACGGTGTGGTTGCTGGTAACGGGGATGGAACCTTTGGCCCCGAGACTGCCATCAGCCGCGAGGGCTTTGCCCAGATGCTGTACAACTACGCACTGTACAAGAAGTACGATGTGGAGAACGAGGGCGATCTGAGCGAGTTCACCGATGCCGACAAGGTCAGCGATTGGGCTGAGGAGGCTCTCACTTGGGCCAACGCTAACGGCCTGATCAACGGCAACGGCGACGGCACCATCACTCCCGATGCTGGTGCACAGCGTTCTCACGCTGCAAGCATCCTCATGAAGTTCTGCGAGAATGTGGTCGCGGAAGTCGAGGAGTAAGTTACATTAAAACCTGAATATGTTTTTGGAGAACCTCACGAAAGTGGGGTTCTCTTTTTTTGCGGGAAACGGGGAAGTGGGGCAGCGCGGAAGCTCTCTTTTTTAAGTGGTAAGAGGGAACTTTCTCTTGTAACCCTCGCCGTATGCTGGTATAATAAAACAAACGTTCTGTTTTGGAGGGGCAGCCATGGAGATTCTGGAAGGATTGAACAGCGCTCAACGGGAAGCGGTGACCACCACAGAGGGGTTCGTGCGGGTGATTGCCGGGGCTGGATCGGGAAAGACCAGGGCTCTGTCCCATAGGTTTGCGTTTCTTGTAAACGAACTGGGCATCCTGCCTGGGAACATCCTGTGCGTCACCTTCACCAATAAGTCCGCAAATGAGATGCGCCAGCGTATCCACCAGCTCACCGGGGACAACGACACCGGCTATATCAACACCTTTCACGGATTCTGCGTGTCCATCCTCCAGGAGGACAGCCATGCGGTCCAGTATCCCAAGAGTTTTCTGGTGTTGGATAACGGGGATATCGACGCCATGCTTCAGATCATATATGAGGAACGGGGGCTCACTCTCCGGGACAGGACTTTCTCCGATGCCCGTGATATGATCGAGATCCGCAAGCTGAACAAAGAGCCGGAGTATTACAAGGACATGCTCACCATGTCCCTGGAGACCCTGAAAGAAAAGTATGACCAGGCCACAGCCGCGGATGATATTATCTTTTACGGCTACCTGTACCAGGAGAAGAAGTGTTTCGGCCTGGACTACAACGACTTGATCAAATTCTCCCTGTACATATTCCAGGAGCATCCGGACATCCGCCTGAAATGGCAGCAGCGGCTGGAATATATCATGATTGACGAGTTTCAGGATATCGACCAGCTGCAATACAACTTGATGGAGGTGCTCTGCGGCTACCACAAGAACCTGTTCATCGTGGGGGATCCGGACCAGACCATCTACACCTGGCGAGGCGCCGACGTGAAGTTCCTGCTGGACTTTGATAAGGCTTTTCCCAATGTGAGGACCATCATGATGATGGAGAATTACCGCTCTACCCCGGAGATCTTGGGGGCGGCCAATTCCCTAATTGATAAAAACCAACACCGGATGAAAAAGGACCTGATCCCCAAGCTGCCCTCCGGCGGGCCGGTGGTATGCTGCTTTTCGGAGAACCAGGAAGCGGAAGCTCTGTGGATGGTCTCCCAAATAGAGGAACTCCACAGCCAGGGGGTGCCCTACCGAGATATAGCGGTGCTCTACCGGGCCCACTACGTGACGCGGGCGGTGGAGGAGGTGTTCCTGCAAAAACAGATCCCTTATACTATTTACAGTGGAGTTCAGTTCTTTGACAGGATGGAGATCAAAGACGCCCTAAGCTATCTTCGGATGATCGCCTTCAAGGACGACCTTTCCTTCCGGCGGATCGCCAACGTCCCCAAGCGGAACCTGGGAAAGCGGCGTATGGCTTTTTTGCAGGAGGCAGCGGAAGCCGCCGGATGCTCCCTGTTCCAGGCGTTGGAGGAGAATGTGGACGGCCCCCTGTTCCAGGGCACTAAGGCTCGGCAGTTTCTCAACCTGATCCGTGACTTTTCGCAAAGCTATGAGGGCCGCCCCGTTTCCGAGGTGCTTTCCGCCCTGCTCAACGAGAGCGGCTACGAGACCATGCTTCGCACTGAGGGCAGTCAGGAGCGGCTGGATAATCTGGCGGAGCTGAAG
>UMIN01034997.1_pt1 | contig 18406 bp, 17 predicted proteins | sample 1965811 | NCBI WGS metagenome assembly UMIN01 (sample SAMEA4836123, study PRJEB28245) | human gut metagenome | biome: gut microbiome; material: fecal sample | place: Denmark | collected 2008
CAGTATTGGGCTAAGGCAGTACAGCAGGACGAAGAAAAGGTGTTGAATAAGATACAAAAGGCTGGGAATGCAGAGCGAATACGGGAAAAGAAGAAAAAGGCAAGTGCCTTGAAGAAAGCCGAGAACCGACAAAATGAGATTGACCGCTTGTTTACGAAAATGTATGAAGATAGAGCCTGTGAGAAGATAACGGAACGAAACTTCATCATGCTGTCGGGGAAATATCAAAAAGAACAGATAGAACTGGAACAGCAGATAACCAACCTAAGAGAAGAATTAAGTAAAATGGAACAGGATATGATAGGTGCTGAAAAGTGGATTGAGTTAATTAAGGAGTATTCCGTACCAAAGGAACTGACAGCACCGTTGTTAAATGCAATGATAGAAAAAATCCTTATTCACGAAGCAACAACGAATGAGGATAACGAAAGAATGCAGGAAATAGAGATATACTACCGATTTATTGGAAAAGTAGACTGATAATGAGGGGTCATATCTTTAACTAAGGGAAACTGGTTCTTCTGATCCAAGTACAACTAATCTTATAGCGCTTGCAAATCTATTTGATATTACACCTGAAGAAATGTTGAAAGAAATACGATAAACTTTTACAAAAAGACCTACCATTTTAAGTGATTATTTATTATAATTGTGAAGTATTTTTTTTAAATACTGATTTTAAAATTAAAGGGGAGTTTGTAGTATGATTCAATTTTTTAAAAACAACATCGAACCTAGAAAGAAATTAAGAACAGCTGAAATTATTGTTCTTGTTACATTAGTATTAGGTTCAATTATTTCTCTTTGTGTAGGTCTTAAAGAAGTACATTCTAATCCTGGTAAAGTGGATTATGTACAAAGCATTGTAATGAAAAGAAATACACAGGATGAAGACTATAGTTCAGACAACACAGTATGTGATGTTACATATAGTAAAGGTGACAAACAGCTTGTTGTTTCTTATTCTTATGAAGAATATACACAGTTAAAGAATAAGACTATTACTGCTTATGAATTCAAGACAAGTAATGGAACTGACTTATACTTTGATCACAAAGATGTGAGTCAGAAAGAAGTTAAAAATTCTTATAAGCAGGTCATGGCAAATAAGACTATGTATATCTTTAACCTTGCATCTTCTTTATTTATCTTAAGCTTATCATTGGCTTTGATGTTGTTATTCTCTAAACAGTTTACAACATATGAAAAGAGCTGGTTCATGACTATCATGGTACTTGCTACTATTTTCGCTGTTGCATTCCCAGAAGAAAGTGCAAATGGTGTTAATGGTATTGTTATCATGTTATTGTATCTTTTAGATACATTCTTAAATATCTTATGTGAATTACTCATTTCTAAACAGTCTCGTTACAACTTCTTAGTATCTGTTGCTGTAGAAATTGCGGAAATCGCAATGTGTATTGTATTAATGTATCGTTTTGCAACAATGGTGACTACATTATTCTTCTGGCTTCCAATTGATATCATCAGTTATATCAACTGGTCTAAGCATAAAGATGAAGAAGAAGATGAATTAACAATGGTAAGAAAACTAAAAGGTTACCAGGAAGTACTTGTTATTGTAGGTATCTTTGTATGGACTGTCGTTGTTGGTTATTTCATCAGTGGTTTAGATATTGCAACTGATTTCTATACAAATAAGACATTAGAAACATGGATCATTTATATTGATGCCTGTGCTTCTGCCGTAGGTATTGCGAATGGTTTATTTATCTTCTTCAGATTAAGAGAACAGTGGATTGCATGGTATATCTGTGCTGCTTTAGAAGCGATTATTAACATCCTATCTGGACAATATGTATTATTAATTCTTAAACTTGGTTACTTCACTAATACAACTTATGGTTATATTAAATGGACTAAATATATTAGAGAACACCAGAAAACAAACGAAAAACTATCTTTATTCTAATTAAATTTCTCTATAACTTGAGAGTAGCTTATAAAACTGCTACAATAGGAACGTAAAAAACATATAGAAACAGGAGTGATTATTATGGCAATTGCTGCAGGAGATTTTAGAACTGGACTTACATTAATCGTTGATGGCGATCCTTGGGTTGTTTTAGACTTCCAACATGTAAAACCTGGTAAAGGTGCTGCTATCTTAAAGACTAAGATGAAGAACCTAAAAACTGGTTCTACACAAGACAGAAACTTCAACGCTTCAACAAAATTCGAAGCTGCTAACATTGAAAAGAAAACAGCACAGTACTCATATGAAGCTGATTCTACTTATTATTTCATGGATATGGAAACATATGATACTTATGAATTATCAGAAGAACAGATCGGATTCAATAAGTACTTCATCGTAGAAGGAAGAGAAGCATCTCTTATGTTCTTTGAAGGTGATTTATTATCAGTATCTATCCCAGAAAAAGTTGAATTAACTGTTGCTAAGACAGACCCAGCTATTAAAGGTGCACCATCTAACCAGACTAAGGATGCTGTTACTAATACTGGTCTAACATTAAGAGTACCTCAGTTTATTGAAGAAGGCGAAGAAATCGTTGTCTTCTCATCTGATGGAAAATACGCAGGAAGAGCTTAATATAAGCTCTTTTTTCACATATGAATAAAGTTGTACTTGTAACTGGTGGTGCTCAGGGGATAGGGAAAGCCATCGCATTAGAACTTGCGAAAAACCATTATGATGTAGTGATCAACTACCTTACTTCTAATAAAGCAGCGGCTTTATTAGAAGAAGAGATTAAAAAAAATTATGATGTACGTGTGATGACTATTCAAGCGGATGTATCAAAGGAAGAAGAAGTGGATGCCATGATTTCTTTAATAGAGAAAAAATGGGGTGGTGTTGATATTCTTATTAATAATGCTGCTGTTGATTTATCCAATCTCTTTCATCTTAAGACAGCAGATGAGTTTAGAAAGACATTGGATGTCAATGTCGTAGGGGCATTTAATTGTAGTAAGCGTGTCTATAGACATATGCTTGATCAGGAATATGGACGTATTATTAATATTTCTTCTACCAATGGTATAAATACTTATTATCCAATGTGTATTGATTATGATGCCTCTAAAGCGGCACTAATCTCATTAACACATAATCTTGCCTTTGAATATGGGCCATATATTAATGTGAATGCAATCGCACCAGGATTCATTGGAACAGACAATGAACTAGATGGATATGATGAAGAATTCTTAAAAGAGGAACAAGAAAAGATTATGGTGAACCGTTATGGTAAACCAGAGGAAGTGGCTTATCTTGTGAAGTTTCTTATTAGTGATGAAGCCAATTTCATCAACAATACAATTATAAGAATAGATGGCGGCCAGAAAGGCAGCTGTTAAAAAAGGTCCTGAAATCAATCAGGACCTTTCGTGTTATTTCTTTAAAACATTTGTAAGGGCGAATAGAATAGAAAGTTTACTATATTCTAATGTCAAACCACCCTGGATATAAAGTGTATAAGGTGCAACAACAGGCGCATCTGCACTTAATTCAATTGTGCTACCAGAAGTAAATGTACCAGCAGCCATTACTTCATCATGAGGATAACCAGGCATTGGTGCAGGCATAGTGGCAACAAATGAATCAATTGGAGAACTATTCTGAATAGCCTGTGTAAACTTCACTAGGTTTTCTTCTGTACCAAGTTCTAATGTTTGAATAATATCAGTTCTTTCTTCATTATATCTTGGAGATACATTATTAAAGCCTAACTTTTCTAACATATAAGCACTAAACACAGCACTCTTTAAAGCGTTCTTTACTGCATTAGGAGCCATAAACACCCCCTTGAAGAATGTATTATTCATGTTGAAGTTAGCTCCTAGATCTTTACCAATACCAGGTGCAGTTAATCTTTCAGCACACATAAAGATTAAATCTTTTCTACCTGCAATATAACCACCAGTAGGTGCAATACCTCCACCTAGATTCTTCATTAAAGACCCTACAACGATATCAGCACCGATATGTCCTGGTTCCTTCTTTTCTACAAGTTCACCATAGCAGTTATCTACCATGATAATAACATCCTTATTTACTTCTCTGATCTTAGTAATAATACGTTCAAGCTTAGAAAGTGTTAAAGATAAACGTGAAGAATAACCCTTAGATCTCTGGATTTCTACAAGTTTAACATCATTCTTCTTTAAACGTTCTACGATTTTATCATCATCGAAATCATTGTCAACTAAATCAATCTGTTCATAAGATACACCATGAGCCTTTAATGACTGACTAGATTCTCCTGAAATACCAATCATTTCCTGTAAAGAATCATAAGGTGCTCCAGATAATGAAATCATTGTATCACCATGCTTAAGTAAAGCAGATAAAGTTAAATAAAGCGCATTGGTACCACTCATGATCTGTGGTCTCACTAATGCATCTTCGCATCCAAGAATAGTTGCGAAAATAGCTTCTAGCTTATCTCTTCCTGAATCATAGCTGCCATATCCATTCATGTCCGCAAAATCAGAATAGCTGACATTATTCTCAATAAATGCTGAAAGAATTCTGTTTGAGTTATAGAAACAAACATCATCGATCTTTTTATAAATGTCTTTTAATGCAACATCAGATTCATTCGCAATTTTTAATAAGTTTTCATCTATTTGTTCTAATATCATAATTATTCTCCTTTGAATACCTGTGCTATTATACACCAAATACACCACTATTTTAAAGAAAATCACAAACTCTTAGAATTTTAAATCCTTACAAATAAGATGATTTGTTGAAGGATTGTTTTGTTCTGTTTACTCTGTTCAAGAAATCTATTAGAATATCTAATGAAAGGGGTTTACATATGTATAAGGTTATAGAAGTAAAACAGAGTATATTTGAAGATAATAATAAGGATGCAGATTTATTAAGACAGGAATGCAAAGAGAAGGGTGTTTTCTTACTTAATATCATGTCTAGTCCAGGTTCAGGAAAGACAACCACATTATCACGCACTATTGAAACAATCAAAGATGAAGTGAATATTGGTGTTATGGAAGCAGATATTGATAGTGATGTGGATGCGCACACTATTAGCCAGTATGGTGTACGTACAATACAATTACACACAGGAGGCATGTGTCATTTAGATGCGGATATGACAAGACAGGGATTACATGAATTAGGAATGGAAAATCTAGATCTTGCAGTATTAGAAAATGTAGGAAATCTAGTATGTCCTGCGGAATTTGATACAGGTTCCTCTTTAAATATTGCGATATTGAGTGTGCCAGAAGGGGATGATAAGCCTTTAAAATATCCGCTTATGTTTGAAGTATGTGATGTCGTGCTTATTAATAAGGTGGATGTTCTTCCTTACTTTGATTTTGATATAGAAAAATGTAAAGAGAATATTCATTATCGTAATAAGAATGCAAAGGTGTTTGAAATATGTGCAAAAAGTGGAGAAGGAGTCAAGTCTTGGTGTGATTACCTTTTAACACGTATAAGAGAATGGAAGGAATAAAATAATGGCCTATAGAGATAATATTGATAGACTTGCAAGACGTATTACAGACCGAATACCAGTGAAGTTTAAGAAGCTTAAGGAAGATGATCCTGAATACAAATGTTTAAGTGAAATCTTGAATGATGAACAATGTAATTTATGTTTATTTTTTGAAGTACGCAAACCTATGTCTTTTGAAGAAATTCTTAAAAGAACAGGCTGGGAAGAAGAACGTGTTGAACGTGTATTAAAAGAAGTATGTGATATAGGGATGATTGAGTATAACTGGGAAAATGAAGATCATCATAAACAATATGTGATGCCTCAGTTTGTCCCTGGTTCTGCAGAATTCATGGTTATGAATAATGATTTAGTCAAAGAACATCCAGTTGTGACTGATTTTTTTGAACAGATGACAAGATTACCACTAGAAAAGGTCACTCCAATGGTGCCTCCAGGAGGGGCTGGTATTGGGATGCATGTTATTCCAGTAGAAAAATCTATTGAAGCCAATCAGGAAGCAGTGTCTGTAGAAAAGATTTCTCATTGGTTGAATAAGTATGATAAGTATGCTTTATCTCCATGTTCATGTCGTAGACAACAAAGAGTTCGAGGAGAAGGGACAGGTGATATTGAAGCCGATGTATGTATTGCGGTTGGGGATATGGCTGATTATGTTGTAGAGACAAATAAAGGTGGTCATCACTGTACTTATGAAGATGTTATTGAAACATTAGAAAGATGTGAAAGAAAAGGTTATGTGCATCAGATTACAAATATTGATGGTGAAGATAAGATCTTTGCGATTTGTAACTGTGCAGCAGGTGTTTGTAATGCCTTAAGAACAAGTCAGCTCTTTAATACACCAAATATGTCTGCAAGTGCTTATCGTGCACACGTGGATGTCAGCAAGTGTGTAGCCTGTGGTAAGTGTGTAGAAGTATGTCCAGTAGGAGCTGCAAAGCTTGGACAGAAGCTTTGTACAAAGAAGGGTCCTATTGAATACCCACAGGTAGAATTACCAGATATGATTAAATGGGGACCAGATCATTGGAATCCTGATTTTAGAGATACTGCCAAAGTCAATTGTCATGAAACAGGAACTGCTCCTTGTAAAACAGCCTGTCCTGCTCATCTTCCTGTACAGGGCTATATCAAGATGGCTAGTCTTGGACGTTACATGGATGCTTTAAAGCTTATTAAAGACTTTAATCCATTCCCTGCCGTATGCGGTTCAATCTGTAATAGAAGATGTGAACAGGAATGTACGCGTGGATTATTAGATGCTCCTCTCGCAATTGATGAAATTAAGAAGTTTATTGCGGAAAAAGAACTTAATGAGGAAGAACGCTATATCCCATTATGTGAAAATGAAGAGGGCGGATTCTATCCTCATAAGATGGCTATTATTGGTGCAGGTCCTGCTGGTATGAGCGCTGCTTATTATTTAAGAATTAAGGGTTATCCTGTCACTATCTTTGAAAAAGAAGAAAAACCAGGTGGTATGCTTCGTTATGGTATTCCATCATTTAGATTAGAAAAAGATGTCATTGATGCAGAAATAGAAGTACTTAAGGTAATGGGCATTGAATTGAGATGTGGTGTAGAAATCGGTAAAGACATCACTATTGACGGATTACGTGAAGAAGGTTATGAAGCCATCTATCTTGCGATTGGTGCACAAGGTGGTAAGAAATTAAATATCCCTGGAATGAATGAAGAGTATGTTATGACAGGTGTTGATTTCTTAAGAGAAGTTAATAAAGAAGAGAGTAAAGATATGCTTAGTGGTCATGTAGTTGTCATTGGTGGTGGTAACGTGGCTATGGATGTGGCAAGAAGTGCTTTAAGAAGTGGTGCAGTGTCTGTTGATTTATTCTGTTTAGAGTCAGAAAAAGACATGCCTGCAAGCCCTGATGAAGTAGAAGAAGCCATCCATGAAGGTATTACTATGCATTGTGGATGGGGTCCTCAGGAAATCAAGGATCATACAATCACATTAAAGAAATGTATCTCTTTAGGAGATGAAACAGGTACTTTTAATCCATCTTATGATGAAACACAAACAGAAAGCTACCCATGTGATTATGTCTTATTATCTGTAGGACAGGATATTATTCCTGTAGAAGGATTAGATATCAATACAAATCCAAATGGTACAATTCAAGCGGATGCCATTACTTTACAGACTTCTGTACAAGATATCTTTACAGGAGGAGATGTCTATACAGGTCCTCGCTTTGCGATTGATGCGATTGCACAGGGTAAAGAAGCTGCTGAATCAATGCACCGTTTTGTACATAAAGGTCATTCACTTACTTTAGGTAGAGACTTACACCAGTTTACTCAGCTTGATAAGGACGATATTTTAATTACTTTAGACTTTGATCATTCAAAGAGACAGATTCTAGGTACAAAACAGGGTCTTGCGACAGAAACATTTAAAGACTTACGTTCTACATTTACGCCTGAACAGGTACAAACAGAAGCAAAACGCTGTCTTGGATGTGGCACAAGTGTAGTAGATCCTAATAAATGTATTGGATGTGGTCTATGTACAACTAAATGTGAATTTGATGCAATCAAGCTTACAAGAGATATTCCAGAAGGAAGCAATATGGTAAGATCAGAAGATAAGTTGAAGGTTATTCTTCCTTACGCTGCAAAAAGACAGATTAAGATCTTACGTAATAAGAAGACATAAAGATGCATGAATTAGGTATTGTCGTACATATTGTCAGAACATTAGAAGATGTTGCGCAGGAAAATAGTCTCACAGATATACGCAAGGTCACTTTACAAATAGGCAAGGTCAGTGGTATTGAACCAGACTATTTAGTAGACTGTTGGGAATATTATAAGAAGAGAGTGCCATTGCTGAAGTATTCAACACTTGATTATGAATGGATTGAAGCTATTACAATCTGTCATAATTGTCAAAATACTTATTCTACAATCGATTATGGCAGAGAATGTCCTTATTGTCATAGTGGAAATACTGTCTTACTGCAAGGCAATGAATGTTTAATTAAAGAAATAGCAGGAGAATAACTCCATACAAAAAATCCTCTCTGTAACACGAGAGGATTATTTTTTGTGGATATCTTCTGTACCTGCTTTTATAGCAGTTTCATAATACCAGAGTTTATGATCAATTGTTTCTAGTTGTTTTTCTAATTGTCGCATTTCTTCTAATACAATCTCTTTTCTTCTCACAAAGAGTTGATAACGTTCTTCTAATGATTCATCACCACGTTTAACCATTTCTACATATTGTTGCATTTCAGAAATACTCATACCTGTATTCTTGAAACATTCAATAATACGCAGCATAGAAATATCTTTTTCTTTAAAAATACGATAACCTGATTCATTCTTTTCTAAGAAAGGAATGAGACCCATCTTATCATAATAACGAATAGTAGAAACAGGTAAAGACATCATTTCTGATACCTGTTTAATTGTATAAGTCATCCAATCACCCCGTTAATAGTATAAGAAATAATAGGAAATTATGCAAGAAATTGAGTCATGACAAAGTCACTATATATTTTCCTGTAAATGTGTGACTATTATTGCTGAGATAAAATAAAAATATAGGTAAAAGACAACAAATGGGCGTTGGAAAACCTATATTTTTTATTGACTTTTGCAATTACATAGTATATAACCTAATGATACTATTCAGATTACAAAGGGGGACTTATATGGAAAATAACGTTACATCAGGAAATATATTAAAACATATCGCATTTTTTGCGATACCTTATCTATTATCTTATTTCTTACAGACACTCTATGGTATGGCTGATTTATTTATCATTGGGCAATTTAATGCGGTAGATGGTATTACAGCTGTTTCTAATGGTAGTCAGGTCATGCATATGTTGACAGCAATTCTTGTAGGACTGGCTATGGGGGTTACTGTTTCTATCAGTCATGCAGTTGGCGCTAAGAATCATACATTAGTAGAAAGAACGATAGGTAATACAATTACACTCTTTGCATGCATTTCTATCATTTCTACTCTTCTGTTGCTTATTTGTGTAAAACCACTTGTTGTGTTACTCAATGTACCACAAGAAGCAATGACTGGAACTGTACAGTATCTTGTTATATGTTTTATAGGAATTCCTTTCATCACCGCCTATAACATCATCAGTTCTATATATAGAGGCTTAGGAGATTCTAAAAGCCCTATGTATATTATTGCGATTGCCTGTTTATTAAATATTATCTTAGACTATATCTTTATTGGATTATTTCATATGGGACCAATAGGGGCAGCACTTGGAACCACTATATCACAAAGCGTGAGTGTTATTATCGCACTCATTTCGATGAAATATCGTACTTCTGACATTCATATCAAAAAAGAAGACCTTCATCTTCAATCTCAGGTATTTAAACATATTCTAAAAGTAGGCTTTCCTGTCGCAATACAGGATGGATGTATTCAGATTGCCTTTATAATCATTACTATTATAGCGAATAGCCGTGGATTAAATGATGCCGCTGCAGTAGGTATTGTAGAAAAGATGATCACTGCCATCTTTATTATTCCTTCTACAATGCTTGCGACTGTATCAGCTTTATCTGCACAAAATATCGGTGCCAAAGACTACGGACGTGCTCGTACAGTATTAAAATATGCGGTTATAATTACTACTCTTTATGGAATCATTGTTGCTTTGATTGTAGAATGTGCTGCACCTACACTTCTTGGATTATTTACTAAAGATACTACAGTAATCTTACTAGGTGTACAATATATCAGTTCTTATATTATTGATACAATATTTGCAGGGATTCACTTTAGCTTTAGTGGTTACTTTGCAGCAGATGGAAAGAGTTATATTGGCTTTATTCACAATATTATTGCTATTTCATTAGTCAGAGTACCAGGTTCTTATATTGCCTCTCATATTTATCCTCATAATTTATTCCCAATGGGACTTGCAGCTCCTTTAGGATCATTATTATCAGTTATTATCTGTTTAATTGCATATCGTATATTGAAGAAGAAAGATGAATTAAGTGTGCTATAATTAATTATAAGAGAGGTACATTTATGGATAAAATAAGATGGAATCAATTGTTCACTCCTAGAACATTAAAAAGAGGATATGAACTGTACCAAAGTGGTGCAGTAGAAGACATTCAACATAATGAATATGCAATCAAAGGAAGCATATTTGACGATGATGACTATTACTCTATTGTTTATTTACGTGATGGAATGATAGAAGATATGGATTGCAGCTGTGAAAATGAAGATGAATATTGTGAACATATTGCAGCACTTCTTTATGCCTATGATCCTAAACAGACATATCAATTTCATTATTTTCAAGAAGTCTATACTGATGAAAAGTATAAATCTGTAATCAGAGATATTATTACAGAGAGTCGAAGCTATAAACAGATGATCAATAAACTCATTTCCTATAAACGTTCAATTCTTCCTACAATAACAGAAGACTCTCTTGGATCACTTAATTTGGTATTTGAAACATTCTATCTTATTTCATCTATACCTGAAGAAAAAGATGATTTCTTAGAAGAGCTTAAAAATGATTTGAAAATAATCGTTTCCTACAGTCATAATAAGAAGACTTTATTAGATATATTTGAAAGAGAATACCATTTCCATAAGTATGAGAAAGAAGATGAAGAGTATCTCACTGAAGTCTTTCTAGAATGTTTTAATGAAACAGAATTATATGAAGACAAGTTTCGTATTGTGAATCATATGATTCTAGGCAGTGATGCTTTGAAAGATAACTGGGTTGGACGTATGCAATACTCTCGCTGGATAAGCATAGGATTAAAGATGTTGCAGGAAGCACATCAGTCCCATCAGGATATTCTTCATTTCCTTGATACACATCATAATTATCCACCTGTGTTTACGGGATATGCGAAGATATGTTTAGAAAATAGAAATTCTAATAAAGCGCTTGAAGTCGTTGAACTTGGATTAAAGTATCATCAAGAAGATGAAGATTTACTTAAGTTGAAAGAGGAGATTTCACCTTGTTTAAATCTCAATATAATGGATTGGGCAGATCAGTTTACAGATGTTATCTTAAAGCGTGGTTATGATTATTTTTATAAGAAGAAGATCAAGAAACTCTATCAGGAACCTTATGGTATTGCGGCTGTAGTAGAAGGATCAGAAGATTATCATGTGACTATAGATTTAAAGGATGAACAGGTCACTGGTATGTATTGTGATTGTCCTTATGCCAATAAAGGACATCATTGTAAGCATATGGCAGCTGTACTTCTTGCATGTAGTGATTGTGAAAATTATGATGATATCAAAGAAAAACTAGATATCAAGTTTATAAAAGAACTCAAAGAACGTATTCATACACTTCCAAGAGATCAATTAGAACAGCTCCTGTTTAATGAAATGAGATTTAACGAATCTTTACAGCAACGCTTTAATGATCTTATTGAAACAACTACAATTCAAGATAAATACTTAGACTATCTAGTAGAACTGATAGATGATAATGAAGATCATATACCAGCACTTTTAAAGAAGTTGAAAAAGTATCTTCGTATCTCTTTAAGTAAACTTATATCAAAACGTGATTACAAGACAGCACATGCGCTTATTGCCTGCGCATTTTGTAAAGTCACATATTTAGATCCGAAGAAAGAAGTCTATGAAATCCTTACAGATATCCATGAGTATTTGAGACAACTTATAAAAATCTATCCTTCTAGTGAAGAAGCCTTTAATGCAGTGAAGGAACTTTATAGTGACTGCTGCCTCCCATTTTATGAAGGTGTGATTGATCCAGTACTCTTAAATGATTTTGATAGTAAGCAGTTCTATGATTTGAAGTTCAACCTTATTCATCAGAAGATTCTCTATTCATCTCTTTATGATGACAGAGAACTCCAAAAGGTTATTTATGAACGTTGGACAAAATACGGGTTGGATTTACTTATAGAATCAGGTAAAGAAGAATCAGTGATTCTTGATTACTTAAGTCAGTATGCAGATAGTGAAGCAGTACAAGTCAATTATGTTGATTACTATGTAAGAAAAGGTCACTATCAAAAAGCACTTGATATTTTAGATGAGCATACAGGTGATGCTTATGAAGTAAAAAAACAAGAAGTTATAGAAGCAATGAATCATCATAAAGAAGTATCTTAAGAAACCTATTCGCAGGTTTCTTTTTTTTCGATTTATTCAAAAGTGTAGATTGTGTTTACAGATAGTTTTATACTTAATAAAGATATATCGATAGATAAGGGAGGTACAATCTAATATGAAGAAATATATCAAATCAAGTCTCTTTTATTTTTCTATTTGCATTATTTTGTTTTCAACAGCAGGTCTTATGTCTGTCTTTTTAGCTAATATTCTCAAAAGAATGATTGATACCTCAACCGCAAAAAATATTACACAGTTTTACCATGTGATGATTCTTACTATTTTCTTTATCATCATTAATTTTACTCTTCATATACTAAGAGGTTTCTTTAAAGCAAAATTCCTCAAGAAAGTCATGTTGTCTTTGAAACATGATTTATTTAAAGGCATATTCTCAAAGAGTATCAAAGACTTCAATAAGGAAAACAGTTCAGTCTATACGAGCATATTTAATAATGATTTAAAGATACTTGAAAAGAATTATTTTGATAATCTTCTCACAATCATCTCTGACTTATCTCAATTTTTCATTTGTTTAATTGCAGTCATCTCATTCCAATTTGAACTTGCTGTCATAATCATATTGATTAATGTGATTGCGATATTTGTACCTGTATTATTAGGTAAAATATTATCCCATAAGCAGATAGATTCTATTAATAAATTCAGTGATTTGAATGTGAAGATTAAGGATTTATTCAATTCTTTTGAAATCATCAAATGTTTCCAGGTGACTCATAAAGTAATAGAAGACTTTGATCATGCAGATAATATATATGAAGAAAGTATGGAAAACTTTAGATATTGTGAAGGAATTATAGCAGGTTTTTCAACTTTATCATCACTTGGTGTAAGTGTTATGACAACACTTATATCACTCTATTTTGTCATCAAGAATCAAATTACTATTGGTGAAATGATGGCAATCACACAACTTGTAAACAATATTGCGAATCCTCTAGGACGATTATCTAGTGAACTTCCATTATTAAAGAGCACAAAACCTATTGAACTTAAATTACAGGAATATATGGATATTAAAATGGTTCAAACTGGAATTAAAATAAATGGTCTAAATCAAATCACTATGGATCATATATCATTTGGTTATACTGAAAACAAAGAGATCATTCATGATTTTAGCTATGAATTTCTTAAAAATAAGAAGTATGCGATTGTCGGTAATAGTGGATGTGGGAAGTCCACTATCGTTAAGCTTCTTTTAAATTACTATGATAACTATAAAGGAAATATCTTTATCAATGATGTAAATCTCAATGAAATTGATATGAGTAGTGTTTACTCTCATTTATCCATGGTTCATCAAAATGCACCTATTCTCAATGATACACTAAAAAACAATATTACTTATTATAATGATTATTCAATAGAACAGGTTAATCAAATTGTACATGAGGCAGGATTAGATCATTTTGTAGAATCATTACCTGATGGATTAGATACTGTCATCAATGAAAATGGGAATAATATCTCTGGAGGAGAAAAACAGAGAATCAGTATTGCAAGAACTTTATTAAAGAATACAGATTTATTGATCTATGATGAACCCACATCTAACTTAGATCATGTAACTGCAAAAGAAGTAGAAAAGAATCTATTGAACAGAAATAATACATGTATCATGATTACTCATAGATTAGAAGAAAATTTACTAGAGAGATTCGATGAAATACTCGTACTAGATCATGGGACTCTTGCAGAGTCAGGAACCTTTAATGATCTTCTAGAAAGAAAAGGAGTATTCTACTCTTTGTATAAAGGATGAAAAGTAGGAGATATTCTTGTAATGTCTCCTATTTTTTTATCTGAAGACAAAAATATAGTATCATTTATTGACTTCTTAGAGCATAAGATTATAATAATTCATAAATGAACTATCTAAATATGAAAGAAGGTAAGAGCATGTATTTCAATATAGAGTTTCCAAATAAAATGGCTCATGCATATAGTGTAATGTGTAAACCACTATGTCAGGAAATCAAATTACCACAAACAGCTTTTGATATATTGATGTTTTTATCGAATAATCCTCAATATAAGACAGCAAGAGATATTGTAGAAGTAAGAAAAATTAAAGCCAATCTTGTTTCTATAAATGTAGATAAACTTGTAAAAGAAGGGTATCTAGAAAGAAGAGAAGTGGCAGGAGATCGCCGAAAGACAGAACTTGTATGTACTTCTAAGGCAGATTCTATTATAGAAAAAGGACGCTTAGTTCAGAAAGATTTTAAAGACACATTATTTAATAACATGGATAATTCTATGAAAGAAATATTATTTAAAGGTATGGAAATCATGGAAGATAATCTTGATAGGATATTGGAGAATCAATAATATGACAGTGTTAATGACTATTCTTGTTACATTCTTTGCGGGTATGGGTGCAGGATTAGGTACTGGTTTTGCAGGTATGAGTGCTGCAGCTGTGATCAGTCCAATGTTGATTACTTTCTTAGGAATGGATCCTTATATGGCTGTAGGGATTGCTTTATCTTCAGATGTACTTGCAAGTGCAGTTTCTGCTTATGAATATGGTAAAAACAAGAATCTAGATATTAGAAACGGTTTAATCATGATGGTTTCTGTATTATGTTTTACAGTAGTAGGAAGCTATGTCTCTAGTTTAGTACCAGCAACCACTATGGGTAATTTCTCAGTCTTTATGACAATGCTTCTTGGTGTAAAGTTTATCCTTAGACCAGTTATGACAACAAAAGAATCTATGGAAGCAGTCTCTCCTAAAAAAAGAGCCATTCAGTCAGTGGTCTGTGGTGTTATTATTGGTTTTATCTGTGGCTTCATTGGTGCAGGTGGAGGTATGATGATGCTTCTTATTCTTACTTCTGTATTAGGCTATGAACTTAAAACAGCAGTAGGAACAAGTGTCTTTATTATGACATTCACTGCCTTAACAGGTGCTGTATCTCATTTTGCGATTGGTGGGACACCTGACTGGGGTGTATGGATTCTATGTGTTATCTTTACATACATCTGGGCAAGAATTGCAGCACGCTTTGCGAATAAAGCGACTCCAGAAACATTAAATAGAGTAACAGGTATTATTCTAGTTATATTAGGTGTTGTGGTATTTGCATTCTCATTGGTGAAATAATTCTCTTTTGTAAAAGATAAATTATATGATGTAACGAAAAGGACGATTAAATTAATTATGATTTAATCGTCCCTTTTTGCTTAGTTGTCTTACAATCTTTAGTGAGGGCATGTTCAATATTTAGTTTAAATGAGATGACTATTTCTTTTGTTTTTTTGCATAAAGAATAAATATATTATCGGGGCATAGAGAACTATTCCGAGGGGTAAAATTCCTAAAAAATCATATTGTAAAAATGTGATAGAAGATAATATAAAAGTCAATTGACATAAATCTCCAGAATATTCATAAAAAGAGAAACGAGTTACTAGTACAGTAATAAAATAAATAAAAAAGTAAAACAAGACTGTTTTATCTAGTAATGTAACATAAGATAAATGTATACTTATTCTGTAATAAATAAAGAATATAATTAGCAGTAATAAACTACCCACTATAAGGACGTTTGAAAACTCATTGAATTGAATAATATAATTTGTTGTGTCAAATGCAACTGATGGCACTATGTAAGTAAGATAATATTTTTCTTTCAAATATATGGAAACAGATACTACAACTATAAAAAAGCAAATCTTTGTGAAAAAATACAACCTTTTCATCATTTTGTCTACACCTCCTATATAATTCATTTTTAGTATATTGGATCTAATCTATATTTCAATATGAATGAACTAAAAGGTAAATTTCTAATCTAAATGGTTCATGTGCCATTCATATTAGAATTATTCCGTTTGTGGTACCAGTGTTGAAAAAAGTGATTGATTTTTTTAAGATGTAAACAGGTGATAGGATTGTTTGATTGATTAGAAAACACTTTAGGTGAAAGGAAGATTAATATAATGAAAATTGCGATAATAGATGATGATTCTATTTTTATGGATGAAGTTAAGGATATTATAGGTGAAAGGATTAATAAAATAGGTATAAATGATTTTTCAATCTCTACATTTTCTTCACCTGAGCAGTTATTGGTAGACATTCATTCATTTGATTTGCTTATTATAGATGTTGAAATTAATCAATATAATGGAATCAGTATATGCAATCAAATTAGAAAATTTAATACTGACATTATTATTATGTTTATTAGTTCTTACACAACATATGTATTTAATTCCTTCACTGTTTCACCATTTTCGTATATTTTAAAGAAGGATTTGAATAATAAGGGAATATCCGAAATTGATCGTTGTCTGCAATTTTATATGAATAAAAATAAAACAATTAAAATCTCATCATTCGGCATTGAATATTCTCTTGTTCAAAGAGATATCAAAGTCATTTCTAAAATAAGTGACAAATGTGTTTTTTATTACAACGATAAACAATTTGAAGCAAGAATGAACTTAAAAGATATACTTATGGATCTTTCACCATTTTTTGTTCAGATCAATAAATCTGATATTATAAATTTGAATTTTGTATCTGATATTCATAAAGATGAAATAACTTTAAATAGTGAAGAAAAGTATTATATCAGCCGTAGAAAGATAAAAGACATTCATGAAAAGTGGATGCAATTTTTGAGGGATGGAGGATAAGGTTATATTATGGGGGATTTTGTTGTTAACTTTTTTGAATCGTTAGGATATGTATATTTTGTATCACAATGTATAAACAGAAACGAAAAATACAAACTTTTACATAGTTATTTTTTATTTATAGCATCATTGGTTATTTTAACAGTGTCATCATATCTTACTCATATTGATCAGATTTCACTATTTCTTATCAATGCTATCGCATTTTTAATATGTTACTGGTATTCTAGTAATTCCTCTATTGAAATTATATTCTTACTACTATATGTTGAAACATTAATTATCATCTCAAATATATTTTCATTATTTCTGTTTCAAAATATATTTCATACAAGTATATCACTTATTTTTTCAACGCCTCGATTACTCATTTTAACTTCGTTATTCAGCAAGCTGTTATTTTGTTCATTGAGTTTCTTTTCTGCTAAGATTATGAAGAAAAGAAATTTTGCCTTTAGCAAATCCTTGCTCATATTAGTTATTATCATTTCTATTTCTTTTTTCACCTTAGCATATAGCTTTACAAATTTAGTGTCTAATCGTGTTGACCAACAAACATATTTTATATTCTTGATTAGTTTATCTGTTTTGTTGGTTCTAAATTATGTGTTATACAACATTTTAAAAGAAGAAAATTACAAACAGATGATAAAAAATATTCAATATTCTGAATTCGAAAATATGAAATTTTTCATTGAGGCAACAAAAAGTATTAATGATGAAAATAGAAAATTAAAACATTGTCTAGAAAATGTTCTTCTTATTTTAAATAAAGAGAAGCAAAATCAGAACATAAAAAATATTTGCTTGAAACTACAAAATATCAAAAATAATACACAGTTTATAGAAACAGAAAACAATGTTATTAACAATATTTTTAACACGGTAATGCTTGTTTACAAAGATAAGAATATTCAATGGAATTTATATCTGGAAAGCAGTCTTTTAGAAATTGAATCCCTTGATTTAGCAATCATTTTAGATTCATTGCTTAAACTTGTTATTGAGAATATTGATACCAACAAAGAAGTTGTATTCAAAACTAGAGAAAAATCAAAGTTTTATTTGAATACCCATAATCTACAGGTAACGATTTAAGAGA
>UMIN01026163.1_pt1 | contig 18391 bp, 9 predicted proteins | sample 1965811 | NCBI WGS metagenome assembly UMIN01 (sample SAMEA4836123, study PRJEB28245) | human gut metagenome | biome: gut microbiome; material: fecal sample | place: Denmark | collected 2008
CGATCCGAAACCGCAAGGGCAACGAACCGGCGGCAAGCAGACCCCGGACGGGCAACAGCCGCAGGACAAGGACGCCGCGGCACGCCCGGCACGCCGCCGCAACCGTAACCGGGGCAGGCAAAAACCGGACAGGCAAAACGCAGCGGCCGCAAACACGGAACGGAGACAGGATGACCGAAAATCCGGAAGTCAGAAACCCGCCCGGGACAAACGGGAAACGGGAAGCCCCGAGGCACCCCGAAAAACGCAGGCGCCGGAGAAGAAAAAGTCCGGCATGGGCAGCTGGCTGTCCGGCATCCTCAGGCCGGGCCGCAAATAACCACCGGGCAACGTGCCCGCCAGCCACACCACCATCTGGAAATGCCGGAGCGTCGCTCCGGCATTTCACATTTTTGCACATCGCGGCCCACCACCTTGTCCCGGCCAGCCATTCGAAAACGGCCACGCCACAAACCCGCACCGGCGTCAGCAGACGCTACGGCAACCGGACGGCAGAACAGGGAAATCCGGCCCGGCTCCGAAAAGCCTTAAAAATAGCAACTTTCCGCCTTCGGCAGGTAATATTGATTGGATTTCGCCGTTAAATGATTACTTTTGCAGGACATAAAGCGAAACATACCGAAAAAATATGACATCCTTCAAACGCTGGAACAACATCGTCGGCTGGGCGGTCTTTGCCATCGCCGCACTGGTATACCTGATGACGATGGAACCGGTTTCGAGCCTCTGGGACTGCTCGGAATTCATTGCAACCTCCTATAAACTCGAAGTCGGGCACCCTCCCGGAGCCCCGCTGTTCATGATGCTGGCGCGCCTGGCGACGCTCTTCGCCGCCGGCAACCCGGACTTTGTGGGCATGGCGGTGAACGGCATGAACTCCATCGCCAGCGCATTCTGCATCCTGTTCCTGTTCTGGACGATCACACACCTGGCGCGGCGCCTCGTGACCCGCGACGGCAGCCAGCTCACCCGAGCCAACGTGTGGGCCATCCTGGGTGCAGGCATCGTGGGTGCCCTGGCCTACACCTTCACCGATACGTTCTGGTTCTCGGCCATCGAGGGTGAGGTCTACGCCCTCTCGTCGATGTTCACGGCGCTGGTCGTATGGCTGATGCTCAAATGGGAGGAGGAGGCCGACCAGCCCCACTCGTCACGCTGGATCGTACTGATCGCCTACATGATGGGACTGTCGATCGGCGTGCACATCCTCAACCTGCTGACCATCCCGGCGCTGGTGTTCATCTACTATTTCCGCACGACGGAGAAGGTGACTTTCAAGGGCATCGTCTACGCCACGCTGATCGCGGGCGCCATCCTGATCTTCGTCAACAACATCATCATCCCCTACACGGTCTACGTCGGGGCGATGCTCGACCTTTTCTTCGTCAACACGCTGGGGCTGCCCGTCAACTCGGGCATGGTGCTCTTCGCACTGGCGCTGATCGGCGGCATGGGCTGGGCTTCGTGGTACACACACCGCAAAGGCAAGGTCGTGTGGAACATCGTCCTGCTCTCGACGACCATGATCCTCATCGGGTTCTCGTCCTACGCTTCGGTGACGATCCGTGCCGCCGCCAACCCGCCGATGAACAGCAACAACCCCAACAATCCCCACGCACTGATGTCGGTGCTCAACCGCGACCAGTACGGTGACCGGCCGCTGCTGTTCGGCGCTTACTACTCGGCCCCGCCCGAAGGGTACAAGGAAAAGCATTTCTACTACCTCGACGAGGACGGCAAGTACAAGCCCGCATCGGTCATCACGGGATATACCCACGCCCCGGAATTCATCCACTTCTTCCCCCGCATGTGGGATGCGCGCAAAGGAGAGAAGGAGTACAAGCAATGGGCCGCCTACCGCACCAAAACCGAGATCATGCGCGACGAAAAGGGCGAAATCGTCCGCGACTCGCAGGGACGCCCCATGCAGGGCGAAGTGCTCGACTTCGGCACCAAGAAGGTATACGACGACGGGTACGAACCGCGCACGATCGTCGAGCCGACGTTCCTCGAGAACCTCAACTATTTCTTCAACTACCAGCTCTCGTACATGTACTGGCGCTATTTCCTGTGGAATTTCGTAGGGCGCCAGAGCGACATACAGCCGACCCGCGTGACGATCACCGACGGCAACTGGCTGTCGGGCATCAAGTGGATCGACGAGAAATACCTCGGGCCGCAGGACGATCTGCCGCGGGAGATCGCCGACAACAAAGGCCGCAACACCTACTATTTCCTGCCGTTCCTGCTGGGGCTGATCGGACTGATCTACCAGCTCAACCGCGACCAGCGGAATTTCTCGATCGTCATGTGGCTCTTCATCATGACGGGTATCGCGCTGGTTTTCTATTTCAACACTTCGCCGGGCGAACCGCGTGAACGCGACTACGTCTACGCAGGGTCGTTCTACGCATTCTGCATATGGATCGGGTTCGGCGTACTGGCCATCCGCGACCTGGTCGCATGGCTCACCAGGCGCAACAACGTCACGGCCGCCGTGGCGGCGACGGTGGTCTGCATGGGCGTGCCGACGATCCTCGCGGCGCAGAACTGGGACGACCACGACCGTTCGCACCGTTACATGGCGCGCGATATCGGCTGGAACTACCTGATGTCGACGCTGCCCAACTCGATCATCCTCAACTACGGCGACAACGACACGTTCCCGCTCTGGAACAACCAGGAGATCTACGGCGTACGCCCCGACGTGCGTATCATGAACACCTCCTACCTGGGCGGCGAATGGTACATCGACGAGATGAAAACCAAGGCCAACGACGCCCCGGGCGTACCCTTCTCGCTGCCCAAGAGCAAGTATACCTTCACCAACGACTGGGTGCCGGTGGACAACCGCTTCGACCGCGCGGTGGACATCAAGGACGTGATCGAATTCGTGCGCAGCGAAGACCCGCGCAGCAAGATCAAGCTCTCGGACGGGACGATGACCGACTACATCCCGACCAAACGCATCGCACTACCAGTGAACAAGGAGAACGCCATCGCCTCGGGCATCGTCGCCGAAAAAGACCGCGCCCAGATGGTCGACACGGTCTACATCAACCTGCGGAAGAACTCGATCGACAAGACGCAGCTCATGATCCTCGACATGCTGGCCAACTTCGACTGGAAGCGCCCGCTCTACATGACGCAGGTCTACATATTGCAGGATTTCGGACTGATGGATTACCTCCAGTTCGACGGCTACGCCTACCGTTTCGTGCCGATCCTCACTCCCGTGCAAAACCCCTGGGAAATCGGGCGCATCGACGCGGATTACGCGGCGCCGCTGCTCAAGGAGACATTCCGCTACGGGAATCTGGCCGACCCGAGGGTATATGCCGATTACTTCATCCAATACAACCTGAGCGCCTCGCACGCCCGCGATGCCTTTGCCCGCGTGGCAAAGGAACTACTGCGGCAGGATCGCGCGCAGGAAGCCGTCGAACTGCTCGACATGGGGCTTGAGAAGCTGCCCCCGTCGCAGATACGCTTTACGGACTCCAACACCTATCCGTTCCTCGAAGCGTACTACGCCGCTTCGGCGATGGGCGTGGAGGATGCGGCCGACAAGGGCGACGCACTGCTGCGCGAATACGCCAGGACGCTGATCGAGTACATCGAATATTACCTGCGTTTCGACGGCGTGCAGGGCGACATGGTGTCGCCTATCATCGACGAGAAACTCGACCAGCTGGGCGACGTCTACTACCTGGCTGTATATGCCGGTCGCAAGGAAATCATCGGCGAGATCAACGCCTATTACCGTTCGCTCGGGGTCGAAGAGGAGAACCTCGTGGATGTGGGCGACAAGCCCCACCAGGTCGATACGACCCTTATCCCGCGCAAAGACACCGCGCAATAGCAACTACCACGGACAAAAGGCGAAAGCCCCTCCTTTGCGGAGGGGCTTTTCCCATATTACGGATCGGGGCTTCCGGGCGGAAACAGTGCAGCTGCAACAACCAAAACCGCCTCATCCCGTCCCCGGGCACCCGCCGTAAAAAGACAGGGAACCCCCGCCTCGGTGGGTTCCCTGCGGTCAAAACGGTATCGGCAGCAACGGGTACACATTTTCAGTGACGCCTCATCCCGCACAGTGAGTTGCCAAGCCGTTTTGGCGCGTTTCCTGTATGATGACAAAGATAGGCAAATTCCCCGATAATGATGTATAAATCATTATCAAATATTGGGGAGGTTTGTTTCTTTGTTAACATGAAACAACCTTGGCGGGACATAACATTACTGAAGGCGATCGCAGGTCGGCTCAGGGAACTGCGTGCAGAAAAAGGTGTTTCCCAGGAAACCGTCTACGAGGACACGGGCATCCATATCGGCAAGATCGAGACCGAGAAATACAACATCACGGTAAGCACCCTCGCCCGGCTCTGCCGCTACTACGGCATATCGCTCGGCGCATTTTTCGACCTGATAGAACGGGAATGAGCAACGCCCCTCCGGAGAGGGGCGTTGTTTTGTCATTTGGTTTCAGGTTCTCCGTCAGGCTGTTCCCGCTGCTGTTTGTCGTCGTCCTTTTTCCTGTTATACAGGAATCGTTTGATCTTGTGCGTCGGAGTCTTTGCAAAATCATCCTTTTCCTCGACCACCTCCGAAATCCGCGAGAAGCGGTTGACCTTGGCGTTCACGAAATCCATAATCTCCTTCTTGAGCTGCTCGGTCTTTGCCTCCCAGGCCTCCTTCTGGGTTTCCCACTCCTCACGCCAGTTGTCGACCATGGCCTCGATCTCGTCGCGGTTGAAATGCACCAATGCCACGAGGCGCCCCTCCTGTTCGGTGACGATCGAATCGGCGATATATACGTGCGAATTGAGTACGGTTTCGATATCCTCAGGATAGATGTTCTCACCGCCGGGGCCTACGATCATGTTCTTCAGGCGGCCCTTGATATAAAGCCAGCCGTCCTTGTCGAATTCGCCCAGGTCGCCCGTGCGGAACCAGCCGTCGTCGGTAAAGACCTCCTTCGTCGCCTCGGGGTTCTTGAAATACCCGAGCATGACGCTGGGCGTCAGCGCCACGACCTCGCCCTGCCGGGTGTCGGGGTTGATATTCTCCAGGCGCAACTGTACGCCCGGCGCCTGGGGCCCGGTCGAACCGAGGCGCACCTGCGAAGGTGCGGCGCCCGCCAGCAGCGGCGCGGTCTCGGTAAGCCCGTAGCCGATGGCATAAGGGACTTTCGCCTCCAGCAGGAACTTTTCGGCACCGCCGTCGAGTTTGGCGCCCCCGATGCCGAGGAACCGCAGACGCCCGCCGAAGAGCTTGAGCAGTTTCTTGCCCGCGACGCGGTGGAGGTAGCGGCGCAAGAATCCCACCTTATAGAGCGTACGCCAGAAACCGTTGGAATTGAATTTGGCCAGTACCTGGTGGCGGTAGATCTTCTCGATGATGAGCGGCACGATCAGCATGACCGAGGGACGCACGGCACGCAGCGCCGGCATCAGCGCCGAGGCCGTGGGCGGACGGTCGAGATAAACCACCCTGGCGCCCATCGAGAAGGGATAGATCATGCCTATGGAACATTCGTAGGTGTGCGAAAGCGGCAGCACCGAGAGGAATACGTCGTCGGGCAGTACGGGAAAGATGCTCGACGAGATCCCGACCTGGGCGCAGAGTGCCGCGTGGGTCAGCATCACCCCCTTGGGCTTCGAGGTCGTACCCGAGGTATAGATGATCACGGCCAGGTCATCGGGCTTCGGTACGGCCATGGAGCCCTCCCCCTTGACACGCTGAGCGATGACGCCCAGGTTCTTGGTGCGCACCACGACGTTCAGCCGTTCGATGGTCTGTTTCGAGAGTTTGGTAAAGAGCCGGTCGGAAACGAGCAGGGCCTTGGCTTCGGAATGCGCGATGATCATGTCGAGCTCCTCGCCCGAAAAATCGGGCAGGATCGGCACGGCGACCATGCCGGCCGAAGTGACGGCGAAATAGCATACACCCCAGTTGGGCATGTTGCTGCTGAGCAAGGCGACCTTGTCCCCGGCATGGAGCCCCGCACAGGTAAGTATCTCCTGCACTTTTTCGATACGCCGGCCCACCTCGGCATAAGTCACGTCGTCGCCTTCGAACATCGAAAATGCGACTTTCGACGCGAACTTCTCCACGCTGTTGCGGGCCAGTTCGTAAAGTGTATTGATGGTCATAATACGTTTCGTTTTAACTACGTTTCAATAACGCGAAAGTTTGGGGCGAAATTACTAATTTCCGGTTAAAAATCACTATTTTTGAACCAAAATAATAAAATGCTCGACCATCAGTACATCAAAAAACTTGCCGCCGATGCGGGGTTCGACCTTTGCGGCCTGGCCCCGTGCCGGCACCTGGTCGAGAACGAGTCGATGCTGCGGGCATGGCTCGGCAAGGGCTACCAGTCGTCGCTGGCCTACATGGAGCGCAATGTCGAGAAGCGCGCCGACCCGCGCAAACTGGTTGAGGGCGCACGTACGGCCGTGGTCTGCGCCGTGAGTTACAAAAACCGCGCAGGCGAGGGCTACCCTCCCGGACACCGCACGAAAGTAGCTTCCTATGCCTGTGCGGCCGACTACCACACGACGATCAAGGGAATGCTCGGCCGGATGCTCGATGCACTCCGCGCCTCCCGCCCCGATCTGTCGGGGCGGGCGTTTGTCGACACGGCGCCGTTGCTCGAAAAACAGCTGGCCGTCGAGGCCGGGCTGGGCTGGATAGGCCGCCAGTCGCTGCTGGTGACACCCCGTTTCGGCACCTATGTCCTGCTGGGCGAATTGTTGCTCACGGACGATGCCGACGTCTACGACCCGCCGTTCGAAGGGTCGCGCTGCGGACGCTGCCACAATTGCATCGAAAGCTGCCCGACGGGCGCCATCGTCGCCCCGAAGGTGATCGACACGGGACGCTGTATCTCCTGCCACACGATCGAGAAAGAGCCCACCGAAGGAATCGGCCTCGACGGCTGGATCTTCGGCTGCGACCGCTGCCAGAGTTGTTGCCCCCACAACCAGAAGGCCCCGATGCACACCAACCCGGCCTTCGACCCCGTGTTCGACCCGCTGGCGATGGACGCCGAGGCGTGGCTGGCGATGGACGAAGCGGAATTCGAAGCCCGTATGGGCACGACACCGCTGACCCGCAGCGGACTGGCACGCATCCGAAGCAACATCGCCGGCACCCCCGGCCCCGAATAACCCGTCCCCGCATACGCAGGACAGACGCCCCGCGCTTCCGCCGCAGCAACAACCCGGGCATTCGGCACGACTTCCACATCCACCTTAGGGCAAACCCACGCCCCGGCCGGAAATGCAAAACCCGGCCCGGAACAAACGCCGGACACCGCGGTTTCCTGCCCGCCCGCAATAAAAAGCCGATTCCGCGAGGGGGGGGGCATATTCCGCACAAAAAAAGCGGGTTCTCACGAACCCGCTTCATATCGGCACTTACCCCGTTTACTTGGAAAGTTCGGCCAGGGCAGCCTTGGCATTCTCGGCAGCCGGGCCGTCGGTCACCTGCTTGAAGGCGGCGATTGCCTGCGGCTTCATCTCCTTGGCATTGTAAGCGGCGCCCAGCAGGTAGTACATCAGGCTCTTGTCGGCCGGATCGGTCTGAGCATCGGCAGCAGCCTGTCCCAGTTCGATAACCTTGGCATAGTCCTTCTTGTTGGCATAAGCCTGCAGACGGACATTCTGCGCCAATGCGCTCTGGGGATTCTTGGCCAGCAGGTCGTCGGCCATCTTGATGATCCCGTCGAAATCGTTGGCAGCCTGCATCTTGGCAACCATATTATTGGTATAGAGCGCCATATCCTCCTTGGCCTTGGCAGCATCTTCGGCATATTTGGGGTGCGTCTTGGCAGCAACGGCCTCGTAGATTTCCATACCCTTTTCGTACTGCGACATATCGCCGCTGCTCATGGCCATTTCGCAATAGCTCATCGCCAGGTTGAGCGCCATGCCCGTGTTGTCGGGGTCGGCGGCATAGCCCTTGGCGAAGATTTCCGACGCGGTGGCATAGTCCTTATTGTTGAAAGCGTCGCCGCCCTGTATCTGGTAAATCTTGGCAACCCAGCCGTTCGACTTGGCCATCTGGTTCATGTCGCCGTAAAGTTCGGCCAGCTCGGCCGATTTCTCGAAGTTCTTCAGCGCCTCGTCGTAATTCTTGGTCTTCAACGCGCCGCCGCCCAGCATGAAATAGCATTTGGGCAGCGTCGATTTTGCCGTAGCCACCATCGAAGCGGCACTCTCGTTGTCCATGCCCTGGTCGATGACCTGTTCGAACTTGGTAGCTGCCTCGGTGAAATTCTTTGCTCCGAAAGCGGCCGCCGCCTCATTGTAAATTGCCGTGACATCCTGCGCCGAGAGCGATACGGCCCCGAACAGCGCAATTACCGATACTAATAATTTTTTCATTCTTCTATTCGTTTTTTAAGTTTTTCAGTTCATACATCCCGGTTTGCGGGTACGTTGGATGCAAAAGTATATTTTTTTTCTTTTTTTTCAAAATCTAAATACGGCCTAATCGCGTAACCCGGCGAAAAAAGAGGTCATCAATGCCTCGCATTCCCCGCCGAGGATGCCGCGCACGACCGTCGTTTTCGGATGGAAGACCGCCTCGGAATAACGTCTGTAACCCTTCTTGGGATCGTCGGCACCCCACACCACACGCCCTACCTGTGCCCAGCCGATGGCTCCGGCGCACATGATGCACGGCTCGACGGTGACATATAACGTACACCCTTGCAGGTATTTGCCGCCGAGGGTCGACGCCGCGGCCGTGAGGGCCTGCATCTCGGCATGGGCCGTAGGATCGGAGAGCGTTTCGACAAGGTTGTGGCCACGGCCCACCACCGCACCGTCGGCTACAACTACCGCACCGATCGGCACCTCTTGTTCATTTAACGCTTTGCGGGCCTCGTTTAGTGCGAGGCGCATGAATTTTTCGTCGGTTTTCCGCTGTTCTTCCATTTCGGGTATTTTCCGCAAAAATAGACAAACTTTTACAAACGGCCTCGTCCGGCGGCGGATTATCCCGCGCAGGAGCCGCCGCGGCACGCCCCGCGCCAAATAAAAATCCCGGCCCGCGTTCCGTATTTCGCTTCTTTTATTTAACTTTGCGGGTTGCAAGGACAAAACAAACAAAAAATACAAACCCCTATGTACAGAACCCATACGTGCGGCTGCCTGAGAGCCGAAAACGTAAACCAGACCGTCACCCTCGCCGGATGGGTGCAGAAAGTGAGGAACCTCGGCGCCATGACCTTCATCGACCTGCGCGACCGCTACGGCATTACTCAGGTCGTCATCGAGGAGCACTCGCCCGCCGAAGCCCGCCAAACGGCATGCTGCGTGGGCCGCGAATGGGTCATCCAGGTGGTCGGCAAGGTCATCGAGCGGCAATCGAAAAATCCCAGGATGGCAACCGGCGACATCGAGGTCGCCGCCCAGAAGGTGACCATACTCCACGAAGCCGAAGTTCCCCCGTTCACGATCGAAGAGGTTTCGGACGGCGGCGACGACCTGCGCATGAAATACCGCTACCTCGACCTGCGCCGCCCGCCGTTGCAGCGCAACATGATCCTGCGGCACAAGATGGCGCAGGAAATCCGCCGCTTCCTCGACGCGGAAGGCTTCCTCGAGATCGAAACCCCCTATCTGGTCAACTCGACGCCCGAAGGCGCCCGCGACTTCGTCGTCCCCAGCCGCATGAACCCCAACCAGTTCTACGCCCTGCCCCAGTCGCCGCAGACCCTCAAACAGCTGCTGATGGTCGCCGGCTACGACAAGTATTTCCAGATCGTGCGCTGCTTCCGCGACGAAGACCTGCGCGCCGACCGCCAGCCCGAGTTCACACAGATCGACTGCGAAATGTCGTTCGTCGAGCAGGAAGACGTGCTGGAGATTTTCGAGCGCTGGGCCAAGCACATGTTCAGGGAGGTAATGGGCATCGAACTGACTGAACCGCTGCGCCGTATGCCGTGGATCGAGGCGATGGAGAAATACGGTTCGGACAAACCCGACCTGCGCTTCGGCATGGAGTTCGCCGACCTCACCGACCTTGCGAAAGGCCACGGCTTCCAGGTCTTCGACGACGCAGAATACGTCACGGGATTCGCCGCCACGGGCTGCGCCGCCTACACGCGCAAGCAGATCGACGCCCTCACGGAGTTCGTCAAGCGCCAGCAGATCGGCGCCAAGGGGCTGATCTGGATCCGCGTCGAACAGGAGGGCGTAAAATCGTCGGTCGACAAGTTCTACACGCCCGACGAGATCCGGAAGATGGCCGGCCGCTGCGGCGCCAAGGCCGGGGACATGGTCTTCATCCTCTGCGGCAAGAAGTTCAAAACGCTGACACAGCTCTGCGCCCTGCGTCTGGAAGTGGCTCAGCAGTTGGGACTGCGCGACCCGAAGAAGTTCGCGCCGCTCTGGATCGTGGACTTCCCGCTCTTCGAGTGGGATGACGAAACGCAGCGCTACTACGCCATGCACCACCCGTTCACCTCGCCCAAGCCGGAGGACGTACAGTATATCGACAGCGACCCCGGCCGCGTACGTGCCAACGCCTACGACTTCGTGTGCAACGGCACCGAAATCGGCGGCGGTTCGATCCGTATCCACGACTCGAAGCTGCAGGCCAAGATGTTCGAAGTGCTGGGCTTCACGGCCGAACAGGCACAGCTGCGCTTCGGGTTCCTGATGGACGCCTTCAAATACGGCGCACCGCCCCACGGGGGCCTTGCGTTCGGCTTCGACCGCCTGTGCTCGCTCTTCGGCGGCTCGGACTCGATCCGCGATTACATCGCCTTCCCGAAGAACAATGCGGGCCGCGATGTGATGCTCGACGCCCCGGGCTGCATCGACCAGGCGCAGCTCGACGAGCTCTGCCTCTCGCTGGTAAAGCCGGAAGAGTAACGCCCGGCCGGGTTCCGTGCGATACAGGGTGCCGCCTGACGGCGGCACTTTTTTTTGCCCGCATCCACGGCACCGCATTTGCCTGTTCCGGGAAAAATACCTATTTTTGGATCATAAAACGACACGGATCATGTCAGCTCCCTTAGCCGAAAGACTGCGCCCCCGCACGATAGACGAATATATCGGGCAGGAGCACCTCGTGGGTAAGAACGGTGTGTTCCGCAAGTTCTTCGAAACGGGCAACGTGCCGTCGTTCATCCTTTGGGGCCCGCCGGGCGTGGGCAAAACCACGCTGGCGAAGATCGTCGCCACGCAGCTCGACCGTCCGTTCTTCACGCTCTCGGCCGTCACGTCGGGCGTCAAGGACGTGCGCGAAGTGATCGAGTCGGCCCGCAAACAGCGCTTTTTCGACGCCAAGCCGCCCTTCCTGTTCATCGACGAAATCCACCGTTTCAACAAAAGCCAGCAGGATTCGCTGCTGGGAGCCGTCGAGCAGGGCGTCGTGACACTCATAGGCGCCACGACCGAAAACCCTTCGTTCGAGGTGATCTCGCCGCTCCTGAGCCGCTGCCAGGTCTACATCCTCAAATCGCTGGAGGACAAAGACCTGCAAACGCTGCTCGACCGGGCGCTGACGACCGACACGGAACTCAAAGCACGCCAGATCGAAGTGAAGCAGACGGGTGCGTTGTTCAAATTCTCGGGCGGCGACGCCCGCAAGCTGCTCAATATCCTCGACATACTGGCCGGGGCGACGGAGGGCAAACTGACGATCACCGACCAGTACGTCACCGACTGCCTGCAACAGAACATCGCCCTCTACGACAAGAACGGCGAGCAGCACTACGACGTCATCTCGGCCTTCATCAAATCGGTGCGGGGCAGCGACCCCAATGCCGCGATCTACTATCTGGCGCGCATGCTGGCCGGAGGCGAAGAGCCACGCTTCCTCGCACGGCGGCTGGTGATCCTCGCCTCGGAGGACATCGGGCTGGCGAACCCCAACGCACTGCTGCTGGCCAACGCCTGTTTCGACACGGTACACAAGATCGGCATGCCCGAAGCGCGGATCACGCTGGCAGAAACGACGATCTACCTGGCCACCAGCCCCAAGAGCAACTCGGCCTATATGGCCATCAACAAGGCGATGTCGCAGGTCGAGCACGACACCACGAACCGCCCCGTGCCGCTGCACCTGCGCAACGCCCCGACCAAGCTGATGGACAAGGCAGGCTACGGCAAAGGGTATAAATATGCACACGACTACGCGGGCAATTTCGCCGAGCAGGAGTTCCTGCCCGAAAGCCTCGCAGGGACGAAATTCTACGAACCCAACACCGGGAATGCCACCGAGGCGAAGATCGCCCAGCGCATGCAGGAGTTGTGGAAGGACAAGTATAAATAGTACATCGAAGATTTCCGGCGGCACGCGCGGCATACGCACGATTCCCGGCCCGGCAACCCGCATCACGACCATAAAATGAAACGCATCGGCATCATATCCGACACCCACGGGACATTCGACGACACGCTGCGCGAATTCCTCAAGGACGTGGACGAAATCTGGCATGCGGGCGACATCGGCTCGCTCGAACTGGCCGACACGATCGCGTCGTTCAAACCCCTGCGCGCCGTCTCGGGCAACATCGACGGAGGGCTCACACGCCGCGTCTACCCTGATTTCCTCGCATTCGAATGCGAGGGCGTGCGGGTGCTGATGACCCATATCGGCGGCTACCCGCGCCATTACAACCCGCGCGCAGCGGCAAAGATACAGGCGCTGCATCCCAAACTCTTCATCGCCGGGCATTCGCATATCCTCAAGGTGGTCTACGATCCGGTTTACGACCTGCTGCATGTCAACCCGGGCGCAGCCGGCGAATACGGTTTCCACAAAGTCCGCACGGCCGTGCGGCTGGTGATCGACGGCGCCGACATGCGCGACATGGAGGTCGGAGAGTGGCCGCGGAAATAATCCGCACCGGGAGACAAACCGGCAACCGAGTTCATTCCGGAAGCCCTCCCGGAAACAAGGGAATCCCGATCCGCTGTCGGGCACGCCCCCGAATGACGGCGGCCCGGCACCCGGACGCCCTGTACGCAATGGCCCCCACGGGTTTGGCGGAATAAGTCCGCAGGGAATCCGCCACGAAGCCGTACCGAAGACGCCCGCCCGAAAATACGCCGGAAAATCCACGCCGGGGCTTCATCCAAATAAGGCGGGCGCCGCAAAATTGCGGCGCCCGCCTTAATACCCCGGGAACGACCCGGCTGCGGATTATTCGGCAATCTCGATCCGCACCGGGCCGAGTATTCCGGCCTTCGTATCGCCGCGGTAGACCGTCGGCGAAGAGAGGAAGAGATTGGCCGTCGTATTGCAAACCCGGATTTCGATCCGGTTGGCACCGTCCTGCAACAGTCCGGTCACATCGAAACGCCAGGGCGGCGTCAGCCGCAAACCGGCCTCTCGCCCGTTGACCAGCACCCGGGCCGTCGAGACGACCTCGCCCAGGTCGAGTGTCACACGACCCGCGGGTTTCTTCGACAGCGTAAAGTCCCGGCCGTACCACGCCGCACCGGAATAAGTACGCAAGGCATCGTTACGGCACCAGTCGCCGACCGTATAGCGTCCCGCCCCGCAAACCAGCTTCACAGGGCCGTCTATCGCCGCACCGCCGGCATACCCGCGCTCTTCGGTAAGCGTCAGCGACACCTCCGCCGGAAGCCTGGCACGCCGGGGCAACACGGCACGGTAGGTCACGGCGCCGTCGCTGCGGCGTGCGACCTCGGCGACCCGGCATTTCCGGCCATCGGCACGCACTTCGGGTTTCCGGCCAAAGGCCGTGAATTCCAGCGCCTCCAGCCCGGGCGCCGCCGTGAAGGTGAACCGCGCCCGCGTGTCCGCCGTCTTCCGGCTGTCGAACGGCAGCAGCGCCCGGTCGCCGCGGAACTTCATCCGCAACGGGGCCTCGGCCAGCGTCTCGGGCGCGATGTCCGCCTTCCCGTCACGCAGGGCGAACCGCGCCGTGCCGAACGAATCGTAATGCAGCACGATCTCGTTGATGCCCTTCTTCAGAACGACCTGTGCCGCAGGCTCGCGCCGTTCCCCGCCGACATAGAACCCCACGGGGCGGATCCCGCCCCATTCGGCGTCGTACAACCCGTCACGCGGGGCATCCACGCAGGTGTAGAGGTAATAATCCTTCATTCCGGATGCCTCGGCCTTGCGAACCATGCCGTTGAAAGCCCGTTCGGTCGCACCCAAGCGGATGAAATCGTCGTACATCTCCGCCTTCAGGCCGTGCCAGCCCTGATGCCCGAAGTCGCCCTCGACGCCCCAGCGCCATGAGAACGCATAGGGCCGCCACTCGTACCGCACGCCAGCGGCCTCCACGCCCGACGCTGTGCCGGGCAGGTTGTCCAGCACCGTCCGTTCATCCACCGAGGCGGGTACCGCTCCCAGCAGCATGAACCGCTCCCCGAAGGTGAAACGTCCGCGGCCTTTCCGAGCCTCGCCGCCGAGCCGTTCGTATTCGGCATCATAAATACAGGCTCCGATCTTTTCGTCCGTCCCCGGCCACTGGTAATCGCCGAAACGGTTGTCCAGCAAGGGTTCCAGCCGGAAATCCCACTCCCCGCCGAGGTCGATCCGCTGCGTGCTCCCCGCGCCGGCGGATTCCGCCCCGACCTCCGCATCGCGGGAAGGGTCGAAGAGGATCAGCTGCATGTCCGTACGCTCCAGCGGCATCACCACCTCGGTTCCGGCATCCGTGACGGCGGCGACCCGCAGCGGGCGTTTCCCGCCCGTCCAGGGATCCCACAGCTCCGCGGCTCCCCATGCACGGAAACGGCACGTTGCGCCCCGCCCGACGTTATAGACCGCAAAGAGGTCGCGGCCGCCGATGCGGCGGTGCATGACGTAAGGGGTCGGATCCTCCGTCTTATGCATGGCAGAATGGGCCCCGACATCCGTGGCCGGACGGAGCAGCGTGAAATCGCGTTGCGTATTGCGGCCGATGAGTGCGATCGCATCCGCCGGGTCGCCGATACGGAAAACCCGGTCGTGCCCGCCCCCGAAGAGATCCGCCACCAGTTCCGTCAACGCCCGGCCGCCGCGCCCCTCCTTTTCGGAGGCCTCCGGCAGCGGGCCGATATTGATGACCATGCCGCCGTCGCGGACGAAGTCGCGCAGTTTTTCGAGCGACGAGTGGCGGATCGCCCGCATGGCGGGAACCACGACCACGCCGAACGACTCACCGGCCACATGCAACCGGCCGTCGCGCACCTCGGCGCGGCCGAGCGATTCGTAATCCATGTAGTCGAAGTCGATGCCGTCGCGGTAGATCGCCTCCCCGGCGGCAAAGGCGGCTTCGACAGCCTCGTTGCCGTACCCGGCCACCACCGGCTCGACGGGATAGAGGATCGCCACGTCGGCGACGTGGTATCCCTGCGACAGGATATAGCTTAGGCGCTCGGTACACTCCAGCAACCCGTCCATCTCGTCCCAGTAAGGCTCATGGAAATGGTTGCAGGGCGCCGCCCACTCCCACCAGCCCCCCATGGTCGTATAGTAAAGCCCGTGCAGGCTCAGCAGGTTCTGCCCCATGGCGAAATTGGCGAAGATCGCATCGGTCAGCTGCGCCGAGTTGGTCGACCACTCGCTGCTGTGGAAACCTTCGAGCCAGACGCGCTGGCGTTCGTAGAGGTGCGAGATCGACGAGGCGACCTTGTTTTTAATAATGTCCTTCTGCAACATCGGCTGGTCACAACCCGGAGCCTGGTTCCAACGCTGGGTACGGAAATAGTCGCCGAACTCGCCCACGTCGCGGCCACGGCCGCCGTGGTCGCATCCGAAAAGCAGCCCGCGCCGCTGGTGCCACTCATAGACGGGGATGAAGAAGTTTTCCTCGCTCAGCGCCACGCGCACGTCGTTATAGTCCATGCGTACCTTGACCGAACTGTCACCCAGGTCGACGAACAGCGCGTCGATCTGCGGCAGGATGTCGTATCCCTTGCGGCGCATGAACTCGTCGCGGAAAATATCGTTCCAGATATTGCCCTGCAGGTTGAAGTTCAGCTCATCGGAGAAGAAGAAATTGAGCCCCGTTTCCGATTCCCCGGGGAAACGGTCGGCAAAACGTTGGAAAAAGTGCCGCACGTAACTGTGCCCCGCCCGAGGGTGCATCGGATCGAGCGAAGGCAGGCGCCGCTCGACCTTCACTTCGGCCACGAGGGCCCGCGGCCAGGGGTTCTGCCACTCGACCCCGTCGGGCCCCGTTTCCGGCAACAGGTCGACCGGCGCCCCGTCGATCCGGCCCCGGGCATCGAGCGGGTAAGCGTTCAGCGAAAGCGGCCGCTGCGCATAAGCCCGCGAGAAACGCTCCCCGCGGCCGAGTTCCAGGCTGTCGAAATGCAGTTCCGAACCGTTGAGCGTCGGGTCTTCGGCCAGCATCTCGTCCACATAGGAGCCCTGCCCCACGCCCAGCGTATAGTCGCTCAGGCTGACGGTCATACCGCGTTTGCCGGCCTCGGTCATGAACCACCCGAAAAGCTCCCACCACGCCGGAGTGAAGAGGTCGGGCTTCGAACGGAATGTCCTGCCGTAGGTGATGCCGCCCGTATCGGTGTGGCAATAGTTGATCTGCAGGCTGCTGATCCGTTTCCGGGCCAGCATGTCGAGCTGCCAGGCGAGATGTTCGCGCGTCAGCGTGTCGCCGATCCACCAATAGAAGGGCACCTCGCCGTAACCTGCCGGCGGGGTGCGAAACCCCCTTTCGAGGTCTATATTCCCCGAACGGTCGGGATAGCCCGGTGGCAGCGGGCGCGGCGGTTGTGCAAAGGTCATGGCGGCGGCGAGCGCCAGGAGAGGGATCAGTATCCGTTTCATATTCTTTTCGGGTTGAAGTCGGTTGTCAACAGCCCCGGACGGGCCTTTTCCACAAAAATACAAAATTAAAAATACAAATAAACAAGGCCAGCACAATAAAAACGCACACGCCCCGTTTAATAATTACAATAACAATTGTTTTTCAAGGAGATAATGTCTTGGAAAAAAATTACATCCGGCTTCGGAAGGGTATTGATACGGCTTTCAGCCATCGTATCAAAAATAAAACATCCCGAATCATAATTGTATAACGGCAACTGACGCCCGGCACCGGCCGGCCCCTGTTTCAGCGGGTCAATACCGCTCCCGACACCGCACGGTACGGACAGCGGCGACCGCCGACCCGCACGACCCGGCCACCGACCGGAATACCCAGCCCGCAAGCCCCCCCATCCGCAGTAACAATCCCCGGCGCAAACGGCATCTTCCGCCACAGGAAACGCGCCCGGCGCTGCGGCCGGCAACAGGCAGCAAATCCCGGTGCAGCCGGTAACCCCGCACATGAAGCCGTCCGGTACAGAGCCGCCCGGCACCGCAGGCAGCCCCGGAAACCAAAGCCGGCGAACCCCGCCCCGCAAGAGCTCTTTCCGACACCGGCCGCAGGGAACCGATCCTGCCTCCGCGCACCCTTTCCATACTACAGGCGACACCCTTCCGAGGGAGCGTCTCTTCCCCGCGAAAAAGGCCGAAAACCCTTTCAGAATACACCCAAACCCGTTTCCGGCATCGCACGCCAAAAATTTCACCCACACAATCCACTCAGGGACAACACAATAAATGCCGACAAACAAGTTAACATAATATTTGGCAATAACACGCCGTTAGATAGGCGAAGAATCAAAAGTTAGAACATTAAATTTCATGACGACGCAACATGCAAGTAAAAATTTCAAAGACGCTCGAGGGCATCATCGCCCGCGCGGCGTTTAATACGACCAAGGCAGGAATCGACCACTCGTTGAAGGATTTTCTCATGCTGGAGATGCTCCGCGAAGAGGGATCACTCGCCTACCAGCTTTTATCCTCCCGCCTGAAGGACTGGGAGCTCTACCAGGTACGCCTGCGTATCGAACGCGAGGTATTGGGGTCGAGGCTGCGTGAGAAAACGGGCCCCGAAGAGTTTTACCGCGCCTTTACCGACGAGTTGTGCGCCGTATCGGGCGCCACGCGGAGCGTTTCTACGGCCCACGCGCTGCGAGCCATCGTCGGCGACCGCTCGACCGCGACATCGCGCGTACTCGAAATGTACGGCATCACGGGCGAAGTCGTATCCGAAGACATCAAGAAATTCGCCGCCGGCGACGACTTCCGCACGGAGATACAGGTACACATGCTCGACTTCGGCGAGGAAAACAAACCCGAAGAGAAAAACACATCGCACGTGCTCGACAAGTTCGGCGTAAACCTCACGCAGATGGCCCGCGAGGGCAAGATCGACCCCGTCGTGGGGCGCGAGCAGGAGATCGAGCGCGTAGTCCAGATACTCTCGCGCCGCAAGAAGAACAACCCGATCCTGATCGGCGAGGCGGGCGTAGGCAAGAGCGCCATCATCGAAGGGCTGGCACTGCGCATCGCAGGCGGCGAGGTGCCCTACACCATCGCCGACAAGACG
>UMIN01032755.1_pt1 | contig 18293 bp, 16 predicted proteins | sample 1965811 | NCBI WGS metagenome assembly UMIN01 (sample SAMEA4836123, study PRJEB28245) | human gut metagenome | biome: gut microbiome; material: fecal sample | place: Denmark | collected 2008
ATACGAATGTTGCCATCAATTACAGGCAGTTGTATGCCCAGGCCATGCATGACATATATAAAGGTGAACGTTACTGGCTGGACGATAAAGATGAGGCGATTCTGAAACAAACCAATCGCGATTTTGAACAGGTCACTCCGCTTGAGCAGCTTTTCAGTAGCTACTTCCAGCCTGCGGAAAGTGAAGAGGCGGGAGAGTGGCTGACTGCCATGGAAATCTTCAACTATTTGCAGACCAAGACCCGGGACAGATTGTCAATCAGTAAAATAGCATGCTTCGGCCGCTCACTTCGGAAACTGGACATTCCTTGTAAGAAGTCGAATAGGGGGACGGTTTATCTTTTGGAGAAGGTGGGGTGATTGGAGATGGATGGATTATTTTCAGGTGGGAGCGTATCATAATACCATACCAAAACAAACACGAAAAAAGGCTTCCAACTCGTGGAAGCCCCGGAAATCAAGTTGTATAATTTGCCGTCAAACAATAACTACACAACTGATAAAAATTCACGCCCAATTTTATGAAGTCCTTCTACAATACGCTCTCGTTGCTGTCTACGAGGCGTTTTAATCCCATTGGCATAATGACTAAGTAACTGTTCATTTATCCCCGTAGCCCGTGAAATAGCAGCTATTGAAGTATATTTCTCGCAGCTACGCAACAAAGCCGATGTCTCAAGTATCCATTCAAACTGATAATCCCCATCAGCCAACCAAGCAGCGACCTCATCCCCATCTGCCTGCATACCCTCCACATGGAAAGCAACAGCTTCAGCAATAGCCTGTTTCACCCCTTCAAATGTTTTATTGGTAACCACTACCGCTCCCGGAACCTGTTCATCAACGGATGCCGCATAATTCTTATTACACCATCCAATATTTACTTTTATAGTTACCATACGCTTTATTTTTTTATGCGAGGTGGTTATTTCCACCCTGCTTGTTTTCAAATACTGTTTAAAAGAAACTGATCCAAATCCTCACTTAATTTCCCTCTCACCGTCACCTTTCCGGCTATGTCCGGATGCTTAAACTGTCGATGGTCACCTTTACAGTAACTCAAGTACCATCCCGCAGCTTCCAGCATTTTAATGATCTCTTTTACTTTATAAACTTTCATCTCTTATGTGTTATTGTTTGACTCTTCAAAGGTATTAATATTAATACTAATATCCAAATAAAGATATTGGTGAAGTATTAATATTAATACCTTTTAACGGGGGTGAATAATTCTGTAACTATTTAGGTATGCTACCTGCTTGTTGTTAGCGGAGTATCTGTCATCCTTCGACAAGCTCAGAATGACAGATACTCAATATACGAATTAATTATGAGCATCTACTTCGTAGAAAATAAGCATTAGCATTATATTTGATTTTAGTACTAAAAAATGGACTTCTGAATAGTATCTTCTTACATAAAAATGACTTCTGAATAAGTTCTTCTTTTCTGTAACATTCTGAACTTTCCCGTATCTAAAGGGTAAATCAAAAAACGAATGATAATGAAGAAACTATTTTTTATCTTAGTGGCATTTCTTGCTTCTTCTTTCGCTTTAGCGCAAGATTATCCTTTTTCAGTAGTCAAGTCAGGAACGAGAAAGCAGGCCATTGTATTTATTCCCGGCTTTGCCTGTTCGGGAGATGTATGGAAGGAAAGTGTTGAAGTGTTGAAGGAGGATTATACTTGCTATGTTTTGACGATGGCAGGCTTTTCAGGAGTTGCACCGGAAAAGAATCCTTCATTTGAGAGTTGGAAAATGCAGATAGTCCGGTTTATAAAAGAGAAGAATATAGAAAAGCCGATTCTTATTGGTCATAGTATGGGAGGAGGGTTGGCACTTGCAATTGCGGCTGATTTTCCTTATCTTGCCGTGAAAATTGTAGTAGTGGATGCTCTGCCTTGTTTAATGGCTCTGAGTAATCCGGAATTTAAGCCAGTTCCTGCTAAGGATTGCTCGGAGATGATTAACCGGATCACTGCGATGAATGAAGAACAATTCGCCCAGATGCAAAGAATGAGTGCTGCAAGTCTTACTACCGATTCATCGAAATTCGATGAGATCGTAAGTTGGGGATTGAAGTCCGACAGGGAAACATTCGCTAAAATGTATTGTGATTTCTCGAATACCGATTTGAGGGAACGGATAAAGAGCATAACGGTTCCTTCTTTGATTTTACTGGAACCTCATTTCAGGAATATAGAAACAGTCATAAAAGAACAATATAAAAAATTGCCTACAGTGCAGTTTGCATATGCTAATAAGGGGTTGCATTTTGTGATGTTTGACGATAAAGAGTGGTTTATGAATCAGATACGTGAATTCATTAAAGAATAAATAGTGGAATTTGAAGTAATATATAAGGAATACTGGGGCAAAATATTCCGTTTGTGTATGGGATACGTAAACGACTATAATTTAGCGCAGGATATGGCTCAGGACACATTCATCAAGGTCTGGCAACATCTGCCTGCTTTCAGGAATGAAGCCAATATCAGTACCTGGATATTCCGCATTGCAACCAACAACTGCCTTCGTCAATTGGAGCGGCAGCAACGAATCGTTTCAACCGAATTATCTGTTGATTTACCCGAGGAGGAAGTTGTAGATATCGAACCTCAGATTCGCATATTGTATAAGTCCATAGCCGAACTTCCGGAGATAGACCGTATCATTATTTCGCTGGAACTGGAAGATGTCAGGCAATCGGATATTGCACAAATCGTAGGATTGTCCGAGAGCAATATCCGGGTGAAAATCCATCGTATAAAAGCGTTGTTAACAAAGAAAATTAAAGAGTATGGAAAATGATATAGATATTAGGGAGTTGTGGAACAAGCAGGCGGTTCCGGCTGTTGACCAGGCCGACATACTTGGAAAAATAAAAGGTTTCAGAAGAAAGGGGATTATGAGAACGACAATTCTCAATGCAGTCTTAGTGCTTACTATTCTTTTTATCATCTTTATCTGGGTATACTTTAAACCACAATTGATGAGTACCAAAATCGGTATTATACTGTCGATTCTGCCAATGGGAATGGTTCTCGTTTTTAATAGTGGGTTGACTTCATTATATAGGAAAATAGACGAAAAACAGTCGAATATGGATTACTTGAATGCTTTGCTAAAGGTTAGAAGCAAGGAACATATCATGCAGACCAAACTGATGAACCTCTATTTCATTTTATTGTCCGCAGGGATTGCACTCTATATGTATGAATATACTTTGAAAAGGTCTTTACTCTTCGGTGTGGCAGCATATTCTGTTGTACTTTTATGGATCGGTTTTAACTGGTTCTTTTTACGGCCGAGAATGATTGAAAAGAATAAGCGAAAGATGGAAGACTTGATAAAACAAATAAAGAAACTCTTATGAATTTCAGGGCCTGTATAGTCTCTAATTCTCAAATGCTGATGTAAAGAGCACTATTAGTCTATTCTGTTGCGGTAGAATTAAAGAAGAATCTGTAAATTTGTAGCAAAACAGATATGCATTATGCCTGAAACAATTCCTCAATTCTATAAGAGAATACGATGCTACGACCCGCGGCCGGATGCCGTTTATTCCAAAGAGAAAGAATATTTCAATCTCTTCTTCCGGCAATGTAACTTCGGGACGGTGCAATTCAGTTATCGGGATTTCTATAAAGTGACTCTGATAGTGGGGACGGGAAAATTGTATTATGCCGATAAATGGATATTGGTGGACCGTCCTGCCTTGTTATTCTCTAATCCTTTGGTACCTTATGCGTGGGAGTCAGTCAGTGAAGAACAGAAAGGAATGTTTTGCATCTTTAATGAACAGTTTGTACGAACGGAAGAGAAGAACGGCTCTTTAGCAAATACGCCTTTGTTCAGGCTGACGGGTGATAAGGTTTTCTTTTTGGATGAAGTGCAATTGGCAGATGTGCAGAACATATATGCCCGGATGCAGGAGGAACTGCAATCTGACTATGCAGGCAAGTCCGATGTATTGCGGTGTTATCTGCATTTATTGATACATACGGCTGTGAAGATGCAGGATATCAATCAGTATGAATCGCATCCGAATGCTTCGCAACGCATTGCTGAATTGTTTCTTGAACTATTAGAAAGACAGTTTCCGGTAGATTACCCCCGTGCCGCACTGATTTTGCATACTCCTGCCGATTATGCCGACCGGTTGTCCGTACACGTCAACCATCTGAATAAGGCTATTAAAGAGACTACCGGAAAAACGACATCCGAATTGATTGCCGGAAGAGTCGTCAAAGAAGCTACCCAATATTTGCAGCATACCAATCGCTCCATATCTGAAATTGCATTCAGCCTGGGCTTTGAATCTATTTCCTATTTCAGTAAATTCTATCGTAAACATACCGATCAGTCACCGACCAAAGTGCGGGAACAGGCAACTATTTGATTTGTACAAATGATGCTTTGAATAGTGCTAATCCATCCGTGTGCTATCTCCTAATTTTGCATCGTCTTAAATATTAGAATTATGAAGTATAGAAAGTTAGGTAAAACGGATGTGCAACTGTCTGCAATAGGGTTGGGCTGCATGGGGATGAGTGCTGCGTATGGAACGGCGGATGAGAAAGAGAGTATGGCAACGTTGCATCGTGCCCTGGAACTTGGCGTGAACTTTTGGGATACGGCGGATGTCTATGGCAATGGAGCCAATGAAGAATTGCTCTCTAAAGTGCTGTGCGAAAAGAGAAATCAAATTTTTATTGCGACGAAGTTCGGTTTCAGGTTGCGTAATGAAAAAGGCAGCGTGTTTGGCGGAGGCGAGAGCTATGTGGATGGTTCTCCCGCATATGTCAGGCAGGCGGTGGAGAAAAGCCTCAGACGGTTGAAGATTGAGACGATAGATTTGTATTATGCCCACCGGATAGATCCGTCTGTTCCTGTTGAGGAAACGGTAGGGGTGATGGCTGAACTAGTAAAAGAGGGCAAGGTCCGTTATCTGGGACTGAGCGAGTGCTCTCCCGAAACTTTGAGGAAAGCTAATGCCGTGCATCCCATTGCCGCCGTTGAGAGTGAGTATTCTTTGCTGACTCGTGATATGGAAAAGGAAATAGTGCCATTGACGAAAGAATTGGAGATTACCCTGGTGCCTTTTTCACCTTTAGGCAGGGGACTGGTGACTAATACAATTCATGTGGAAGCTCTGGGAACGGATGATTACCGAAAGCATCTGCCCCGCTACAACGGCGAACATTGGGAAAACAATCAAAGGTTATCTGCCGGATTTGCGGAAATCGCAGAGGGGAAGGGGATTACTCCTGCACAGCTTGCCTTGGCCTGGGTGTTGGCACAAAGTGAAAATCTCATTCCTATACCGGGAACCAAACGCTCCCGGTATCTGGAAGAGAATGCAAAAGCTGCTGATGTGGATTTGTCTGCCGAAGATATTGCGGACATAGAACATCTGTTGAAGAAGTACCCCAATGTCGGCGACAGATACAATGAGCGTGAATTCAAGTTTGTAGGTAAATAAGCATCGGGGGTAACCTCCGGATATTTATTTCTTCTTCAATTTGAGAATCCAGTCTGACATATCTTTCAGAACTTCCGGACTAATTGTTTCTTCCAGTTGTCCGTATTCGCTGATAGTACAAGTCTTGCACGCTTGAAACAGATGGTTCAGGCCGGGATATTCTTTGGTGGTGACTTGTTTGTTTCCGTTGGATTTCACCCACTGCTCCACTGCTCCGAGGTTCATGTCGGCGTCTACTTGCAGGTCTTTCTCTCCATTGAGAGCCAGCACGGGGCATTTGGTCTTCTTTAAGTCGGAAGTAGGGTCATATCTCATGAAATGCAAATACCAGGGGGAGAGCATTGAGTTCATTTGAGCCTCTGCCTGTTTCATGACATTGGGGTCTTGCAATTGTCCGGGAGAAAGCGTTTGCGCAACATTGGCATACAATTCCTTCCGGATTTCTTCTGTACTCTTATCCTGGGTTAATAAAGCGTAGCGGGTGCGTAGCACGGGTTTAGTCAATTCCCATGCAGCATCCGGCATACCGCTGGATTTGGAAATCATCTCACTTTGTTTTAGTATCAGACTGTCTCCCTGAATGGTGGCGCCTGCCAACGAAACGATGAAAGCCACTTCTTTATTCCGGGCAGCCAGCATAAAAGCTATGGTTCCTCCGGCACTGTGCCCGATGATTCCTATCTGTTTGGAATTTATCTCTTTCCTGCTTTTCAGATACTGGAAAGCAGCTTCCGCATCGCTGGCAAAATCTTCATTCGTGGCAGATGCATATACTCCTTTCGACTTGCCTACACCTCTATCATCGCAGCGCAAAACGGCTATTCCGTTGCGGGTTAAGTAATCGGCAATCACTAAGAAAGGTTTGTGTCCCATGATTTCTTCATCCCTGTTTTGCGGGCCACTACCGGTCACTAATACTACTGCCGGAAATTTACTCCCTTGTTCAGGCAAAGTCAATGTTCCGGCAAGTGTGATGCCGGCTTGCGGATTTTCAATGGTTATGTCTTCCACTTTGTAAGGGAAAGGCGGTTGAGGCTCTTGCGGACGGTTCATCTTGGCGGATTCTCCTTTTTCCAAATCTAATTTCAATGGAATGCCTTGTGTGAAGTTTCCAGATATCTTGTTGTCCGCTCCGAGTTTTCCCTTATAAGAGGCATGTATATTGGGAATCTGAATCGTTAGTACCGAATCTTTGAAAAGGGTTGATTCTGTAGGAATGCCCTTAACTCCCTGATCCGGACTGTCGCAGGTGGATGTATAACCTTGTTCGGTCTTTTGCAGATTGAAGCAAATGGTGAGTGAACCGGCAGGGAGTGATAATTTTCCGTTCCACGCACCTGAAATATCCTGGGAATAGATGCAAACAGGAACAAGTATTCCCATTAGTAATAAGGCAAACTGTTTCTTCATCAGAGTAATTTTTATATGTATTGATTGTCAAAGTTAGTAAAAGAAATGACAAGGAAATAAATATTCATTCTAAATATCACCGGCAGATGCGAAAAACATAATTTTAAATCAGGTGTGCAAGTGGAATTATGGCGGGAATGAATATATTTGCGGGTTGTAATTTCATGGTAAGAGTTTATTCATAAATAAGAGATTACTAAATGAAGAAATCAATCCCCCGGTATACGTTTTATAAGCATAAGTATGGGAGTGAACTTTTAGTGGATGTCGTGGAACTGAAATACGTGAAGCGGTTTCTGGCTGAAGGGGCTGCGCATACGTTGACTTATTATGATATTACTTTCATTACGGAAGGAGAGGGGAGATTCTCGATTGATAATCAGATATGTGAAGCAATTCCCGGCGATGTGTTCTTCTCCAAACCCGGCGAAATACGGAATTGGGATACGGCCCATATTGCAGATGGTTATGCGCTGATTTTTGAAGATGAGTTCTTGTCTTCCTTCTTCAAGGACCCTTTGTTTGTGCAACATCTCCCATTCTTCAACCTGGAAAAGACAGCTTCTAAACTCCATTTGTCTGATGAACTTTATAAGCGCATGATGCAGCTTCTACATGATATAAAGGCAGAAATCGGCTTGTACAGACAGAATGATGTGCATGTGCTGAGGGCATTGCTTTACGAAGCCCTTATGCTGCTGAACCGAGGGTATCTGAATATGCTATCTCAGGGAGAGAAGGATAAGGAAGCCGGTGGCATTCACGTCAGCAGATTTGTAGAACTGGTCGGAGCGAACCTGAAAGAACAACATTCCGTCCGCTTTTATGCGGATAAGCTCTGTATTACTCCCAACTATCTGAATGAGGTTGTAAATTCGGCAATGAACATCAGCGCCAAACAATATATCCTGAATAAGATTATGGACGAGGCTAAAAAGCAGCTCATCTATACCGATATTTCCATATCAGACTTGTCATTTGAACTTCATTTCTCTACCGTTGCCTATTTCGTGCGTTGTTTCCGGCAGTGTACGGGAGAGACACCGTTAGCTTACCGGAAACTGTATAAACCGTAAAAAGTGCTATTTCTCCCTTTGTTTTTATTGCATTGATGTTCTGTGGCGTGCTTATCTTTGCTGCAACAATAACCCATAAAATAATGAAATGATGAGAGATGCAGAGAAAACAGTAGGAGGCATGATTGAGAAGTTGAAAACCGCTTTCATCGGTTCGGTAGATGCAGAAGGCTTTCCGAATATTAAAGCTATGTTGCAGCCCCGGAAAAGGGAGGGGATAAAAGTTATCTACCTGACCACGAACACTTCGTCGATGCGTGTTGCACAATACCGGAAAAATGGCCGTGCAAGTATTTACTTTTGTGATACGCGATTCTTTAGGGGAGTGATGTTGCGCGGCACAATGGAAGTGCTGACGGATGACGCCAGTAAGGAGATGATATGGCAGGAAGGCGATACCATGTATTATCCGGAAGGTGTGACGGACCCGGATTATTGTGTGCTGAAGTTTACGGCAATTTCCGGGAGGTATTATAGTAATTTTAAATCGGAAAGTTTTGTAGTTGACTAATAATCAGATGGCTTTATCTTTTTAATGCTAAACTTGTCTTTTTTGTGTTAGCCTTTGTCCATTTTGTGTCTTTTCTCTCAGTTGATATAGCCTAATTTTGCGCGTAGTTTACTATTGACTATGTAATTTTAATATTGTATTTATGAGACAAAAGTACTTAAAAATCGCTATGATTGTGATTGCCACAATTGTATTCAATGGTCTGATGACAGGATGCGTGGAAAAAGACGTATATAATCCGGATGCAGGCAAACAACCTTTACCTGATCCGGATGGATATTTTGGTTTTGAAACGCGTGGTGATGTGAAGCTTCTGGTGAACTATGATGTTCCGAGTTTTACTGCTCTTGTAGAGGTATATGACGAAGATCCTATGGTGGAAGGTACGTCGGTGAAAAAAGAAGGAGTGGAGGCTATATTCAAAACTTATACGGATAACAACGGAAAGTATGAGGGGAAAATGAATATACCGACCTCGGTGGAGAAAGTTTATTTATGTACGGAAACTTGTGGACTGCCAAGATGTGTAGAAATGGAAATTAAAGACAATGCTGTTAGCTTTGATATGAGTGTGAATCAGTTAAGACCTTCTACACGAGCATATTCGTTTGATGACGCAAACCCACCGTATACTATTGATAGGTCTAAGAATCTTTATTCACTGTGTAAATGGGGAGAGGGAGGAAATCTTACTTATATTTTTAATAACAGTACTCTTAGTAAAGATTACATTAATAAGGATTATATCACGTCTGTGAATCAGATTGGTGATGAGAATATTTCAGATGTAACGAAGCGACTGAAGAAATTTTTCAATCCATATAATACGAATGTGGATAATTCAGGATTGTTTGTTGCACCCGAGGTTACTAATATAAAGATAAAAGAGAAAACCAAATTGGATGTTGTGTTCCTTGATCGGGATGCTTCTTTTGATAATACGTTTGGGTATTATTTTTATAAGTCTGGTGAGAGGGTAGATGTGAATAGTGTGAAAAAATATATTGTATTTCCAGATGTCGCTTTTTCAAAATTTGGAGGTTTATTATCTATATTAAGCTGTGGAAATAAAGTACGTTTGCTCTATTTTGATGAGAGTGGTAATGCCACAGAAGAATTTCCGGAAGGATATACGGTAGGTTGGTTTCTCTATGCTGATGGATACAATGGGTACTACAAAGATTCTGATGTTAAAGTGGATGAGATCAGGACGAAAAATCTTCGTACTTCTAATGAATTCGATTTAACTAAGAATGGATTTGTCTCTGTGAAAGATGAAAAGAGTGGAAAGACCATTATAGGTGTTGAAGATGGAGCGAACCAAAGTTACTGTGACCTTTTGTTTTATGTAGATGCCACTCCGGAAGGAAGTATTGACGACCCTGATAGACCTGTTATTAAACCTGACGATGGTAAAGACGATCCGGAACCGGATCCGGTAGAACCTCTTAAAGGTACGCTGGCGTTTGAAGACATCTGGCCTTCGGGTGGTGATTATGACATGAATGATGTAATAGTGGAATACAGGCGTGAAGTTTCTTTTAATACCAAGAATATGGTAACAAAGATAGTCGATATATTTACTCCGGTACATGATGGCGCTACATTCTTAAATGCGTTCGCTTATCAGATAGATCCCGGACAACTTGGTAAAGTGACTTCAACGGATGTAAAAGTAGAAAATGAAACATCGTCCATTATAGTGACACCTAATGTTAAGGAAAGTATTGGCAAGACGTATACAATAACCAGAGAATTCAATGCTTCTTTTAAGAAAGATGATTTGAAAGGTTATAATCCATATATCATTGTAAAGTATGCTGATGGACAAAAGGATAGGACAGAGGTTCATTTACCTAAGCATAAAGCTACATCTTTAGCTAATCAGTCGCTTATCGGCACTAATAAGGATGCTTATTACATTGACCGTGAAGGAGCATATCCGTTTGCCATTGATATTCCTGTATTGGGCTTCAAGCCGGTAACAGAAAGGCAGCGTATTGACAGTGAATATCCTGATTTCACGAAATGGGCAGACTCAAAGGGGGCCAAATATACAGACTGGTATGAAAATTATACCGGTCCCCGGAAATAATCTAATTGGTGGGGGATGGAGCAAGCGGACAGCCTATGGCTGAATGGTTTGCTCCATTTTTTTTTTTTTATGGTTTCAGTATGCTCTTTATCGAATTTAATTACTACTTTCGCTTTAACCAATGCCTGAACGGGCCTTATATATGAAAGGATTTCTGATTATAAAGAATATTATTCTTAGTAAGCAAACACTTCTTCTTGTTTATATTTTAGTTTGGGGTATGCAGGCGTATGGCTCCGCTAATCTCCCTTCTGTTTTCCCACATAATTATCAATATAAAAGTTTTAAGAATATATATTTCCCAATAGAATCAAATATTGTAAATGCAATTTTTCAAGATGACACGGGACTGACATGGATTGGTACTAAAAGTGGCCTGTTCTCTTATGATGGATATCAAATCTATAAATTAGCAAAGGAAACCGATATAGAATATGCCAATATCACTGCAATAGTACAGATAAGTAAAGAATATCTGTGTATCGGGACTAATAGGGGATTACGTTTTTTTAATTTGCTTACTGAGCAATTTGAGAACCTGTATCCGGCTACTCAGGTGGTTAAATCCGTCCGTTCCTTGGCTGTTTGGCACGATAAACTTTGGATTGGAACTAATGATGAAGGATTACTGTATTATGATTTCCAGAATGGATTTATTTTGCACCTGCCATTAGAGTCCGGAAAAAGTAAATCAATTGTTTATGCATTTGCACCTGCCAATGGTAAGCTTTATATAGGCTCTTATGATGGCTTGAGTTGTTATGACCCCATAAAGCAAGTGAGAGAAACAGTCTCATTGCCTGAGCAATTCCGGAAACTGATGGTAAATTCATTGCTGTGGGATGAACAGCAAAATTGCTTATGGATTGGGGCGGAAGGATGTTTACTCCAATATTCTTTTAAAGATTCTCATGTAGAAACATCTCTCGCATTGCCGTCGAATACTGCTAAAACGTTGGCTTTTGATAATAAAAATAATATTGTGATCGGTACGGATAATGGCTTGTATATTTATAGTCGGAGCCTGAGGAAAGTCAACCATGTACTTCGTGATTTGCGAAATGAGCAATCTTTGTGTAATAATGTTATCTCATGTATTTATGTTGATAAAAATAATAATGTTTGGTTAGGTACTGATTATGGCATATCGTTGATTATTGATGACTCTGCTTTTCAGTTTATTCATATTTCAGAATTGATAAATGAAAGGAATGGAAATCATTTTACCCATATATATAAGGATAGCAAAGGAGGGTATTGGCTAGGAGGGACAAACGGGCTTTTGCTATTTGGAGAAAATGGTGACGTGAAATGCTTTAATACAGAGACCCCGGACGGTTTACTTCTGCACAACCGAATCAGATGTATATATGAAGATCGTGATCATATCATGTGGATTGCTACGGATGCCGGGGTGGCAAGGTATGATAGAAAGAAAAAGAAGTTTATACATTACAATATAGTAGACAGGCTGAATCAGAAGAAAGCTAATTGGGCATATGATGTTTATGAGAATAAATATGGTTATTTATGGATTACAACCTATCTGGGTGGAATATTCATCGTTGACAAGCAAGAATTGCTTGCACACGATCATGAGGCTTTATTTCGGGCGGAATGGAATTTATCCGACTCACTTGTTTCAACAAAGTTTAGTGAGATTGCCTATCAGATAGAGGCTGATAATTATGGTTTTATGTGGGTTAATACTCAAAAAGGATTAGCCCGGATAGACTGTAAATCCCGAAAAACACGCATACTGGACATTTGTCTGAATCAGATGATTTATGATGGAATACAGTCTATTTGGTATTCGTCGGACAATGAACTTTATAGAATCAATGTCCTGACTTGTGCCATTGAGAAAATAGGTGAATTAGCCAAAGGAAGTCTGGTGCATTCTTTCGTATTGGAAAATAAGAATATCTGGGTTTCGTGTACAGAAGGAGTCATGGCATGGGATGTAACTTCTTTGGAGAGAATAGGTGTCGCTTTTCCAGGAAGGTATTATCAGGCAGGATTCTATGACAAGCAACATGAGGTTATATTGTGGGGAGGATATGATGGGATATCTTATATGCCCACTCATGCTATAAAGAAAGAAAAGAAAGCAAGTCCGGTTATTATAACAGCTGTCAGAAGCAATGACAAGCGATTGCTACCTATGGTGGATTATATCGGGAGTAGTATCCGATACCAGAATAGGATAGAGTTGCCGCATACGGAGAAGAATCTGACATTTGAGTTTTCTACATTAGCTTATTCGTCAGAAACAGAGTTCTATTATCGTTTAGGAAATACGAAGCAATGGAATAAATTGGAGCCGGGACGGAATTATATTTCTTTTGCCAATTTACATCCCGGCAGGTACAAGTTGTTTATGCGGAGTGGGAACTCTGATAATCCCCGGGTATCTCTGGTTACGGAGTTTGGCTTTACCATTCTTCCGCCATGGTATGCGTCGGTGATAGCGTATATTATATATACACTTGTATTGGCAGGTATAGCTTTTATTATCATAAAATATATCCGAAGGAATATCAAGCTGAAATATGAGCGTATAGAGAAAGAGAAAACATTAGAATTGTCAAATCTGAAATTAGACTTCTTCATTCATATTTCACATGAACTCAAGACTCCTTTAAGCCTGATTATAGCTCCTTTAAGTACTCTGATTACAGAAATTAAGAAGCCGGAACATAAAAAGCGGCTGGAGTCTGTATACGGACATGCATTGAAATTAAATTCATTGATTCATGAAGTGCTTGATTTCAAGCAGGTTGATTGTGCAAGCGAGAACACTTTGATTCGCTCTAATATCGAATTATGTTCTTTTACAAGGAATATCCTGGATACTTTCTCCGTGGCTTTTGCATCGAAAAATATCAGGCCGGTCCTCATATCCGATAGAGAACAAATATGGATGAACCTGGATATGATAAAAATGGAATCTGTAATATCGAATATAATCACTAATGCTATTAAATTCATTCCTGATGAAGGGGGAAAAATCGAAGTTACCATAATTCAGGAAGCTGAAACGGTGACTATACAGATTTCGGATACCGGTAGTGGCATAAGGCATGAAGATCTTCCTTATGTCTTTATCCGTTACTTTCAGAGCCAAAATAAAGAGAGACGTAAAGATGGAAGTGGCATTGGGCTGTATATAGTTAAGAAGTTTATAGAACTGCATGATGGTCATGTCAGCATTAATAGTGCCGGTGATAAATGTGGAACTTTAGTTACCGTAACCTTACCTTTATCCGGTGCAAACTGTATATCTTCCGTGCAGAACAATTCTCAGACGGATCAACAATTGAGCCTGCTTCCGGGAAAACCCATATTATTGATTGTTGATGATAACGCTGAAATGGTAACCTATCTGGTGGAAGCTTTTTCTAAAGAATACTGTTGCCTGTATGCTTTTAATGGAAAAGATGGGATAGCCATTGCCTCAGAACACCATCCGGACATAATTCTTGTAGATCAGATAATGCCGGAAATGGATGGAATTGAATTCTGTAAGGTGATACGCAAAAAAATGCAGATAGCTTTAGTACCTATTGCGATGTTGACAGCGAAGGATGATAAAGACACAGAACTCAAAAGCATGAAAGCAGGAGTAGATGCGTTTATAGCTAAGCCGTTTGATATTGATAAACTGGAACTGCGGCTGGAACAGCTACTTAAAACCCGGCGCAGGTTAGAGAAACGACTGAATATTGAAACAATCGGGCAACCTGTACAAATACAGGAGAAAGAAATAGATACAGGGGAAGTATTTATAACCAAGCTTGTTGCCATCATGGAAGAAAACATGGAAAATACAGAATTCAATGTTTCTATGCTTTGCCAATTAGTGGAGATGGATAATAAACAATTGTACCGGAAAGTAAAGCAGTTGGCAGGAGTCACTCCCGTAGACCTTATTCGCCGGATAAGAATGAAGAAGGCAGCCGCTTTATTGTCGCAAAACAGGTTTTCTGTTTCGGAAGTGATGTATATGGTCGGCTATTCAAATCCATCTTATTTCTCGAAATGTTTTGTAGCCGAATATAAAGTTTCTCCGAGTCAATATGCATCAGAACGGCAGAATACGGAAGGTTGAGTTTAATGGACAAGAAATTCAGATTTCTTCCAATGCATAGTATTGATAATCCCGGAGTATGGTTTGCAGGAATTGTTCCTGTCCGCCATCCCGGGGTGTGATTGAAAGAATTTCCTGCACTTTTTTGGCAAGCTGCACGATGCGCCGTGCACGGTCCTTCTTCCCGGATTGCAAAGTCCGGGTGATTACATTTACCTGTTCCAGTGATAAGTCGGCGGCTTGCGGATATGTGGGGCGGTAATCTTTTGTCAGATAATCGAATTCGTCAAGACTGACGTGTATCTTGCGGTAATTCTTATCCTTGATAACCATTGTGCCCGCGGCAAGGTCGCCCATCCTTTGACTGTTTTTGGTCAGCAAAATCACTAATACTCCGAGTCCTCCGGTGACGGGAATATCAATCGGGAAGAGAAGCCAGCGAAGCAGATAAGAGCCTATGCTCGGAGTGGAACCATCGGCTTTCACCACCCGGATGTTCATGAGCTTCTTTCCGAGGCTCTGCCCGTGGTTGAACATCTCACATAAAAATGCATAGAATAATACAGGCAGATAGATGACTGCAAAAAAAACAATCATTGTAAAATCCGAAGATACCGAAAGTTCGGTGAGCAGGGTTGCTGTGGAATATACATAAAGTCCTATCAGGATATAGTCGATGACTAATGCCAGAAATCGTTCGCCAATACTGGCGGGTGTTTGGCTGATACGGACGAATTGCCCGGTGATTATAGTAGATTCTGCCATTTCCGATTGAACATTTTTAGTATTTCGTTGCAAATATATCATTATTCTCTTATTTTTGTTACCGATTTCAGACAAAACTCATCCGAAGTCCTTAGGAAAAGCATGAAAGAAGTAACGTTCATCCGTCGGAATATTGAAAAATGGAAAGAAGCCGAGAAGGTGGTGGATCAGGCTACAAGCTTGTCTCCCGACAGGCTTGCCGACGCATATACGGACCTTACTGCTGACTTGGCGTTTGCACAAACGCATTTTCCAACCTCCCGCATCACCATTTATCTGAACAATCTCGCCTCGGCGCTGCATAATAAAATTTATCGGAACAAACGTGAGAAATGGTCGCGAGTCATCACTTTCTGGACGCAGGAAATACCGCAGATCATGCACGATGCGCGTCGTGAACTGCTTGTTTCATTCCTTATTTTCATTGTCAGCGTAGCGGTCGGGGTGATTTCTACTGTGGGTGACCCCGATTTTGTCCGTCTGATTCTGGGGAATAACTATGTGGATATGACATTGGATAATATAGCCAACGGAGAACCTATGGCAGTGTATAACGGTTCTTCGGAAGTTCCTATGTTCCTGGGAATCACACTGAACAACATCATGGTTTCCTTCAATTGCTTTGCAATGGGAATCTTAACCAGCTTCGGTACAGGATATATGCTTTTTGCCAATGGAGTCATGCTGGGCTCTTTCCAGACCTTCTTTTTCCAGCATGGTCTGCTTGGCGAGTCCATGCTTGCCGTATGGTTGCACGGAACACTCGAAATCTGGGCTATCATTGTGGCCGGTGCTGCCGGACTCGCTTTGGGAAACGGATGGCTGTTCCCCGGAACCTATTCAAGGCTTGAATCTTTCCGGAGGGGAGCCAAACGAGGGGTGAAGATTGTGATAGGCACCATCCCTGTATTTATCATGGCAGGATTCATTGAAGGCTTTATCACCCGCCACACCGAATTGCCGGATGCGCTGAGGCTTGGGCTGATTCTTACTTCCCTGGCATTTATTTTATTCTACTATATTTATTTACCTAATAGAAAACGACATGGAAACAGAGAAACCTAAAATTGCGTTGTACGTAAAACGTTCTTTCGGTGAGAAGTTTAATGCATCTTTCGATTTTATAAAAGAGAATTGGAAGTTGATGCTGAAGTATGCAACCTATTTGCTTTTACCGCTTTGTCTTGTCCAGGCATTAAGTTTGAATGGACTGATGACTTATACGTTAGGCATGTCCGGTTTTCTGGATAGTGGATTTCCTGACTCTGCTATATTGTCATTCTTTTCTTACTACGGTCTGTATATGCTTCTGCTGATAATAGGCATTGTGTTGCTGACTGCATTGGTTTATGCGATGATCCGGACTTATAATGAGCGAGAGGAACGTTTGCAGGGTGTCACGTTGGGGATGCTGCGGCCTATGTTGCTCCATAATGTGAAGAGAATGTTTATCTTGGTCTTCTTCGGATTAGTCCTGATGCTGTTGGCCAGTCTGCTTATCGGTGTCATAGCTGCTTTGTTCCCAGTCACCTTATTCCCGATTGTTATAATTCTGTCAACCCCGTTTATGATAGCCGTGGCCGTGCCGTTTAGCCTTTGGGCGCCTATCTACCTGCTTGAAGACATCAGCATCATGAGTTCCTTGAAGAAGACTTTCCGCTTGGGATTTACCACTTGGGGAGGTATCTTTATGATATCTCTTGTTATGGGATTCATTGCCGGTATTCTACAAGGTGTGACGCTGATACCCTGGTATATAGGAACAGCAGTGAAGTATATTTTTATGACAAGTAGCGGGGGAACCGAAGCAACCGTATCTGTGGGATATAGCTTCTTGCTTTATCTCTTGGCTATTGTACAGGTGTTTGGTGCTTACCTTGCCATGATTTTCTCGTTTGTAGGATTAGCTTATCAGTATGGTCATGCCTCGGAAAAGGTGGATAGCATCATGGTAGAAAGTGATATTGATAATTTCGATAAACTTTAAAATGTAAATGATAACTTCTCCGTCTGATACATTGGTTTGTGACACCGCGCAGGTTGCCGTATGGCAGTCTGATGCGGCGTATGACTACAACCGTGAGTTGATCGCTCCCGAAATTAATATATTCGAGTGGTTCAACAGATGGTTCGGAGAAGTCATGCAAAAAATATTCGGCAGTAACTTTGCGGAAGAATATTCGGAACTAATCCTGATAGGCATCGCTATTCTTATCCTTATTCTGGTAGGCTGGTTCATTTACAGAAAGCATCCGGAATTATTCGCGTATTCCCGTAAAAATGCTTTGCCTTATACGGTGGAAGAAGATACCATTTATGGAGTGGATTTTGCGAAAGGGATTGCTGACGCTCTTTCCCGCCGTGATTATAGAGAAGCAGTCCGATTGTTGTATTTGCAGACGCTAAAGCAACTCAGTGACCAGGGGCGCATCGACTGGCAACTTTACAAAACACCCACACAATACATCAATGAAGTGCGGTTGCCCGCTTTCCGGCAGTTGACCCATCATTTCCTACGGGTACGTTATGGAAATTTTGAGGCGACCGAAGCGTTGTTTCACACCATGCATTCCTTGCAGGAAGAAGTGAAGAAAGGAGGGGCTGCATGAAAGGAAGTCATTGGTTCATCGTTGGAATTATCATCTTTCTGCTGTTGATGTTTGCAATAGAATGTCGCTTGCCGAAGAAATTCGTATGGAATCCTACTTTCAGCCATTACGATAAACAACCTTTCGGGTGTGCCGTTTTTGACAGCTTGTTGTCCGCTTCGCTGCCGATGGGGTATTCATTATCCAGGGAAACTTTCTACCAAATGGAGCGGAACGATACCGTGTCTTGCCGGGGAATATTGGCTGTTGCCA
>UMIN01018768.1_pt1 | contig 18277 bp, 10 predicted proteins | sample 1965811 | NCBI WGS metagenome assembly UMIN01 (sample SAMEA4836123, study PRJEB28245) | human gut metagenome | biome: gut microbiome; material: fecal sample | place: Denmark | collected 2008
GCGTTGTTGCCAGCCGGATGGGTTATCATGCTGTTGACCTGCTGTATCAGGGCATTGGCAACCGTGTGGTGGCCATGAAGGGCGAGAGCATCGTTGACTTCGATATCACCGAAGCTCTGGATATGCCTCGTACTTTTGATGAGAGACTCTATCGCGTTTCCGCGGTACTGTCCATCTAAAAAGAAATCTTAAAATGAAAACCCCCGAAAGGAGAATTTCCTTTCGGGGGTTTGTTTGTGTGGTTGCGGTTTAGTGAAGCTCTGCTTTCCGTTTTTCTAACATAGAGTAGATTTCGTTCAGGACTTCCTCACTCTGCACGTCTTCCAAAAGGCTGGAAACAAGCCGAAGAAGAGCTTTCTCATGTGCTTTAACTGCATCACAATGTACTCATCTGCGGTCAGGGTTGGTGCGAAAGTCCGGGCGTAGTTTTTGGTGCTTTGAATAAACCCGGCCACTTCAATAGAACCCTTATCGAGCATGGAATTGAGCAGAATGTGAATGGAAGCAGGTTTCCAAGTGCGGTTCGGAGTCAGATCAATGATTTCCGAACGAGAAAGAGGCCGGTTCTCACTCCACAGCAGTTCCATGATCTCGGTCTCACTTCTTGTGAGCCGGAAATAGTTTTTCAGCATAATTATCCTCCCAAGTGCCAAAAAATCCTTTCCGCCACAAAACGCGGCAGTATCTCCTCATGATGATCCCCAATCATCTTACTTCCTGACTATCATAGGAGAAATGGCAAAAAAAGTCAATAAGAAACGCTTCGCATTTGGGGGAGGACTATCGAGAAAGAAAATATGCATTTTTTGCAAAAATAGGTCAATATAACAATACAATCTCTGTTTTTGAAAAGACAGGTTGTTTCAGGGATTTAGACTATTTTTTGAAATGTAAGAATTTTGTAAGAGAAATTAAGTCCCTTTTGATAGGAAAATGCGCTATGATAGTGCAAACATAAGGTGAGGTGGTCACATGGAAAAGAAACAGTACATTTGTCCTAAATGCGGCTGCACCCAGTACGAGTCGGATCAGTTCCAGGCAACAGGTGGGAATTTTGCCAAACTGTTCGACGTGCAGAATAAAAAGTTCGTGACGGTCTCCTGCGTGAACTGCGGCTATACGGAACTGTTTAAGGCCCAGACCAGTACGGGCTGGAATGTGTTGGATTTCTTGATTGGAAATTAAGTGATTTGAGCGAAACGATAAAAGAAGAAGGGCTTCCGCGACACAGGCGGAAGCCCTTTTGTTTTGCGTTTAAAAGGAAAGAATGCTGTCAAGCGCGGGCATCCAAACGGATTTCCACCGGTTCTCCCGGTATCAGGGACTGAGGGGTCACCAAGCAGTCCACAGCCTCCAGCCGTACCCCCTGAAGTGCCGCTTCCTCTAGGGCCTGGGCAAATTCAGGATGGGTGTGCCGGTTGGGGGTAAAGTAGTGGATACCGGACATCTGAACCACGAACAGAACGCAGGCTCCGTAGCCTTCCTCCTGACAACGGCACAGCTCACGGAGATGCTTGACGCCTCGCTGAGTGGGCGCGTCGGGGAAGAGGACCACGCCGTTTTCCTCCAATGTGACACCTTTCACTTCCATGAACCAGGTTTTCTCAGGGGTTTCCACACGGAAATCAAACCGGGAGCTGCCCCAGGTGAATTCTCTCCGCCAGCCGGTCATATCTGGAAACAGCCGGGGAAGGTATTCCTCAGCCACCTGATTGGGTGCTTGACTGTCCATATTGATGAGCAGATCGCCTTTTTCCACGGCGATAAGATCGTATTTTGTTTTTCTATTGGGATTGGGACTTTCTTCCAGGTACACAACGGCTCCGGGGACCAGCAGTTCCCGGCAGCGCCCGGTATTTTTTACATGGCAGATTTGGATTCCGTCCTGAGTCTCCACATGAGCGATAAACCGGTTGGGCCTTTTCAGGAAGTGTCCCTGGATTACGATGCCATAGGTCATTAAGGTTGCCTCCCTTAGTAAAACGGAACGCTCTCATCATAGCAAACGTTCTGCCATTTTGCAAGACTGGGAAATCCATAACGCAAACCGCTTTCTGTGGTTGAAATGGGATTTCCAGATAATTCCGTTGGATTGACTGGAAGGAAACCCTCTGATATAATAAAAGCAAGTTCTACGTGTTTTGCAAGTTGGATCGGATTATTCTGCAAGAAACGCGCAAAGCGTTTCTTTTTTTCACATTTACTTCCGATAAGAAAGGCACTTTATATGGCTACCCTAAAGCAAATCGCTCAGGAGGCTGGCGTTAGTGTGATGACGGTCTCCAACGTGATCAACCACAATTACGACAAAGTTTCCGCTAAGACCGCAGAGCGGGTGGAAGCGATCGCTCGCAAATACAACTATGTTCCCAATTTATCGGCCCGCAGTCTCAGCGGAAAGCGTTCCCGTATTATTACGGTGCTGGTTCCTGAGGGAGACAAGCCCATCCACATTTTGGACGACCCATACCGCCAGCAGATGATCGCTGCCATGGAGTTTCAGCTCCGCGTGCGGGGATATTACGTAATGCTGCGGGCGTATAAGCGGGCCAAGGAAGTGATCTATCTGTTCCACAACTGGAGCGTGGACGGAGCGATCTTTTTCTATCCCACTTTTTCCCAGGATGAAATGAAACAGGTGCTGGATACCGGCGTGCCCTGCGTGATTCTGGACCGGTATTACGAAGGCCTGGATCCTCTGACGGTAGACTTGGACGACTTGCACGGAGGTCAGGTACCAGCCCGCTTTTTACTGGAGAACGGCCACAAGCGGATCGCATTTGCCTGTCCTTTTACGGAGCCGTCTATCGTGGTGAGACAGCGTATTAGGGGTTTTGCCCAGGTGCTGCGGGACGCTGGAGTGCCTTTTCCAGCGCGGTATTTCTTCAACACAAACGGTTCGTTTGAGCAGGGTGTGCGAGTTGGACGGACGCTGTGCGCGATGAAGGACAGGCCCACTGCTGTGGTGACAACCTTGGACCGCCTGGCTGTTGGAATCCTGGAAGGCGTGCGTTTGAGCGGATACAGCGTGCCCAACGATATCTCCATTATTGGATTTGACAACTGGGAAGTGCTGCAATACGTTCAGCCAAAACTGACCACAGTAGCCCAGGACTACGAAAAAAAGGTGGAGTGGGCGGTGAAACTGCTGCTCAATCGGATCAGGGGAGAGGAGATCTCCCAGACCCACGTTACACTGGATGTGGAGTTGATTGATCGGCAATCTGTGCGGAAACTGAATTAAACCGCTGTCCAGAACATATAAAGGGAGCCCGGATCGGTTTTATCCGACCCGGACTCCCTTTTTTCGGTCATTCAGACCATACTCCCCGAAAACAAGTGAAGAGATGAATTGCTTACTCGAGAGATTCCTGATAAGCGTTGTAAGCGTCTACCTGGATGGAGATGTACTCCTGGAGACCCATGGCGTCCAGCTGCTGCAGGTAGGCATCCCATTCTTCCTCAACACCGCCGTCCACGACCCAGTGAGCGTACTGAGCTTCGCAGTAATCGAACAGGTTGGTGGTCAGAGAGGCCAGACGGGAGGTCTGCTCTTCGGTGTATGCGCACACGGGGAAGGTGGTGACGATGTATTCCTCGTTGATGGAATCTTCGGCCAGCTTAACGCCGTCACCCTGATCGGAGGGCAGAGTCACCTTGTCGTAGAATTCCTCGTTCATGTACTTGGGACCAAAGTCACGCATGGAGAAGGACCATGCAGAAGTGTCCAGAGAGGAGCCGTCATCGGGCACCAGCACTTCGTAAGTGCCGTCGTCGTTAGCCTTGATCTTGCCGTCGGACACGGAGCCGTAGAAGGTCTGGAGAGAGGCTTCGTCAGTGTAGTAAGCGTCAGCCCACTTAAGCAGAGTGGCGGGATCTTCGCACTTGGTGGTGATGAGCAGCTCGTTGCGGCTCACGTCCAGGAACTCGGGGTTGTGCTCGGCATAGCGCTTGCCGTCGGGGCCAGCCAGAGCGGGAACCACTTCGTAGTCGGGAGCGTTGACACCCACCTGAGCATCGGCAGTCCAGCCAAAGACGATACCGGACAGAGAGCCGTTGGGATCCTGAGTCTTAGCGGTGACCATGGAGCTGTCCTGAGTGAAGCACTCGGAGTCGATCAGACCCTTGGTGTACAGGTCGTGCATCCACTTCACAGCCTCTTTGTAGTTGTCCTGGATGGGCATGAAGATGGGCTCGCTGTTGTCGTTGAGAGCCATGTAGTTGCTGCCGTAGGAGCTGCTGTCACGGCAAACCATGGTCCCGAAGGGAGCCATGATGTGGCGCAGGTCGCCAGCCAGACTCTGCACAGCGGAGTAACCGAATTCGTCGTTTTCGCCGTTGCCGTTGGGATCCTTGGTGACGAAAGCTTCCAGAACAGCGGTCAGATCCTCATAAGTATCGGGCATTTCCAGACCCAGAGCGTCCAGCCAAGTCTTGTTGATGTACATCACGTCGTTGACCTGAGGCCGCAGGGGCAGCTTCTTGGGCAGGCTGTAAATTTCGCCGTTACGGTCGGTGATGACGGCCTTCAGGGAAGGCTCGGTCTCAAAGACTTTGTTCAGGTTGGGCATGTTGGCGTCGATCAGATCGGTCAGCTCCACGAACAGAGCCTTGTTCTGGTTGACGTCGGTGTCGGTGAGGCAGATGGAGCCCCAGAAGGCGTCGGGCAGGTCGCCGGAAGCCAGCAGCAGAGATTTCTGCTCGGACCAGTCGGCATTGTAATAGACTTGCCAGTTGATGTCCACGCCGGTCTCTTCCTCGATTTCCTTCATCACGCCGGTCTCCAGGAAATCGATGGGCCAAGTGTCGGTCCAGCGGACAGTGACGATATCGAAGCTGGCGCTGGTGCTGCCGGAGGTATCCTCGGTAGCGGCACTTTCACCGCCGTCTGTGCTGGTCTGACTCTCGTTGCCGGTAGAAGCGGTGGAGGAAGTATTGTTCCCGCCGCAGGCAGCCAGAGAGAGGACCATGGCAAGAGCAAGGACCAGACTGAGCAGTTTGGTAGACTTTTTCATGACACGAACTCCTTTCTTCTTGTAGGGAATGGTCGTTTATTTTCAGCTTTTCAGCTGTGGGGAGACAAAAGTGTTTGGATCAGCCCTTCAGCGCACCGATCATCACGCCCTGGTTGAAATATTTCTGCACGAAGGGATACAGGCACATGATAGGAGCGGAAGAGATAACAATAATGGAGTACTTGATAAGCTCGGCCACTTGGGTCGCTTCCGCGGCGGCGGCGCCGGTGCTCATAGCACTGATGGTCTGGTTGTTGATCAGAATGTTGCGCAGGACGATCTGCAAGGGCTGCAAGTCCGGGCTGCGCAGGTAAATCAACGCATTGAAGTAGGAATTCCACTGGCCCACGGCGGTCCACAGAGCGATCACGGCGATGACTGCTTTGGACAGAGGCAGCACCATTTAAAGAAGAACCGCAGGTTGCCGCAGCCGTCGATCTGAGCGGCTTCATAGAGGCCGTCAGGCAGGCTGTTGGAGAAGAAGGTCCGGGCCACGATGATGTAGTAGGTGACCACGGCAAAGGGCAGCACCATGACCAAACGGGTGTCCACCAGGCCGAAAGACTGAACAGTCATGTAGGTGGGGATCAAGCCGCCGGTGAAGAACATGGGGATCAGGAAGAAGATGGTGAAGATGCGGCGGCCCACCAGGTCCTTACGGGACAGGGAATAGGCAGCGGGGATATTCACCACCAGGCTGAACACAGTGCCGAAAAAGGCGTACAGGATGGTGTTGCCATAACCGCTCCACAACTGAGCGTAGTTGAACAGTTCCTTGTAGCCTTTCAGACTGAAGCCCTTGGGGAAGAAGGTGATGTTGCCGGAAGCCACTTCCGTGGGGCTGCTGATGGAAGCGATCACAATAAAGTACATGGGGTACAGGGTGACCAGAATCATCAGTCCGGTAATGACATACAGGATGGTATCGAAGATCACGTCGCCGGTAGTGCGGCGGATCTTGCGGCCTGTTTTGGATTTCAGAACAGCTTCTGCCATTTCAGAACATCTCCTTTCGTCAGATCAGGGAAGTATCACTCAGCTTGTTGGAGATCCAGTTCATGGAAAGAAGCAGAATGAAGTTGATCACATTGTTAAACAGGTTGATAGCAGAGGAAAGACTGTACTGATTGCTGATCAAGCCCATCTTGTACACGTAGGTGGAAATAATCTCACTAGCAGTGATGTTCAGATTATTTTGCAGCAGATAGACTTTCTCGAAGCCGACGCTCATCACGCTGCCCATACGCAGGATGAGCATAATGGTGATGGTGGGCAGCAGCATGGGAATGTCGATGCGCAGAATTTTCTGCCATTTGCTGGCGCCGTCCACGGTGGCAGCCTCATAAAGAGTGGGATCCACGGCGGAGAGGGCCGCTATGTACAGGATGCTGTCCCACCCCACATGCTGCCAGGCTTCCGTCCAAACGTAGATGCTGGAGAAGGCGCTTGGCTGGCCCATCAGATTGGGAAGCTCGATTCCCACGAAAGAAACCAGCTTGGAGATGATGCCGGTGCGGGGAGAGAGGAAGAGGATGATCATACCGCACATGACCACCGTGGAAATGAAGTGGGGCAGATAGGTGGAAACTTGGAAAAACTTCTTGTACTTGGCTGAGGTGATCTGGTTACACATAAGCGCAACCACGATAGGCAGGGGGAAGGTCACCAAAATAGTGTACAAGCTGATGATCAGCGTGTTCTTAATGGTGGGCCAGAACTGGTAGGAATTGAAATACTCCTGGAAGTATTTCCACCCTGCCCAAGGACTTCCGAAAATGCCTGCGGCGGGGGTAAAGTCCTTGAAGGCGATGACGATGCCGAACATGGGGATGTAGGTGAAGCAGATCATCAGGATCACAGCGGGCAGCAGGAGCAGGTATAGGCCCCAGTTGCGGCAAATGTGTCTCCAAAGATAATTGCTTCTCTGCGCGGAGACTGCTTTTGACATGTACCTCATTCCTTCCGTAAAGGTGTGGACATGGTTCGGGGAATATGTCCGAATGAAGTTTATCGGTAAAAATTAGAACCGTCTATTTCAGTTTAGCGATAAACCTTCATCTGGCCCAAGAATACCACCTATTCACCAATATGTCAAGAAACAATTTTGTTATTTTCACAAAAATATGTAACACAATTAGTTTTTTTGTTGCTTTTCCGTATCTTTAATGTTATACTCGTTTTGGCTTTGGGGAGAGCATGCCATCAACTTACACAAATCCACCACCTACAAACGGGTGCATTCCCGTTCTGGAAAGGAGTTATTTTATGAAGATCCAAAACTACCATTATCTCAATCAGGAAATCGATGTTTCCGAACAGTTCGCTACCATTGGGAACGTCCATTACAATGCCCAAAAACTGGAGGGATTTGATCCCGCCACGGGCGTTGGTCAACTGCGCTATGCTCGGTTCGAGCGGAAGGGACGCATGGGCTTTAACATGTACAGCACCCCCTTCGAGCCTACCCAGTCTTGGGCGTTCCCGCCTGCCTATCCTGACGATCCCGCCTACCCCTTCTCCGTATCTCTGGTAGGGGAGAATGTGGTGCGGGTGCGTACTACCTGCCGCAGCGGGGATCTGTTAGAAAACCGGGATGCCCAGTCCCTGATGCTGGACGGCGCCCCTGAGGCTTTGCCCTTGGCGCCTGTGGAAGCGGACGACGCTCACGCGGTTTACCGTACCACCAAGCTGGAAGTGGAGGTACGCTACGATCCTTTCCATGTGATCCTCCGTGATGCACATGGGAAAGAGCTGACCAAGACTCTCCACGCGTCTGACTCCAAGTGCCTGCAAAACTACAATCCCATGCCGTTTTCTTACGTGCGGTCTTCTGACGACATGCGGAAATACCCGGCGGTGAGTTTGGAATCCCATCCCGGAGAGCATTATTACGGCTGTGGCGAGAGCTTCACCAAGCTGGACAAGAGCGGTCAGAAGTTGATCCTATGGACTAAGGACGCCAACGGCGTGGAGACCCGGGACGTTTACAAACCTGTGCCTTTCTTTATGAGCTCTCGGGGCTATGGTGTGTTCTATCATACGACCTGCCCCATGACCTTGGATTTTGCTTGTGATTACGCTCAGGCCCAGACCGCTTTTATGGGGGACGAAGGCATCGACCTGTTCCTGATCGTGGGCACCCCCAAGGAGATCCTGGGGTCCTATACAGAGCTCACCGGTAAGAGCCCGGTTCCTCCTCTGTGGAGCTTTGGACTGTGGATGTCCCGCATCACCTACAAGAGTGAAGAGGAAGCCAGGGAGGTAGCCCGGGAGCTGAAAGCTCACCGCATCCCCTGCGATGTGATCCACTTGGATACAGGCTGGTTTGAGGAGGATTGGCTGTGCAACTATAAATTCTCTCCCAGCCGATTTGACGATCCCAAACAGATGATCGCCGACCTGAACAAAGAAGGCTATCGGGTATGCCTGTGGCAGATCCCCTATTTCACCCCCAAAAACGAGTTCTTCCCCGAGCTGGTAGCCAAGGGTCTGGCTGTGAAGGATGCCGACGGCAACCTGCCCACGGATGACGCGGTGCTGGATCTGTCCAACCCCGAGACCGTCAAATGGTATCAGGAGAAGCTGGGCGGCTTGTTTGAACTGGGTGTATCTGCTATCAAGGCAGATTTTGGTGAAGCGGCGCCGGTCACTGGCGTGTACGCTTCCGGTGCCTCCGGGTTCACCGAGCACAACCTGTATCCTCTGCGGTATAACAAGGCTGTGTACGATGCCACAATGGAATACCGGGGCGAGGGCGTGATCTGGGGACGTTCCGCCTGGGCGGGCAGCCAGCGGTATCCTCTCCATTGGGGCGGCGACTGCGAGAACAACGATATGGGTATGCTTTCCTCTCTGCGGGGCGGTCTGTCCTTTGGCGCTAGCGGATTCTCCTATTGGAGCCACGATGTGGGCGGCTTTGTTCGGGAGAGTACGGAAGAGCTTTACAATCGCTGGACGTTCATGGGCATTTTCACCTCTCACATGCGGTGTCACGGCCAGCCTCCCAAAGAGCCCTGGGCTTTTTCACAGGAGTTCTGCGATTCTTTCCGCCATATGGTGGAACTGCGCTACCGTCTGATGCCTTATATCATGGCCCAGAGTGTTCGGTGCTCCCAGCAGGGTCTGCCCTTGCTGCGCGCCATGTTCATTGAATGCCCGGATGATGAGACCTGCGCCGCTTTGGAGGATCAGTATTTCTTCGGCGATGATATTCTGGTGGCGCCTCTCTTTGAGGCTGGCGATTCCCGCCGGGTGTATCTGCCTGCTGGGACTTGGGTGGAACTGGGCACTGGTAAGGTCTACGAAGGAGAGCATTGGCATACGGTTCAGACGTCGGTGTACCCTGGACTGGCCTTTGTAAAGGCGGGTGCTGTGCTGCCTATGGCAGAGCCTGTCCTCACCACAGACAATCTGGATTGGTCTACAGTGAAAAATGTTCTGTTTACTGATGGAAAAGCCACCGTGCACGGTTGGGCGTACTGCCCTGATACCCGTGCTGTGGAGCCCATCGCTCCCGATGCACCTACAGTTTCCTGTGGGAATGTGAATTGGTAACGTCACTTTAAATATAGGCTCCTAAAAAAGGAACGTCCTGGCCGAGAGTCAGGACGTTCCTTTTTTACTGAATTTTATGTGTAAAAATTATAAATTTAATATAAATTGCTGCGATAAAGAACGCTATCAACAAATTAATTTTCAGCATTATACTTATAAAAATAATATAATGTTATAAATTTATGTGAAGTATAGATTGATCGAAACGGGAAGAATTTTATTGCTTTTTGTCGAATAATAACAATTTTTCGGATGTAATAAGATGGAATTGGTTATTCTTTCGTTCAATTTCTAGTCAATTTTGAGCTGGTGATCTTGTGTTTTTGGACAGTTAATGGTAAAATGTAAAAAATTATAGATTATTTGTGTAAAGATCAAATTTCAGTTGCTTGAGGTCTGGAAGATTTTGTTATAGTTTACAAAAGTAATTTGTGTTGTATTTGTGCCGCAAAGCAGGAGGGTAAAGATATGAAAAAGAAGCGGTTATTCGGATTGCTGATTGTAGTCTGTTTTTTGTTTGTTGGTCTGGCTGCAGGACTGATTGCTCAAGCGGTAGGTGCTGGTCGGAACGATCTAGGTGACGGAAGAATCACCAAGAACGTGCACTGGCAAGATAACAACAATGAGAGTGAAAGACGGCCTGCGACCGGGGAGTTTCCTGCGCCTGTGCTGACTGTTACAGTGGGCGGCCAAACCTATACCGAACAGCAAGCGGAAGAAGCAGGAATTTTGAAGCAGCTTCTGGATCAGCTGCAGCTTTCCGCATGGCCCGAGGCTGCTGTTTCCGAAACAGGTGTAGGTGTTTGGACGGTCCAATATACGGACCTGCCCCGAAAGGCATATGACAAGGATCAGCTGGATGAAGATGGAAAACCAAATTTGAATGATCCAGATGATCCCGAGAGCGGAACTGTGGCACCTTCCTTAGACGTTACCTGGGATGCGGCTCCTTCGGATGTGGATGGGTACGAAACCATTTACGCTGGCACTGCCACTGGTGGCGGCGGCATGCAGGTAGGCGAAGATGACTGGTATTACCTGTTGGACGCTAATTTAACCTTTACCCTTGATCTGCGCAGAGGTGCGGTGAAGTCTTTGCCGGGGATCACTCAGGCAATTTTGGAAGAGTTCGTTTTGCAGGCGTCCTTTGAATTAGACGCTGAAGGTAATCCGGAGTGGCGTGATATTAAACTCTCCGATTTTGAAAAAATAGAATACGCTACGGTCACGTTCCAGGTGAAAAATGAGAACGGCGAATGGGAAGACTGTGATTTTGGCGCTTCGTATGATGAGGTTTATGACGATGTCCGTATGGCAGTTACAATTCCTCGTTACACCATCAACGGAAGTTATGTCACCTATCGCGTGTCGGAAGCATCTGACGATACAACGGAAAGCAAAAAGCTTGACTACGATTTGGAGGATGTTACTGGTTCTTCGGAAGATTATTTTGCTATCAGCTATGACAATACCCATGCCACAAATCATGGTGGCTATACGGATGGCGCGTATGACGGCGGCTCGGTGATTCTTACCTTGACCGGGACGGTCGATTATAAGGCCCAAAAGGTATGGCAGGATAATGGTGATAATCAAGACCGTCCCGAAGTGGAGTTCCAGCTTTGGCGCTATCGCGCGGGTGAGGATATCAACAGTGCTGCCGCAGTCCGGGATAGTAAAGGTGATGTGTATTCGATAACCATTGAGGCCGGAAGCCAGGAAGAGTCCGTTGCCCTTTCTTTCCCCGATGAAGAGTCTGCCGAAACCCTTCCCAAATATGACGCGGAGGGCCATCGGTATATTTACGTGGTAAAGGAGACAGGCCTTACCAGCGGTTACTCCCAGGTGTTCGGCACGGTGGACGATAACGGAAGCGTCAGCGGCGATGTGGTTTTGGATCTGGATAAGGAAACCGGTTTGGTTACAGCTGATGGCATTCGCGAGAGTGGTAATACATATCTGTACAACGGTGGCACATTAAACAATGTTCGCAGCGGTTCGGTGGAAGTCCCCGCCACCAAGACTTGGAACGCGTCGGCTTTCCAAGCGGGTTTTGATGGTGTTACCGTGGAGCTGACCCTCCAATGCCGGCTGGCGGGACCCGATGGAGGGTGGATTGACGTAAAGGATTCGGACGGCAACCTGGTTACCCTGACCATGACAGATTTTACCTCGGAAAATCTGTCTGGTTTGACGGACAGTGCATCCGCTCCCAAATATGACAATAAGGGCCGGGAGCTGGAATATCAATGGGTTGAAACAGCAGTTTATCAAAATGGAATCGACAAGTTAAACGATGATGGAACCTTCACTTTGACGCAAAGCGGGAATATCCCTCAAAGCGAAGAGAATCCCGATACGAACAGAGATGTAAGTTATGCTTCTGTGGTTACACAAGGTGAGGACGGCGAAACAGTCATCACCAACTCCTTGACGGGCTCTATTTACTACCAGGTGGACAAGTGGTGGGCCATGACTGAGGAACAGGTGGCAGAAGCCGGTGGGGAAGGGGCTCTTCAGGCAGACCCCGCCAATTACTATAAGGGAGCCAGTGATACCTGGTACACAAAGCTGCGCGGGGGCGAAGCCAACTTTGCCCTGTACCGTCTGGAAAGCGGCCAGGCTATGGATGCCACGTCTACGCCCTATCTGAAATTCACTATGACAGCGGACGGTGTTAGCATTACGCAGGGAGCTACGGATGGAGCCGTTGTTACAGTAAGTAAATCGGAAAACTGGTTTGCACAGCTGGATGGTCTGCCGGAATTTGACCAGGGCGGCCGCCAGTATGAGTATGTGCTGGTGGAGCTTGGAGCCACCCCCACATACGATACCTCCCGCTATGTGCCAGGTTACGAGACCACCGTGTACAACCCGGTAGAGCCTGGCAATGCGCTGCTGATTTTGGTACAGAAGCAGTGGATTGATGACAGCGATACCGACCACCGGGGTGCTGTGAAAATCGGGGTGTACAATAAGCACACAAACGATGAGGTTGGCAGTGTGACCCTGGACAACGGTATTTGGTATGATTGGGTCACGGTTCCGTATGATCCTGATAGCACCGAAGATGGTGCCATACATGGGATTAAAGATGTCTATTTGAAAGAAACTTCAGTAGGTACATCGGAAGTTAGCTATCAAGATTTAAATGGTGGCGATCTGGACTTTTCCAATTGGCCAAATGTGACCGGTTATGTCACCACAAACTATCACCGGTATGAGGTGACTTATTCTGACTTTAAAGAGATCGAGGGTACGTCCAACAGCTACCAGGCGACCGTCACCAACCGGCGTCTTGGCAGTGTGGACGTGACCGTGGAAAAAACATGGAATTCCGGCGATGGTACAGAAGCTAAAGCGCTTGAGAGTGCTTTGAATGCTGCCGGCATGAGCCTTGCCCTAAAATTGGAATTCCATCCCAGTACGCCTTCAACAACCGAGAACGGGTTTGCCATCTCTTATGAGGGTGTAAAAGACGATAATATGGGTGACACAGTGCGCGTGGGAGGCAGTGAAATCGTTCCCATACAGAATGAACAGGGAGCTGCTGTGGATGCCATCCAAAAAGTCTCTGTACCTAAGAGTGAAGCTGAGAAGAAAACAAAGTACTATTTCCATAACCTGCCGAAGTACGATATGACCGGCACTGTGGTACGTTACACGGTAATGGAAGGGTTGGTTGACAGCAGCGGTCAATTCTACACTTTCCAAGAGTACAGCGCGCTTGATTCCAAGGATTCAAACTTGGTGAATGCCCTGGAAAACTGGAGCATGACCGTGACGGAAGGAGACTATACGGCTTCCCATGGCAGCATGCAAGGCGGGCAAGAAGAAAGCGATGCCCAGCAAATGCTTGCTACAAACTCTTTGGTAGGTGTCAAGGACGTGAATTGGCACAAAGAGTGGAAAGACGCGTACGCTTATGAAAACGGTCAGCGTCCTGACATTTACCTGGACATTTACCGCAAGGTCCACACCGCTGAAACCAATACCCAACTGGAGCTTTACCAGAAGGACTACCACTGGGTTCCTGGGGATGGTGATGCTGTAAATAATTGGACCGCTGTACTGGAAAATCTGCCCAAGTATGACAGCTTGGGTTATGAGATCATCTACTACGCGGTAGAGCGTACCGTGGTGGACGTAACACGGTTTGATTACGCACCGGCGCAGTATTGGTGGAAGAGCGGTGATACTGAAGTTCAGATTGGCAGCCGCGTAGAAGTGAGCAACGATGAATATACGGCGTGCCTGAAAAATGTTGTAAATCAAGATGGTGAATCCGGGAATCCCTATGGGGATGACTCCGGTTTCAACTACGCCCTAAAAGAAGAGGGAATCTTCCGCAATACGCTGGAGGGTAATCCAAACTTGAGTGGCCAAAAGCTGTGGGAAAATGTGCCAAAAGCTTTTAAGATGGTAGATCTGCCGCCGGTCACGTTTGCAGTGTATCGTGGGCTGGCAAGCGATGAAACGGTGGATACTGCCGTTGACCCAGTGGCAACCCTGAAGGTCACGGATTGGGCCAGTGCCTTTGAAAACGGGTCCTACCAGTTCCTAGTAGCCTATGAAGGCGATTGGAGCATGGAGAAAGAAAATGGGAGCACTGTTTACACGGGAGTGGGAACGGACAATGCCGGCCACACTATTACCGTGGAGGCGGATGGCACAGTAACATATGACCCGGACACCTCCAAGCCTACACCCCTTCCCAAGTATGATGAGAATGGTCAGCTCTACACTTATGCCATGGTGGAGAAGAGCATTACCTTGAAAAAGGCGGATGGAACCTTTGTCGAGGTGGATTTGACGGGCCTGGAGAGTGACCCAAATAAAGAGCTGTTCAACAGTATCTTCTCTTCGGCATCCATTTCCGCGGGCACTTATTTGGCTAAGAACAGTTATATTCTGGACCAAAACGGTGAGCTTACCGTTCAGAAGTGGCTGAAGCTGACAAAAGAAGGGGAGGAATACGTATACCCCGCTGTCACTGTGGAGCTGTCCCGGTCCTATACCGGAGAGAGTGACACCCCTGTGTCGGAGGTGGTTGGTACACACACCTGGACGTCAGCGGAAGTGAAGGCTGCTTTTGAAGCGCAAACCTCTCCTGCAGATGGCTGGGTGCTTCTGGACGCTTACACGTTCACGGACCTGCCCATTTACGCGGTGAACGGTGAACAGTACACCTATACCGTAACAGAGCAAAAGGACGACTTCCTGGAAGGTTATGACACCTGGGCGGTGGCAAGTGAACTGCCGGATGCCACGGACAGAGACAAGGCCATGGAAGGTAACATGAGCGATTCTGTTACTGGCCTCCATGCCACAGAAGCAGTGGAAGGCGAGTCTGACCGTGTAGATGCCACGTTCATTAACAGTTATGATATCGATGCGGGCGGCATTGTGCTGAAAGGCACCAAGGTGTGGGACGACTGGGATAATAACCAGTTTCGGCCGACGATATCCAATGGTTCTGTAACCGAAATTACATTGACGGTGAAACGCCATGCGGATAGCCAGCCGGGACAGAATAATCCCATAGGGGAGCAGACACTGGAATCTAAGAAAGACTACACTGTCACCTGGACCGAAGATGCTGATAATAAAACCTGGACTTACACTATTAAAGCGGCAGGTAACAGCAAGCTGGACCAGTATGCCCCCAACGGCATGCCCTGGATCTATACTGTGACGGAGAAGATGGAGTCTCCTTATGATTCCATTTACAGCGTAAGCGGCGGCACTAAAACTTTTGATGCCAGTAAAGCCAAAGGTGACCCATTGACTGTGGAAAGCACTTCAAAGATCACCAACACCATGAAAACCAACGTCAGCTACAAAAAGACCTGGCAGAGCGGCGCGAACGAAAATGCGTCCTTGGAGAACTTTGGCGAAGTGACTGTTACTGTGAAGCTGCAAGTGAAAACTCAGCCTAATGGTACAGGCAATTGGAGCGAGTGGCAGGATGCTAGTACTTATAGCGACTTAGAAAAGGTACTTGGAAACGAATATGTGTATACTGCCACCATGAGTAAGTCAACAGGGAAATGGAGCGGAAGCTTTACAAGTCTGCCCAAGGCCATCGTTTCCCAGGACGGTTCCCACACCCTGCTGCAATACCGTGTGGTGGAGACAGAGATCACCTACACGCTGCCTGAGGGAGCTGAGACCAAGATAAGGGTTACCTGTGACGAGAATGGTACCTATACTCTAACTCCAGATTCCGGTACCTTAATCACAGGGGTAAGTAGTACGGGGAACAATATTACCAACACTCTGGAAACGGTGGATTTGCAGGTTACCAAGGTGTGGGAGGATAGCAACAACCACTACAACACCCGTCCCGAAGGTGATGCCGCAGATTGGGAAACCACCTTCTTGGTGCAGTACAAAGACCAAGATGTAGGTGTTTGGTCTGCCTATTTGGTAAATGACCCTGATAGAGCGGGAGGTACCATCCCCTTGCTGGTCACTGTGAGCGGTGCGGACGGAGAGAACTTTGCCTCTGCCCTGGTGGAGGATTTGCCGGGTATTACTGGCCGACAGTACCGAGCAGTGGAGCTCCAACCTGAACCGGATGATGGGTACGACTTCGCGGATATTGGTCAGTACATCGTGGAGGACGGCGAAACATACTACACTGGATATGAGGTGGAGTATGGCACGAATCCTGTAGAGGGGACTGATCCCGAGTTTGCTACAACCGCCACCAACACCCTGCAAACCACCAAGGTTTACGGGGAGAAAAAGTGGCAGCCGTACAACCAGACCACCTATCCTTCCGTTCGCCTGCAGCTGCAATATTTGGCAGCTAATGGTACAACATGGGACGACCTTGGGGCGGCTGTGACTTTGAATGGTGAAGAAACTCCTGTTCATTGGGAGCATGTGTGGGAAAATCTGCCCCTGTACCTGCCTGGCAGCAAGTATGACGTGGAAAAAGGTGAAGCGACCCAATATCGTGTCATTGAACTAACTGGCAGCGGGTATGAGCAGGTAGGGGAGCCTGCCGAGTCTAAAACGGATGACGGTTACAACAAGTTTACCTTCACCAACAAGCTGGTTCGGAATTTCGCGGTTAAAAAAGTGTGGAACAGCGCCCCTGCCCAGTCTGAAAACTGGCAGGTGACTGTTGGGCTGTATCGTACATCCGGCACGTTTAACTCGGAAAATCCTGATTTCAGCGATGCATACCAAGTGAACGACGTAGATGGGAATCACCTGACCTGCACTCTGTCCAAGGACAATGCCTGGGCCCACACCTTTACGGGTCTGGACGAATACGATGAAAACGGCAGCAAATACACCTACTACGCAAAGGAATTGTTGGTGGATACAGATCCCAGTTCTCAGGGCGGTGAAGTGACTGTTTCCAACAACACCTTCCAGGTGACTGTGAATGACGAGAGCGTGGAGTTCGTGGTGGAGTATGACCATAAAGCGGAGGGCACCACTGTTACCAACCGGGTCATGGGTCAGCTGGCGGTGGAGAAATTCTGGTGGGATACAGGCGTGGAGGATCAGCGGCAAGAGATCACTGTTGGATTGTATATCGAGAACGCTGATGGTACGCTCACGGCTGTGAATCAACCGGGCACCACCAATCACTACATTCTGAAATTGAACAGCGACAACGATTGGAAAGAAGTGTTCGCCGGTCTGGACGAGTACGATGCTTCCGGTCAAAAGATCCACTACGTGGTACGTGAACTGGATAGTGACGGTAAACCCATAAACGAAAGCGACCAGTGGAACGACTATGATGTCTTTTACGAAGGCACAGGAGAAATCCATAACTTGCTGTATGGCAAGCTGAAGATTTCCAAGACGGTATCCAGAGGCGACAAAGACAAAGAATTCCACTTTGGCGTAACGTTTACGTATCCTGGGGACATGCCGCTGGCCGGGATCCCTGCAACGTACACCTACACGGTATACAAGCTTAAGCCCAGTGAGGATCCTGGTGCGGAACCGGGGACCATGGTGGAATCCCCTGTTGTGGAGGATGTTCCTCTGGACAAAGCTGGTGGGACCATCACTTTGAAGCACGGCCAGTGGGCTGTGATTGAAGGAATCCCTGGAGGGACCAGCTATCAGGTAACTGAGCAGGAAGCCAATCAAGACGGCTACAACACTACTGTCAGCGGCCAGAGTGGGACTATCAATGTGGTCAATACGGCGGAAGCGGCATTTGTAAATGACCGTCCCGGTGGTGGAGTAACTCCTACTCCCACCCCCAAGCCTACCCCCACACCTGAGACTTCCCCCAGCCCTGAACCTAGCGGGAGCCCCGAACCCAGTGGAAGTCCTGAGCCTAGTGAAACACCAGAGCCCAGCTCGACTCCGGAACCTGGAACGAGTCCCTCGCCCGGGACAAGTCCCTCTCCTGGAACAAGCCCACAGCCTGGAACTCCCACACCGACGAATACACCTACACCGGATGGCGGAACGCCCACCACAGGTGACCCAACTCAGACAGCTCTCTTTGGAATGTTAGCTGCGTTGGCTTTGGCGGGATTGGGAATGCTTTGGCTGACCAGGCCCCGAGGACCGAAACCGAGACACATGAGAAAATGATCTGAGATAGGCAGCGCCGGCGGGAATGAGATGTCCCGCCGGCGTTTCCAAAAGATAGGGGGGAGATAGATTGAGAAGAGCCGCGAAAGGAAAAAGGTTTCCTTGGAGACCTGTGGCAGCCGTGTTGT
>UMIN01052603.1_pt1 | contig 18253 bp, 17 predicted proteins | sample 1965811 | NCBI WGS metagenome assembly UMIN01 (sample SAMEA4836123, study PRJEB28245) | human gut metagenome | biome: gut microbiome; material: fecal sample | place: Denmark | collected 2008
TGGTCTTAATGCCGTCCAGGATCATGGGAGACACGGTGGAGGCGTAGCCGTCCATAGAAGGAGCTGTGGCAGCGATCACATAGGGAACGCCGGTGCGGGCGCTGATGTACTTGGTCAGGTCGTTGAGCGTGCCAGAGCCTACCGCCAGCAACATGTCATCCTGGCTCTCCATCACCGCCAATGCGGAACCCAGAGCGTACTCGTTGGGAACCAGGGGCGTTTGAGTCTGGAACAGCCGCATGTGATAGGGGAGCCCTGCTTCTTTCAACAGTTCTTCCACCTGACGGCCGCCGGCCTCATAGGTGTTGTTGTCCGCCAGCATGAAGATCCGGGTGGCGCCCAGGTCTTTCAGGATCTGGGGCAGCTCCTTGATGCAGCCGCTGCCTACACGGATGGCCTGAATGTCCACTTTGTGAGTCCTTCCGCAGGAACAGGGATATTCCAACCCCGCCAGCTCTTTGATGGGCCGTTCCCAAATTTTTGCCATACTTACTCCTCCTCTTTTTTCGTCTGTGGTATTTATGATCGGATCAGGTCTTGATCTGGAAAACGTTGTGGCACTTCTGGCAGGTCACTTGGATTTTTCCCTTGCCCCGGGGCGCTCTCAGGCGCTGTTTGCACTGAGGGCAGCGGAAGTATTTGTAGAATTTCCGGTCCCGAAAGCGGGTGTTCTGGAACTTGAACCAGTTCTCCACCGGAGTCCAGAACCGAAGAAAGGCATAGTATTCCCGCTGGCGGGCGGCGTGGTTCCGGGAGAACATGCGGAACAGCACATAGATGAAAATGGCGTCCGCTACCAGAGCCACCGGCCAGAAGAAACCACCGATCAGCGAGAGGATCAGGGCGATCACCAGCAGGAACAGGCTGAATTTATCACCGCCGTAGCGGCCGTACATGAATTGCTGAAACTTTTGCAGCAGCAAGCAGGACACATCCTTTCCAAAAATGAAGCGGCGGAAAATTCTCTACCGCGCTATCTTTCAGTATACCGGCTGGACCGGGAATTTTCAACGGTGATGGGCGAGCTTTTACGATAAATTAACATTTCCCTGCATGGATCCGGCTTGACAGGGAAAGGTGGGCATAAAGAAAACCGCCCGCGCGGCGGGAGCCACGGGGCGGATGAGGGGGACAGGGCCAGAATCAGCTGGCTTTCACGTCCATGTAATGGTAGGTCTTTCGGTGGACTACCAGATAGAAAATGGATACCGCTAAAGCCAACGCTTCCGCCACAGGGACCGCGATCCAGATACCGTCGATGTCCATAAGAAGGGGCAGCAGCACCAGGCTGAGCACCAGGAACACGAAGGTCCTCAGAAAGGAGATAATGGCCGACACTTTTCCGTTGGAAAAGGCGGTAAACATGGCCGAGGAGAAAATGTTGACCCCAGTGAACAGGAAGCTCACGCTGAACAGAAGAAATCCGTGGCGTGCAAGCTGGAATACATCGCTTTCCGGCGAGGTAAAGACCCGTACCACGTAAGAGGCAAACAGCTCAGAGATCAGGAAAATGAACAGGGACACGATCACCACGATGCGGATGGAGATCCGGAAAAGATTCTTCAGCTGTGGGATGTTCTGCCGTCCGTAGTTGTAGCTGATCATGGGGGCAATGCCGGAAGAAAATCCCATGAACACAGAGGTCATCAGGAATTGGGCGTACAGCACCACCGTGATGGCGGCCACGCCCGCTTCCCCAGCGTATTGGAGCATGAGAATGTTAAAAAGGAAGGTGGTGACAGAAACAGCAATGTTGTTCACCATCTCCGAAGAGCCGTTGGTGCAGCTGTAAAGCAGGACCTTTTTCCGGAAAACCGGCTTGACGATATACAAGGTCCCTTTTCGGTTGAAGGTGAAATACAGCAGGCCCACCAAAGCAGGCACCGCGTATCCCATTGCTGTGGCCACGGCTGCCCCGGTGACTCCCATGTGGAAGATGGCGATAAAGATGTAGTCGAACACAATGTTGACACATCCGCCGATCACCGTGGTGGCCAGTCCCAGATTAGGTTTTCCCGCTGTGACAAAAAAGGTCTGAAAAAGCATCTGGAAAACGGCCAGGGGAGCGGCCAGGATCAAAATGAGAAGATAGTCGTAACAGTAGTCGTACAGGCTGGGAGTGGCGCCCAGCAGCATGATGAGCTGCTCAATGAAAAGCGCCCCCAGCACCAGGAATGCCATTCCGAACAGGAATCCCACCAGCAGGATCAGGGAAAAATTCTCTTTGGCCTCTTGGTCCTTCTGCTCGCCCATGTTCTTGGCGATGATGGCGCTGCCACCTGTGGCCAGCATGATGGAGACTGCCACGATAATGCTGGGCACAGGGTACACGATGTTTAAAGCGGACAGGGCGTTGGACCCTACAAAGTTCGCCACGAACACCCCGTCCACCATCTGATAGAGTGACATGAAAATAAGCATGATAGTGGTGGGCAGAGCGAACTTGATCAGGGAACCAGTGGTGATTTTTTGCGATAATTGGTTTGTCATGGTTCTAAGTTTCTCCGTTTTTTGCGACGGCGTCGCTTTGGTTGTGGTAATGTTCGTACGCGGTTTTGAGCTGGTCCGCGAATTCCGCGAATATTTCCGCCAGCTCCACAGGGTATTTTTTCAAAGTTTCATCAAAGGCCTCCATTTCAGCCAGTCTCACGCTTCGGATGATGCCGTCTGTGAACTCCTTGCCTTTGTCCGTCAGGCGGATCAACTTCTCGCGGGTGTGAGGCTCGTGGTGCAGGACCACGTAGCCGTTGACCACACACTCCTTGATGACAGTGTTGATGGTGGTTTTCGGAATGAGCCATTCATCACAGATCTGCTTTTGCGTGTAGGGCTTTCCATCGCTCAGGGCGTATAAAAGGGACAGCATGTTGTCCTTCAGGCCGATCCATCGGGCCCATTGATAGTAAACACCGTCAATCCGGTTAATGCTGATCATGATCTTTCGGATCTGTTCATTCTTGTCTTCCAACGGTGGTTCTCTCCTCCAATCAGTACGAAATCGTACTGATATATTAATACGAATTCGTACTATTGTCAAGCCCCTAAATCCTCCGAAATGCAAAGTGTTTTTGGGGGAAATCTACCGGGCATAGAAGGGTGATTCCGGGTAATACTAGGGGAAGAAATTCGCTTTTTCAACCGGATTGCTATGGGTCACAAAAAATTAATAATAATTCTTAAAAATGTTCTTGACTTTTGATTTTATACGGGTTATACTGTTTCCAGAATCATCCAGAAACCACACACCATCTTTTAAGGAGGAACTGTTATGCCAGAACTGAAGGGCTCTAAGACCGAAGCCAACCTGATGACCGCGTTCGCCGGGGAATCCCAGGCCCGGAACAAGTACACCTACTATGCATCCAAGGCCAAGAAAGACGGCTATGTGCAGATCGCCAACCTGTTCGAGGAGACTGCCAACAACGAAAAAGAGCATGCTAAAATCTGGTTCAAGCTGCTCCATGGCGGCATCGGCGATACCATCGACAACCTGAAGGACGCCGCTGCTGGTGAAAACTACGAGTGGACCGACATGTATGCCGGTTTCGCCAAGACCGCCCGGGAAGAGGGCTTCGATCACATTGCCGACCTGTTCGAGGGCGTGGCCAAGATCGAGAAAGAGCACGAGGAGCGCTACCTGAAGCTGGTCCAGAACCTGGAAGAGGGCCTTGTGTTCTCCCGTGACGGCGACGTGATTTGGCAGTGCGCCAACTGCGGACACATCGTCATCGGCAAGAAGGCTCCCGAGGTATGTCCCGTTTGCGCCCATCCTCAGGCCTATTTCCAGATCAAAGCCGAGAACTACTAATTTAAAAGATCCCTATATGTACACCAGACCTTCCGGGTTTCTCCTGGAAGGTCTTTTTTTGGCGGAAATTTCCTCTTGCATTCTGCGAACGCATGTTCTATAATTACATCGAACACACATTCGATTTGAAATTGGGCTAGAACATTCGCGGGCCAGCGTTCTCATGGAAGGCCGGAAGAGGGATATGACATGGATCTGATGGAAAAATTGGAGATCTTAACAGATGCCGCCAAGTACGATGTGGCCTGTACTTCCAGCGGAGTGGACCGGTCCGGACAGCAGGGCGTCCTTGGGAATGCCGTGAAAGCGGGGATCTGCCACAGCTTCGCCGCTGATGGCCGGTGCATCTCTCTGTTGAAAGTGCTGATGAGCAACGACTGCGCTTTCGACTGTGCCTACTGTGTCAACCGTCGCACCGCCGACTGCCGGAGAGCCACCTTTACCCCGGAGGAACTTTGTAGGCTGACCATGGAGTTTTACCGGCGCAACTACATCGAAGGGCTGTTTCTCAGCTCGGCAGTGGTAGGGAACCCTGACGCCACCTGCGAACGGATGCTGGCGGTGCTGAAACGGCTGCGAGGGGAGTGCCGGTTCGGCGGGTATGTCCATGTTAAGGCTATCCCCGGCGCTTCTCAGGAGTTGATTCAGCAGATGGGGCTCTACGCCGACAGAATGAGCGTCAACATTGAGCTGCCCTCCCAGCAGAGTCTGAAACTGCTGGCGCCCCAAAAAAGCAAGGAGAAGATCCTTTCTCCTATGGGACTGATCCGGGACGGTATCACGGAAAACAGCAAAGCTCTCTCCACTTACCGCCACGCCCCCAGGTTCGTGCCCGCCGGCCAGTCCACCCAAATGATCGTGGGTGCCACCCCGGAAAGTGACCGACAGATCCTGCGGCTGACAGAGGGCCTCTATCAAAAGTACGGGTTGAAACGGGTGTTTTTCTCCGCCTATATGCCGGTGGTGGGGGACAGAAACCTGCCTGCTCTGGACACACCTCCACCGCTGCTGCGGGAGCACCGGCTGTATCAGGCGGATTGGCTGCTGCGGTTCTATGGGTTCACCGCCCAGGAGATCCTGGACGAGGAGGCACCCAATTTCGATCCCCTGCTGGATCCAAAATGCAACTGGGCTGTCCGCCACATGGAGCTGTTCCCAGTGGAGGTGAACCGAGCCCCTTATGAGATGCTGCTGCGAGTGCCGGGGATCGGGGTGAAAAGCGCCAAGAGGATCCGAGCCGCCCGGCGCTGGACCAAGCTGGATTTTGACGCCCTGAAAAAGCTGGGTGTGGTGCTGAAACGGGCCAGGTTCTTCCTGACCTGCCAGGGCAAGAGTTTGTCGCCTCTGCCCACGGATGATCCTCAGGTGGTGGCCGGAGCTATTCGGGAGGGATCGGCTTTCCGCCGCACCCAGTTGGAGGAAAGGGCTGCCGGCCCACTGTTGAAGGGACCGGAACAGCTTTCCCTGTTCGCTCCCACAAAGGAGGACCGCCTGCAATGCCTTACCGGACAAATTTGATCTACCGCTACGACGGCTCTTACCAAGGATTTCTCTGCTGTGTTTTTGAGTGCTTCCGGGCAAAGGAGCTGCCGGTGAGTATTCAGTCCTGGGAGGAGGACCAGCAGAGCCTTTTCGGCTGGAAGGAGATCCCAACCCAAAAAGAGTTGGCGGACCGGGTGGAGCGGTCCATCCCCCGGAAGATCTCTCCCCAGGCTCTGCACCTGGTGCGGGAAGGATTCCTCACCTGTCTGCCGGACCGGGAAATGGTCTTGCTGCGGTTTTTGCTCATGGGGTACAAAGTGGGGACGAAGGTGACTAAGTTTACCACTCATCCAGTGGTCCACGCTCTGGAAAAAGGGGTCCTCAACCTGCGGAACGAGGCTCACCACACCTTGGAGTTCCTGCGGTTTTCCGATACGGGGGAATTTCTGGCGGCCAGGATCGCACCCAATAACCGGGTGCTGCCCTTGGTGGCTCCTCATTTCTGCGACCGGCTTCCCAGTGAGAATTTCGTGATCTACGATGGGAACCACGGTATGGGGTTTCTTCACCGGGCGGATAGTCCTGGGGAGTTTTTCCATGCCGACCAGGTGGAGTTGCCCCAGTCTGGGGAGGAGGAGCGCCGCTGGCGAGAGCTGTGGAAGGCATTCTACCGCACCATAGCTGTGGAGGGCAGAGAAAATCCCACCCTGCGGCGGAGCCTGTGTCCCAAACGCTATTGGCCCCTGATGACAGAACTGGAGGAGCACTCTATCCGATGACTGCAAAAACGCCCCAGAAAAGCGTTGTGCTTTCCTGGGGCGTTTTAATGTGAAATCAGTGTGTTAGATGTTTTCCAGATAGTCCTTGTCGGGCAGAGGGGGGAAGGGTGCGGTGGGCAAAGTCTGATACCAGTAGGCAACGGAAGCAATGTCGTCCTGCAAGGGCAGGTAACGGCCGCCTTCTCGCCAGCCCAGAGCCTGGATGGTCACCTTCAAGCTGTTCTGGAAGCGGATGGGATCGGTGATGTGCCACCGGTACATGCCGAACCGGAACTGACTGTTGTACAGTTTGTCAGGGGTGATGACCTGATGCAGTCCCGAGTAAGGGGTGGTGAAGGGTACATAGCGATCGTGGGTGACCGGATCCTCAAAGTCGTAAGAACCACAGAAATAATCTTCCGTGCCGGTGCCGCAGATGGTGGGATATTCGGTGTCCCCGTCCAGATAGAACTTGATCTCTCCTTCGCCCCACCAGCCGTTATTGTTCACACCCCAGGCCATGTAGGTTCCCACATAATGACCCTGACCCTGGATGCCGTCCACCAGGGTATAGACAGATTTGTAGGGCAGGGGATTGACCCGCCGGAACTGGGCATGGAAATAAGCGCAGTCCTCGGGCACCTGGGTGAGGGTGTAGTCGATCTGATAGTAGTAGGTGATCCGCTCGCTGCCGATATTTTCCAAGGTGATGCGGCAGTTTTTACGGAAAGGCATCTGCCAGTAGCAGTTAAAAGCACTTCCCGGATTGACACACACCGCCAGGGAGGAAATCTGAGCGTAGCGATTCCAGGTGGAGGCGAAGAAATCGCCTACGGGACATTCTACCGAGGGATTCTCCTGCCCATCCCAGTAAAAACGGATGATGCAGTTTCGCCAGGAACCGGTGGGGGTCATCCAGATGTGCTGGATGATGCCAGGGCCCTGAATGTTGGCGATTTCAAAGGTCTCGCCTGCTTCAATGTAAATATAGGGGTTTACTTTCCAACCCTTGCCCAGATCTCTGGCGGCATTTTTGGCGTTGCCGTTTTCCAGCTCACACATACCACCTTTTCCGGGTTCGCCCGTGTAGTTTTCCGGGCTGATGGACCGGGAGACTCCGCTGGAGAGACGGGTCAGATCTCCTAATCCGTTTACCATACCGTGAAACATGATGAAAACTCCTCTTTTCTTCAATTCATACTGCAAGAAATTGAAGCGCTTCAAAATAGCGCCAATGCCATAAAGATACCTTGAGTAGAGAAGTTTGTCAATGACCTTTTCCTATGAAAAATACCTGTTTTCTCCAAAAGCGAAGCAGTGGTGGAAGAAAGTTCTTAAACATCTCAAAATAACAAAATCCCCGAGAACAATCATTCTCGGGGATTTTGTATTAATGCTGGTGACCCATCGGGGATTCGAACCCCGGACACCTTGATTAAAAGTCAAGTGCTCTACCGACTGAGCTAATGAGTCATACAAGCTGCCCCCATAGTGGACAGCTTATACATTATAACAAGGATTTTTCCCAATGTCAACTGGAAAAATACAAACAAAGGTTATTTTGCCACAAAATGTTTGACGATACAGGCTCCGTCCCCATTGTCACTGAATTCATACAGGGAGAGATCCAACCCTCCATGGGCCAGCAGAGCGCCGGAATACACTTTGCCGGTAGCCTCATCGGTATAGAGGGTATCCGGGTCTAGGCCAGGCAGGCACAGGGGCTGGTAGTTGTTTTCGGGACGGCGCATTACCACGCGGGTAAAGAGCGCTTCCTTCTTGTCCGGGCTGACGAACTCCCAGTCGCACAGGAACGGATCTTCCGTGGGAGAGGTGATCCGGTAGAAATCGCCGTAGCGGATCAGATCGTAATATTTGTGGTAATCCGCCACCTGCTGCCGGACGATCTCCCGTTCCTCTTCTGTCAGCTTGCGGGGGTCCAGCTCGTAACCAAAGGTGCCGCACATGGCCACAGCGCCTTTTGTCTGAAGGCTTGCTCTGGGGCTGGCGGACACATGGGCTCCCAGGGATGCAATGGGATAGCACAGGGACGCGCCAAACTGAATGGACAACCGCTCAATGGGGTCCGTGTTGTCGCTGGCCCAGATCTGGGGAGAATAGTAGAGCATACCGGGATCAAACCGGCCGCCACCGGAGGAGCAGTTTTCCAGCAGGATATGGGGGAAGGTCGTGGTGATCCGGTCCATCAGGTCGTAAACGCCCAGCACGTAGCGGTGGAAGAATTCTCCCTGCCGCTCCGGGGGCAGAATGGCACTGGCAGCTTCTGTGATGTGCCGGTTGCAGTCCCACTTGATATACTCAATGTTGTTTTGGGAGATCACATCGTACATCTGCTGGAAGATGTTGTCCCGCACGTCCTGGCGGGTCATATCCAGCACGCACTGGTAGCGGGAGATGGAATGCTCCCGACCCTTGGCACGGATGGCCCAATCAGGATGGGCACGGTACAGATCGCTGTCAGGGTTGACCATCTCCGGCTCGTACCAGACGCCGAATTTTACCCCCAGGGCGTTGACACGCTGGATCAGGTGGGACATGCCTCCCTTGAGTTTCTCCTCATTGACGTACCAGTCGCCCAAGGCACGGTGGTCGTCGTGGCGGTCACCAAACCAGCCGTCGTCCATGACCAGCATTTCGATGCCAAGTTCTTTGGCTTCCTTGGCGAACTCCACCAGCTTGTCGTCATCAAAGTCGAAGAACGCTGCTTCCCAGCTGTTGATCAGCAGGGGACGCTTCTTTTTGGCCCACTGGCTGCGGCACAGGTGGTCCAGATAAAAGTGATGGAAGGCCCGGCTCATGCCGCCCAGACCATTCTGAGAGTACACCAGCACCGCCTCGGGGGTCTGGAAAGTCTCTCCGGGTTCCAGGTACCAGCGGAAGTCAGTGGGGTTGATGCCCATGAGCACCCGGGGGCAGCCCTGAGTGTCCACTTCCACCTCAAAGGAAAAGTTACCGCTGTAAATCAGGTTCATGCCCCAAACTTCCCCGGTTTCCTCTGTGGCGGTGTGTTTGGCCAGGGCCAGGAAAGGATTGTGGTTGGGTCCGGTCATGCCCCGCTTGGACTGGATGGCCTGGATGCCGTGCTGCAAAGGATGATGCACGGTAGTATTCTCCTTGTTCCATTTGCCGTAGACGTGGACCATGTCCAGGTCCATGGTGGGCAGGTCCATGCAGGCGCTGTATGCCCGTTCCAACACCACAGGCTGACTGCCGGCATTTTCCAGTCGTACGCTTTTTGCCAGCACAGGATAGTCCTCGAACACGGTGTAGAGCAGTGTGGCTTTTACTCCGGTGACAGTATCCAAAGTCTCCACTTCCAGAGTCTGGGCTTTGCCCTCCCGGTCAAAGGTGGCGGGCAGACCGGGCAGAGCCGGCTTGCCGTCGTAGATCTTGTGAGACACATACCGCACATCGGTGACGGTGTCCCCACCAGCATTGCGGACGGAAAGAGCGGAGATCCGGAAATCTCCCGCGCCGTTGGTGGGATATTCCATGGGGATGATGTCGGGAGAGAAGAAAGGATCCTCCACCTTGGTGTTGTAGGGGCTTAGGGAAGCGAACCGGCCTCGGTACATCAGATAGGAGAGATCGGTGTCGGGGAGCTTTGCGCCCCAGTAAAGGTGCACCAGGTAATTCTCCTGATAGACCATAAAGGCATAGGTGAACTGCTGATTCTCCAGTTTGAAGACTTTCAGCTGTTTATCAAAAGTGATGGGCATGGTGAAACGCCTCTTTCCATATGAATTTCGTGCCTATCTTAGCACAGATGGTTTGGGCTTGCAAGGACGTTGAAAAGGAACTTAAGAACTTATGCTTTGGGCTAAAAGGATGAGATCCAGAGTAGTCACTGCTCCATCCCCGTTCATGTCGGCAGCACGGTGGTAAGGATCGCTGTCAATGTCGCTGTTTAGCATCAACCCCTGAGCTGCTCGCAGATCCTTATTGGACAGACTTCCGCTGCCATCGCAGTCGCCCAAAACTACCAGGGTATACTCTCTGGCAGTCATACCGGTGGCCAAATGGCCCGATTCAACAACTGTCCCGTCTGGTCGGCAAACCTCTACCGCATCCGGGGAAAAATAGCTCAACAGCTTGGACAGTGTCACGTCAATGGACATAATGAGGTAATCTCCCTCTTGAACGATGCCTTCAGGAGTAGGCGGAGGAGATGGCTCCGGAGAGGGGCCAGGGGAAGGTGTGACTTCAGGGGTAGGCGTCACCTCAGGGGTAGGAGTCACTTCAGGAGTAGGTGTCACTTCAGGGGTGGGAGTTACCTCAGGAGTGGGGGTTACCTCAGGAGTAGGAGTTACCTCAGGAGTGGGAGTCACTTCAGGGGTCGGAGTCACTTCGGGAGTGGGAGTCACCTCAGGAGTAGGAGTTACTTCAGGGGTGGGGGTCGCCACTGGGGTGGGAGTGACGGGTTCCTGGAAAAACTGAATGGGAGTGAACCAATAGTAGTCTTCCTCCTGGATGATGGCGCCGTTTCCGCACACGGCCAGCAAAGTCCCACGCAGAGAGACGGAACCTAGAGATTCCCCTGAAAGGGAAACACACTGCAATGTGTTGTCAGAGCCGGGGTAGAGCAGGTGTTCTTCCCGATCCAGCGCACAAAGCAAAGGATCCGAAGGCAGAGTTAAGTAATTTACCTGGGTAGTGGTTCCATCAGAATATTGGTAAAGGGTATGGAACGGCTTTGAAACAAAGTAATTTTCCTCCAGCAAATACTCAGGAGTAAGAGTTAGAACAGTGCTCTGCCATTGCTGAGGATCTTGGGCGGGTCCCCAGAAGTAGTAAAGGCCCGACACAGCGAATAGTGTCCCCTCAGGGGTAATCTCCAAAAAGGAGACCGAACTGAGTTCTTCCACCTTTTGGAGGGACCCGTCCGGGCTGGAAATCCACAGCGCGTTTCCGTCGCTGGGGTCGGCAAAATAAAATGAGCCCTCACCATCACAGTCGAAGAATTCAAGTTCCTCCGTGGCAATTGGTAAGGGCCGACTATCTAGTTTTTGAAGCGTAGAAAGAGAAAGCCGGGTGAGGTAGGCGGCACTGCCGTCACACTCCACCAGCATCAGGCAATCTCCCCGAACAGCAGCCCATACTATCTTGTTGTGATCGCTGTTGTACTGGCTTACAACCTGACCGTTGGTTCGGTTCAAAGCCATTACGTTTCCGGAACCGGGAGAGGAGCCTGTGTAGGCGAACAGACATAGTTCATCCCATTCTTCTAAAAGCAGGACAGCACCATCCTGAGGGATGGCAGCCACCTGATAATACAAGGAGCCGGTATCCCTCTGGAAGGCAAAAAGAAAAAGCATTGTCAATAAAACGCACGAAATTAGAGCAGCTCGCGGAACTCTTTGACTCCATTTCCTCCATGGGGCCAATCCGGTACGCTGCCGCGGATTTCCTTTCATATTGAAAAGTCCCTTTCACACCGATGGCGATTCCACCGGTTTTCCCACAACGTCTCGAGGGGCTATACCTCTCGTTCTCTAAAATATTCCCTAGCTAAATCATTGTCTCCGGTAAGGGCAGCCAGCACCAGCTGATATACCCCTTCCGGATCTCGATGAAATCTGTCTTTTACCATTTTGGCTTGGGCCTTGTCAGGCACATACAGGGAGATGGACATCAGTTCCATATCCCCGCCGGAAATGTGACAGGTCACCTGTACGCCCTGCTTTGTCTTTTGGGTCTCCACCCGATTTTCCCGCTGGGCTCGGGCCTCAGAAAGCAAAGTGAAAGCGGCTTCCAGCGCCTTGTCCCGCACGGAAAGGGGAAGAGTGGCGTCCAGATTGTCGGCGATCTCCTTTCCGGTGGGAGTGATGGTGAAGAAGCCCTCCTCCGTCTGGGAGACGTTTCCCTGAGTCATCAGAGTGGCCAGCGCATCTTCCACCTCGAAATAGTTCGCCAACCCCTTTTCCTGAATGATCTTGGTCAGGTCTTGACGGGCGAGGGGAGCTCCCACGCTGGCAAGAATGTAACACAGCAAAATACGGATATCGTTTTTATGCCAAAGGCCGCCGGGATCTACCCCAGCGGAAAAAGCATCTTGCTTCATGGGCAAACACCCTTTCTGGAACAAAAGTACACACGAAATCTATTCTTATTATAATAATTCCTTGATAATTCCGCAATAGAATGTTGCTGTTTTGAACATATTTTTTGCCGCACACGGGCGCCTTATTCGCTCTTCTGGTACATAAGGCGGCGGTTTTTCACGATAACCGTGACACGGAAGGCCAGGATAGAACCCTCGGTGATGGTGGTGAGCACACACAGTGTCACCAGGTTAATGCTCCACACGCCCCAGATGATCAACGCTCCCAACAAGTAGACCACCGTGCCGAACACCACGGAAATATTGGCGTATTTGGCAAGGCCCATGGCTCCCAGAGTGGGATAGCCAAGCACGTAGTTGGGGAAGGCGAACACGGCCACAGGAATGAGCAATCGCAGGGGAAGCACCACCTGAGTTCCCTCTTTACCCAGCCACAGCACCAGCAGGGGCTCGGCAAAGATGAACACGATGGCACAGCCGATAAGAATGATGGGATACACCAGCAGCATGGCCTTTTTGATCAGGCTGAAGTTGCGGTGCTTCATCATGTGGGGGTAGAGGCTGTCCGCAATGGGGGACATGCCGCTGCGGGCGGCACCAATGATCTTGTCGGCGTTGGTGTAGAGGCCAGTGGCGGCAGGACCTGCCATGGCGCTCAGAAGAATGCCGTTCAGGTTGGAATTGATGGAAGAGGCCACTTTGGAGAGGAAGAACTGGGAGGATTCCTTCAGTTCTGTCCACACTTCCTGCCAGGAGACCCGGCAGAAACGGATCCCCACCTTGCAGAACAGGTGCCAGTAAACAAACACGATGGCGCCGATATTGCCGATGGCGGTGAACAGGGGGACCATGTAGTAATCTTCGGGCTGGTGAACAAAGATGAAGATCATCATGGTGGCGAAGAACTTGATAGCCACCGCGCGAATGGTGATGGTGGTCATCTGCTCCAAGCCCCGGTACATGAAATCAGGCAAAAGGGCGTAGGTGCACACGGAAACTAGATAGAAGGCGTACACCAGCACCTGACTCAGATCTGCCAAAGAGGGGGCGATGAATAGGAAGAGGATCAGGAAGGAGAGCGCCATGAACATCACCTTGGCCAGGATGACGCAGGTGAGTATCTTGGAAAGCAGCGTCCGATCCTCACGGTTCCGGGAGATCTTGGCTGTGGCGGAATAGATAAAGCCAAAGTCAATGAGAATCTGGAAGAAGTTGGTGGCGTATTGGGCAGCTCCCAGCACGCCGATACGGTCCAAGCCCAGCACTCGCATCTGATAGCCTTGGGTCAGAAGCCCCAGGGCCATGTTGGAAAACTGCAAAATGTACAGCATCACTGTGTTTTCCAGAAGTCCGCCCCGACGGCGGTTGTTCCATTTCTGTTTCAGGTCCATAGAGTCTCCTTTCAGCCCAGACGGCCTTTCAGCCGGAACAGCAGGGCCACCAGTCCGTACATCCGCTTCTCCAACAGGGACAAAAGCAGCTTATGCACCCGGCTGAGGCGGGGCAGATATTTGCAGCGGCGGTAGTCGGGGAACCACTTGTTCAGGTAGTCGCGGAATTCTCCCAGCAGAGGATGCTTCCGGTCGATGAGCAGCACTCGCACCGAGGCGGTGAGGTAGGCGTGGAACAGGGTCAAGTAGCACAGTTCTTGCCGGTACCGCTCAAACAGGCCCTGCTCCTGAAAATAGGGCAGCAGGTCGTCGAATGCCCACAGGATTTCCTGGTTCCGGTCCGCGTTCTGGTTCTTGGTGATGGATCCAGTACGGCTCAGGTAGTCGTAGCCCACATAGCTGAGAAACACCACTCGATCAGCGGCTGCCAGCAGCTTGGGCGTGGTGCGAATGTCCTCATACCACACCCGAGGCGGGTACAGAATGCCTGTGCGGACCAGCAGCTCCCGACGGTACAGCCGCCGCCAGGCGGAGGGAGCCGTCAGCAGCAGGTCCGGATGGTCCTTCAAGGTGAGGCCCTGATCTGTGGGCACGTCCTCCACAAAGGTCTGGAGGGTGTTCCCCTGCTCGTCCACCGAGCGGAACCCAAACATTACCAGGTCAGCCTCTTCCCTCAGACCGGCTTCCAGGGTCTTTTCCAGCAGCTCCGGCTCGATCCAGTCATCGCTGTCCACCAGCAGGACCCAGTCTCCGCTGGCTGCTTTGATACCCGTGTTCCGGGCACCGCCCAGACCTTGGTTTTTTTGGTGGATCACCTGGATCCGGGAGTCTTTTTGGGCCAGTTTGTCGCACAGGGCGCCGCTGTTGTCGGTGGAACCGTCGTCCACCAGCAAAAGTTCAAAATCCGGCTCCGTCAGGGCCAGAATGGAATCGACACATTTTTCCAGATATGCCTCTACATTGTACACCGGTACGATTACCGTGGCTTTTGGCATGGAATTACCCTACTTTCTCGCCGGCACAACGCCGCGTTGTTTGGCAAACATTATACACGCTCTTTCCTCTTTTTGCAAATTTTGGACCTCGGCTCCACTGGAACAGGAAAACAGGAGCGGAAACGTCGCAAATTAATGGGTTAATTTGCAAAGCGTACTTGACATTTTTTGCAAAGCATACTATACTAAAAATGCAAAGTGAACTTAGCAAAGGGGGCGGGACTATCAAGACCAGAATTCCAGAGCTGCGCCGGGAGAGGAAGCTTTCCCAGGAGGAGCTGGCCCGGGCGGTGGGCACCACCCGGCAAACCATCACCTCAATTGAGGTGGGGCGGTACACGGCCTCCCTGCCTCTGGCGTACAAGATCGCCTATTATTTTGGCTTGACCATCGAAGAGGTATTCGACTTTTCAGAACTGGAAGGAGAGGTGCGCCATGGATGAATACCGCAAACGCATAAAAAGGGAAAATGTCTGGCTGCGGATCGGCGTAGTTCTGATGCTGATTTTAGATGTAGTGGTGGGCGTTTTTTGGGAGGAGATCTTCCCGGATCCCCGCACCATGACCAGTCAGGCAAGGGCCATGCAGAGCATCCTGTTTTTTGGCTTTTGGCTGTATCTGATCCTCCGGCTGATATTCAACTGCAAAAAGCTGCGGAATCCCGATAAGCTGGAAGCGGACAGCCGCCGGCAGCAGGACGAGCGGCGCATCCTGGTGGGGGAGAAGGCCGCCAAACTTTCTGGGGACCTGACCCTGGTAGTGCTGACCCTGGCGGTATTTGTGACAAGCCTTTATAATATGGATATGTTCAACGCCTTGTATTACACCCTGTTGGGATTTGTGGCCCTGCGGGTAGGAAGCTGGCTGTATGTCCGCCGGAAATATTGACCCCGCCCGGAGGATATGATACAATGATTTTCGATGGGCGGTGCGGGGAAACAGCATCCCGCCTTTTGGCCCAGAGATTGATTTTTAGAATTTGAGAAAGAGTGGGGAACACATGGTTAAGATCTTGACGGACAGCTCCTGCGACATCAGTTTGGAGCGCTGCGCGGAATTGGGCGTGGAAATGCTGCCCATCACCGTGAACTTTGGAGAGCAGAGCTATCGCGCCAACCTGGACATCACCACGGAGGAATTCTACGACAAGCTGGCAGCCGCCCAGGAACTTCCCAAGACGGCCCAGATCACCCCGGCCCAGTTCGAGAAGATCTTCCAGCCCTATAAGGACAGCGGGGACGACGTGGTGTGTTTGTTCATCTCCTCCAAGATGAGCGGCACTCTCCAATCCGCCCGGCTGGCGAAAAATATTTTAGGCGCGGAGAACATTCTGCTGCCGGATACCCTGAATGTCACCTTTGCCCTGGGACTTCTGGTGGAAGAAGCCGTGAAGATGCGGGACGCGGGCATGACCGGCAAAGAGATCGTGGAGAAGATCGAGGAGCTGATTCCTCGCATCCGGCTGTTTGCCATGATCGAGGACCTGAAATACCTGAAGATGGGCGGACGGCTTTCCGCAACCAGCGCGCTGGTTGCCAGCATTTTGGGCATCTGCCCCATCATCACCCTGAAGGATGGTCTGGTGGAAGTGGTGGGCAAAGCCCGGGGCAAGAAAGCCGCCTTTGCCGCTATCCGCAAGTGTGTGGAGAAGGAACCTATCTCCGCTGACTACTGCGTGACCATGGGCCACTCCAAGTGTCCTGAAACCTGCAAGGCTCTGGAAGAGTACATGGGAGACCTGCTGAAAAAGCGGGAGGTCCACGTGTCCTCCATCGGGAGCATCGTGGGGACCCATACCGGCCCTGGAGCCGTGGGTCTGGCGTACATTAAAAAGTAAACGGAAAACGGGCCCATGGGCCCGTTTTTTGGCATTTGCCCGGCTGTCCGGGCGGGAAAAGGAGGCGTGCGTTGACGCCTGAAACGCAAAAGAGAATTTTTCGGGTGGTTTTGGTTTTTTTGGCGCTGAGCGCTGCTGCTGGGCTGTTGTTTTGGCTGCGGCCCCCTTGCCTGATTTTGGAGACCACCGGGTATTACTGTGGCGCGTGCGGGGTTACCCGTATGGTGGAAGAGCTGCTGAAGGGCCATGTGTGGGCGGCTTTCCGGCAAAACCCCTACCTGTTTGTAGTGCTGCCTTTGGCGGCGGTGTATCTGGCAGGGGAGGCAGTGTGCTATGTTCGGGGAAAGCGCCCCCTGTGGAAACGGAAATGGATGGTTATTGTCTTTGGGTTGGTCCTGGTGGTAGGTACAGTGTTCGCCCTGTTGCGAAACCTGCCTGGATTTGAGGCTTTGGGACCGTTTTAAAGTAGGGAGAAAGGAAGGGATGGCCTGTGTGGAAGAAAGTGGGCTGGCTGGGTGAAAAACTCTGCTTCGGCTTTGGAGCCCTGTTTACCTTGATCGTGGTTGTGCAGGCGGCTATGACAGCCTGCAAAGGCGGGGCCTACGTGCTTCTGACCCTTCTTGGCCTGGGCGTCACAGGAGGAGTGACCATAGCTGGGCTGCGGTTTCTGACTCCTCATAAGGCGTTCCCTGTGGCGCTGTTCTCCCTGCGGTTTTTTATCGCCCTGGGGGTCATCCTGATTTTCGGCGCCCAGCCGGTGCAGGATTTCCAGACCATGTACGACGCCGCTTGCCAAGTTGCCCAGGGCAGCCGGGAGTACCTGGAAACCGACTACTTCTACAACTGGGCTTACCAGACGGGTTTCGTTGCCTATGAAGCGCTGGTGATCCGGATTTTCGGTGAAAGCCTGCTGCCGCTCCAGATGTGCAACGCTCTGTGGATGGCTGGAACGGGCTGCCTGGTGTATGGCATCGCCAGAAGGTTCCTTTCCGAGACCGGCGCTATGACCATCTCTCTAGTGTACGCCCTGTACCCGGCGCCCTATTTCTTGGCGGCCGTGCTGACCAACCAGCACATTGCCACGTTTTTCTATTATATGGGCTTTTGGCTGCTGGTGCGGAAGGATAAACTGAACCTGCCCTGGGCGGTCCTTGGAGGGCTGTGTCTTTCCCTGGGCAACGTGATGCGCCCCCTGGGAGCAGTGATCGTGCTGGCACTGCTATGCTGGGTGCTGGTGCGGCTGTGCCGTTGGCGGGGACCTGGTGTGCTCCATGCGGGCGGGCTGCTCTTGGCTGTGGGAGTGACGTATTTTATCTCCACGGAGTTTTTCTCTTGGCTGGTGCAGGCAATGGGGCTGAATCCGGAAGGACTTTCCAACAACCTGCCCATGTGGAAGTTTGTGCTGGGGTTCAATCTGGAAAGCGGCGGTGCCTGGAATCAGGCCGACTACAACGCCTATTACCTCTTGCCCCGGGAGGAAGCCGGAGAACAGATGAGTCAGGTGGTGAACCAGCGGTTGTCCTCTTTGGGATTGGGGGGCTTTTTGGAGCTGTTCTGGAAAAAGAGCCGGACTATGTGGGGTTCTTTAGAGTACCTCTACTGGGGCTTCGGTCATTTGAATGGCGACGCTCAGGTGCTGGGGAGCCTGACTCTGTCCCAGTGTCTCAACGTGCTGAATTACTTGAACCAAGGGGTGTTCCTGGGGGCTTTCGGGCTGGCGGGGGTGGCCTTGGTGTTCTGGCTGTGGAAGGGCTGCGGTAAGGGTCTGCGGCTGCCGGTGATGCTGGGATTCCTGCTGTGCGGGTATTACAGTGTCCATTTGCTCATTGAGGTTCAGGCCCGGTATCGGTATTTCCTCATGCCGGCGGTGTTCCTGATGGCGGGAGCCGGAGCAGAACTG
>UMIN01036094.1_pt1 | contig 17882 bp, 16 predicted proteins | sample 1965811 | NCBI WGS metagenome assembly UMIN01 (sample SAMEA4836123, study PRJEB28245) | human gut metagenome | biome: gut microbiome; material: fecal sample | place: Denmark | collected 2008
TAACCTCCATCGAGGGGATCGGAGAGACCAGGGCTAAAGCCTTGATGAAGCACTTCAAAACAGTGACCGCCATCAGCGAAGCGGACTTGGCAGAATTGGAGGGCGCTCCCGGTATGACCAAGCCGGCAGCTCGCCGGGTGTGGGAGCATTTTCATCCTCCGGTGGGGGAAGATGGCGGAAATTCCGGGGAAATTGCGCCAAATAGTTGACAGATGGACTGTTTAATGGGATAATAAAGCGGATATACCATCAATACCGATGTTTTCTGGGAGAGATGTCATGCGGATCATCACCGGTTCCAAAAGAGGAAAGAAGCTGATCACCCTGGAAGGGGAACAAGTCCGACCCACCACAGATCGAGTGAAGGAGTCTTTGTTCAATATCCTTCAGTTCCAACTGGAGGGAAGAAAGTTCCTTGACTTGTTTGCCGGGTCTGGTCAGATCGGTTTGGAGGCTTTGAGCCGTGGCGCCGCTCTGGCGGTGTTCGTGGATTCCTCCAAGGACTCTATCCGGGTGGTGGAGAAAAACGTGGCTTCCACCGGTTTGGGAGACCAAGCCAAGGTGGTGCTGGCAGATTTCGCTTCCTACCTGCGGGGATGCCGGGAGCGGTTCGATATCGCGTTTCTGGATCCGCCTTACCGTCAGGGACTTTTGGAAAAAGCGCTGCCCCTGGTGGCGGAGCGGATGAATCCCGGCGGTGTGATCCTGTGCGAGCATCCCAAGGATGAGACGCTGCCGGAAACTGCCGGCGCATTTCATCAGCAGAAAAGCTACCGCTACGGGAAGATCCTGCTCACCGCCTACCGTCAGCCGGTAGAGGAGCAGGCCCAAGGGGAGACGGGCGAATGACCCGCCCACACCTGTTAAGGAGAGAGATACCATGAAACTTGCCGTTTATCCGGGCAGCTTTGACCCAGTCACTTTGGGTCATCTTGACATCATCGTGCGGGCCAGCAAGATCTTCGACAGGCTGATCGTGGGGGTTCCCACCAATCCCGAGAAGCACGCCAGCTTTACCGTGGAAGAGCGTGTAGAGTTGCTGAGCCGTGCCATTCAGGCGGAGGGCTTGCAAAATGTGGAGATCGATGGTGTGGACGGCCTTTTGGCTGACTACGCCAAGCGTCGGGGTGCTATGGTAGTGGTTAAGGGACTGCGGGCGCTGTCTGATTTTGAGTACGAGTTCCAGCAGGCTTTGACCAACAAGAAGCTGAATCCCGAGCTGGAGACCATGTTTTTGGCCACCAGCGCTGAGAATATGTTCTTGAGTTCCAGCATGGTCAAGCAGGTGGCCGGTTTTGGGGGAGATATTTCCCACTTTGTGCCTGCCTGCATCTTGCAGACCATTCAGGAGCGGCTTTGCAGCAAGCTTTAAAAGAAACCGGCTTTTCCGGGCGCGGCCTTTCGTGCCCGCGTAATAGAGCGATTTCCCCATGACCGCGACCCTTTGGGGAAAGAATCAGTGGACAGAGAAGAGAAAGGAATGGGTTCACCATGAGCAACAATCAGGCTACCATTGAGGATCTGATCGACGAAATGTACGACGTCCTGGACAAGGGATGGAAAATGCCCCTTTCCGCCGGCAAGGTGTTTGTAGACGGGGAAGAGGTGCGTCAGATCCTGGATGAGATCAAGGAGGAAATCCCCTCGGAGGTGCGCAAGGCGAAAGCCATCGTGGCGGACCGTGCCCAGATCATCAGCGAGGCCCAGCGGGAAGCGGAGACCATTATCCGGGTGGCGGAAGAGAAGGCTAAGACCCTGGTCAACCAGGAAGAGATCGTCCGCCAGGCGCAGGCCAAGGCCAACGAGCTGATCGCCCAGGCCCAGGCAAAATTTAAAGAGATGCGTAAAGCCAGCAACGACTATGTGGACGATTTGATGCGCCGCACCGATGAGTCCCTGTCTGAAAATCTGGCAGAGCTGCGTAAGACTCGTCAGAGCATCAAGAGTTCCCAGCGCAATACGCAGATGTAAAGGCGTGCTTTTCGAGAACTTTTGTGAGAAACGCTGAAATTTAACAAGTGTTTTTATTCCCCTCACTAGATGTAGTGAGGGGAATTTTTGTTCCCACACCATCAGGCCGAACATAGCTTCGATACCCGGAAATACCTGGCTTTTCCAGGATTTCCGGGTTGCTTTTAGGGGGGAGATGTTTTATAATGAATGGCATCAGGTGGGTAAAAGTGGGTGAAAGTTCCACGATGTGGGTGATTGGTGGTTGAAAGTGCCACAAGATCCCCTGAAACGGCTTTTCCCCCTGAACGTGGAAAGGGAACAGCGCATATGTTGACGGGTGAGTATCAACATAATATGGACTTAAAGGGCCGTGTGACCGTGCCCTCCAAGTTCCGTGAGGACCTGGGCGACACATTTTATGTGTGCAAAGGTCTTGACGGCTGTCTTTTTCTGCTTTCCAGAGCCCAGTGGGACAAGCTGGTGGAGAAAGTTTCCGCCATTCCTCTGGCCCAGGGCAAAGGCATCCAGCGTTATTTCTTCTCCGGCGCCGCCGAAGTGGAACCGGATAAGCAGGGGCGTATACTCATCCCCCAGAACCTGCGGGAACACGCGGGCCTGGAAAAGGACGTGACCGTCATTGGCGCGGCAGTCCGGGCGGAGATCTGGGACACGGCCCGTTGGAACGCTTACAACGAGAGTCAGACAGACGAGGCCATTGAGGCCTCCATGAACCTGCTGGACTTCTAAGGCGGGGATCACATGGAATTTCATCACAAACCGGTATTATTTGAGGAAACAATCGACTCTTTGGCCATTCGGCCGGAGGGGATCTATATTGACGGCACCATGGGAGGCGGCGGTCACTCCGAGGCTATCCTGAAAAGGCTGACCACAGGAACGCTTCTTTCCATCGACCAGGACCCGGACGCCATCAAGGCTGCGGGGGAACGGCTGAAGAAATATCCTCAGTCCGTTCGTGTGCGGGGCAATTTCGCCCAGATGGGAGAGATCGCCAAGGCCCAAGGCATTGACGCTGTGGACGGCGTTTTGATGGACATCGGGGTGTCCTCCTATCAGCTGGACACGCCGGAACGGGGCTTTTCCTATCACCACGACGCCCCACTGGATATGCGTATGAGCCAGGAAGGGCCTTCCGCCAAGGATCTGGTAAACACCCTGGAGGAACGGGAGCTGGCGGATATCATCTTCCGTTACGGCGAGGACCGCAGTGCCCGGCGCATTGCCCAAGGCATCTGCCAGGCAAGGGAAAAGGCTTCCATCGAAACCACCGCTCAGCTGGCGGAGATCATCAAGGAGTCAGTTCCGGCAGCGGTGCGCAGAGCGGAAGGACACCCAGCCAGAAAGACTTTCCAAGCCTTACGGATCGCTGTAAACGGCGAGCTGGACAGGCTTCAGGAAGGACTGGCGGCAGGATTCCAGTTGTTGAAGCCCGGCGGACGCTTGGCGGTGATCACCTTCCACTCTCTGGAAGATAGGATCGTGAAACAGCAGATGCAGGAATGGTGCCAAGGCTGTATCTGTCCCAAGGATTTCCCCGTGTGTGTTTGCGGAAGGAAGCCCCAGGGAAAATTAGTGTACAAGAAAGGGCTTGCCCCCTCCCCGAAAGAGGTGGAGGAGAACCCCCGTGCCCGCAGTGCCCGGTTGCGGGTGATCGAAAAACTCCCCCAGGCTTGATTGGCTGGGGAGGCATTTGAGAAAACAGAAAGGGAACACGCTTATGTCCAGAATTTCTTCAGAAGCTTACGACTTTTCTCTGTTCGAGGAGAACACCTCTGTGCAGGAAACCGCTCATTGGGACAACACGCAGCCCAAGCGGGAAACGCAGGGGGAGGAGCGGAAAAGCTCCCGGGAAAATGTTGTAGAGCTTCCCAAGCGAGAGCTGGAAAAGAACGCCCGGCCTAAGCGGCACCCTCTGCGGATGCTGGGGACAGTTCTCTGTTTTGGGATTATATTTGCCACTGTGATCACAGTGGTCTATAACCAGGTGCAGCTCACAGAGCTGTCAGACCAGATCAGTACCACCACCAAACAGCTGGAAGAGGCAGAAAGCCTGGAAATCCAGTTGAACATGGAAGCCGCGCAGCAGATGGACGGCGCTGCGGTGGAGCAGTACGCCCAGGAAGAACTGGGAATGAGCAAGGTATCGGGAAGCCAGGTCACCTATGTGGACGTGGCCCAGGAGGATCAGGGCACTGTGGTGCGGGAAGCCTCCGGCGGTTCTTTGCTGGATCAGCTTTGGTCCGCAATTCAGTCTTTGTTTCAGTGAGAAGTGAAAAGTGCGTAATTGGATGCACTTTGTCCGATATTGTATGGGGTTTTTAAATAAAGTTTTTTGGATGGGCGGCATGGCCTAACCACAAGGGGGGGCCGCGAACGCTTATCCCTGCGGGGGCAGTCCGCCCCCAGAACGCAAAGGGATGCGGCCCACGGTAGCGCGGGCCGCGTTTATTTGCTTTAAGAGGGAAAATATGATATAATAAAAAATACCTATTTTTGGTGCGGGCATGTTTTGCAGCCCCTACGGCTCCCTTGGAGCGAATGGGTTTGAAATGTGTCTGGCTTTAAGTAGAGGGGATACGGTATCTGTTCAGGTGGCAGGAAAGATGGCCTGATGGGAGTTGGCACATAACCAGCCGCTTTGCGGAATACAGATTGTGAGAGACCAGTTGATTTGTAACGAGGAGGAGAGCCAAGAGGGAATCTTGACTCTCATTTTGATGCCGGGTAGAGCGCAACCAAATAGACAGGCGGTGAGTTGAATTTGGCAAAAGGAACGACAGAAAAAATGTGGCGCAAGGCTATGGGGCTTGCAGCTGCGCTGGTGTTCATCGGATTTGGCGCCGTGTTGGTCAGCTTGTTCCGCTGGCAGATCCTCCGCGGAGAAGAGATGAGCAACGCAGCTCTTGACCAGAGTTTGCGCAGCACCACCCTGAGCGCTATGCGGGGCACCATATACGACGCTACCGGCAAAGTGCTGGCTCAGAGCGCCAGCGTGTGGACCGTGGTGCTGGAACCCGCTTACTTTGAAAATTATGATGATCCGGAAGCCGCTAGGCGCAAAGTGGCTTCGGGATTGGCTTCCATTCTGGATATGGACGAGGAAGAGGTCTACGAAAAGACTCAGGGAAATTCCTATTTCGTCTATTTGAAACGGCGCGTGGAGACCAGTATCCGAGATGAGATCAATCAGTTCCTGGAGGACAACGAGCTTTCTGCTGGGGTGCGTCTCATTGAGGACTACAAGCGGTATTATCCCTATGGGACCGTGGCGTCCACGGTTCTGGGCTTTACCGGTACCGACGGTCAGGGCCTGGAAGGTTTGGAGCTCCAGTATGACACGGAGCTCAGCGGCACTGCCGGCCGTCTGATTTCCGCCCAGAACGCTTTGGGCACGGATATGCCTTTTGAATATGAGCAATATGTGGAGGCAGAGGACGGTTACAACCTGGTGCTCACCATTGACGAGACCGTTCAAAGCATCCTGGAGAAATATCTGGCGGAAGGCGTGGAGCAGTTCAATGTAAAGAACGGTGCCGTGGCCATTCTGATGGACGTGGATACAGGAGCGATCCTGGGCATGGCCACCACGCCTACCTATGATCCCAATGACCCCTTTACCATCTATGATGAGGGGCTTCAAGCGGAGATCGATGCCCTTTCAGGGGAAGAACAGGACGAGGCGTTCAACGCCGCCCAGCTGAAGCAGTGGCGGAACAAAGCCGTGACTGACACCTATTACCCTGGCTCCGTGTTTAAAATGTGTACGTATGCCATGGGATTGGAAGAAGGGGTAGTCTCAGAGGACAGCACCTTCACCTGTACCGGCGGTATCACGGTTCCTGGCTGGGATGACCCCATCAACTGCTGGTATCACGCGGGACATGGCACAGAGACGTTCCGGGAAGGCTTGTACAACTCCTGTAACCCTTGGGCCATTCATATCGGCCAGCTTCTGGGTGGGGAGACCTTTGCCAAGTACCGTGAAGCGTTTGGTTTTACAGAAAGCACCGGCATTGACCTGCCCGGTGAGGCGACCACACTGTACCACAGCGAGGAGGAGCTGGTGCTGACAGCCTCCAACTTGGCCGTGGAATCCTTCGGTCAGAACTTCTCTATCACGCCCATCCACATGATTACCGCAGCGGCGGCCATCGCCAATGGCGGTTACCTGGTGACTCCTCATGTGATGGATCGGATCGTGGATCAGGACGGCAACATTGTGGAGACCGCTGATACCAGCTATCGCCGGCAGGTGGTTTCCCAAGAGACCTGTGACGTGATCATCGATATTCTCCGTCAGAACGTGGAGGAAGGCACAGCCACCGGTGGTTATGTAGCTGGATATCGGGTCTGCGGCAAGACGGGTACCTCGGAAAAGGTTGCCCAGCACAACGAGGATCCTTCCAAGCCTATGGAATATATTGCTTCCTACTGTGGTTTCGCTCCGGCGGAGGATCCCAAATACGCGCTGCTGGTGTTCTTTGACGAGCCTGACGACGACACCAACGGCGGCTACAATGGCGGCAACGCCGTGGCAGGTCCCTACTTTGCCAAGATGATGGAAGAGATTCTTCCTTATCTGGGTGTGGAAGCTCAGTACAGCGATGAGGAATACGCGGCGCTGGATACGGTGGCTCCCAATGTGACGGGCCTCACCCTGGAAGAAGCCTACGCCGAACTGGAAGAGGCCGGGCTCACTTACTCTGTGGTAGGCGACGAGAGCGATGGTTCCATCGAAGTTACCGCTCAGGTGCCTCAGAGCGGCGGAGCGGTGCCTAAGGAAGGCAAGGTGGTCCTGTACACCAACGGTTACGATGAGGAATCCACTTATGTGGAAGTGCCCAGCTTTATCGGCTACGACGTGACCAACGCAAGTTATGTGGCCAGTATCAACCAGCTGCAGATCAGCGTCAGCGGATCCTCCTCGGATGCCGCTGAGGTGACGGGACAGAGCATCGCAGCAGGTGAGAAGGTGCAGATCGGCACCGTGATTACCTTGTCCTTTGTGGATAACACCAATGCGGAAACAGGCGCTACGGTAGAGTCCGAATAGCCCTGAAGAACAGATAAAATAATGGAAACGCAACGAGAGGGGTAGGAAAATGAGCAGCTTGTTGTATTTGTTGGTTTCAGTGATTGCCTTTGCCATTACGGCGGTGTTGGGTAAGTGGATGATCCCCTTCCTGCACAAGCTGAAATTCGGTCAGACTATCCGAGAAGTGGGACCCAGCTGGCATAAGAATAAGCAAGGTACACCCACCATGGGCGGATTGATGTTCATCCTGGGCATCGCCATTGCCATGATCTGCTGCCTGCCGGTGTTTTATTCCCTGGGGCTTGAAGAGACCATCCTTCAAAAAGCGAAGGTCTTTGCGGGCCTGGGTATGGCCGTGGCCTTTGGTGTCATCGGCTTTATGGATGACTACATCAGCATCCTGAAAAAGCGCAATCTGGGACTGACCGAACGGCAGAAGCTGGTGCTCCAGTTTGCTGTGGCAGCTGCTTATCTGGCCTCTGTCACTATGGCGGGCGGGTCTACCTCCACCACCATCCCCTTCGTGGGACAGCTGGACCTGGGTTGGTTCTATTATCCTCTGGCTGCTATCCTGATCGTGGGTATCGTCAATGCGGTGAACTTCACCGACGGCATTGATGGTCTGAATACCACGGTTTCCTTCTTCGCGTTTCTGTTCTTGGCCCTGTGCGCCGGCACTCTGTCCATGACGGGTCTCTCCGCCATGGGTCTGGCCAGCGCCGCCGCCTGCATCGGGTTCCTGATTTGGAACTGGCATCCGGCAAAGGTGTTCATGGGTGACACAGGCTCTCTGTTCATGGGCGGCATGGTGTGCGCCCTGGCTTTTGGTATGAATCTTCCCATTTTGCTGCTGCCTGTGGGATTTGTGTACATCTGCGAGATCGTTTCCGTGGTGCTTCAGGTTTCCTATTTCAAGGCCACCCACGGCAAGCGGCTGTTTAAAATGTCTCCCATCCACCATCACTTTGAGATGTGCGGTTGGAGCGAAGTGAAGATCTGCGTGGTCTTTGGACTGGTAGCCCTGTTGGGTGGCGCTGGCGCCTTGGCCTGCGTGATCTACGGCATCTAAATTTGGAAAGATCCACGGGTGTCTTGTTTGGCAAGGCGCTTTCGTGGATAGACTAAGATAAATGAAACAAAGAGAAAGGAGGGATCGCCATGGCGGTAGCGGGGAGAACTGCTCGGGGTTTGCGCAGAGTGCCGGGCGTTCCGGTTCCCAAAGCGCCCGAGCCCCGTCAGACTCGGACTCAGGAGGAGAAACGCCGGCGCAGGCCGGTCAAATATAAGCTGTTCAGCCTGGGAGCGGGTCTGGATATGCCCCTGCTCATCTTTATCCTGGTGCTTTTGGCCATTGGATTGGTGATGCTTTTCTCCGCTAGTTACGCGTACAGCTATTACCATTACGGAAATAGTTATTACTTTATTTCCAGGCAAGCCACCTTTGCGGTGGCGGGCGTCATCGCCATGTTGGTGATCTCCACTTTCGACTATCACCGGTTCCATCAGCTGGCGATCGTGATCTTCGGCGTTTCCATTTTCCTGCTGGTGTTCCTGCTCATCTGTCGGTATGCTCACATTGAGTCTATCGCCAGACCAGAGGGAACAGCTACCCGCTGGTTGGATTTTGGTTTCGTTTCCTTCCAGCCTTCGGAGATTGCTAAATTTGCCCTCATTGTCATGTTTGCTCATATGATCTCCCAAAACCTGGATAAGATGAGCACCTTCCGCTATGGCGTGGTGCCTTATGTAGGTATTTTGGCCTTGTTCGCTGCCTTGATTTACCTGGAGGACCATCTTTCCGCCACCCTGATTATTTTGGCCTTGGGAGCGATCCTCATGTTTGTGGGAGGCACCAAGCCCAAGTGGTTTATTTTGGGAGGCACCGTGTTGGTGGTCGGGCTAGTGGCCATTTTGATGGTCAAGGGAGGCTATCAGGTAAACCGTATCATGGTTTGGTTGGATCCCTTTTCCCCTGAACTGGATCCCGACTTGACCCACCAGACACGGCAGTCTCTGTATGCTATTGGTTCCGGCGGCCTGTTGGGCGTGGGCCTGGGACAGTCTCGCCAGAAGTACCTTTACCTGCCTGAGCCCCAGAACGACTTTATCTTCGCGGTGGTCTGCGAGGAGCTGGGCTTGGTAGGGGCGCTGGTCATTATCGTGTTGTTCGCCATGCTTATTTGGCGCGGCGTGTATATCTCCATCCATGCCAAGGATAAATTCGGCATGCTGCTTGGTTTGGGCATCACCTTCCAGGTGGGACTCCAAACGGTGCTGAATATCTGCGTGGTGACCAACACCATTCCCAATACGGGCATCAGCTTGCCCTTCTTCAGTTACGGCGGCACCGCTCTCTTGATGCTGCTGGGTGAGATGGGCGTTCTGCTGAATATCTCCCGAAGCGCCAACGTGGAAAAGACATGAGATTAGGGAGGTCTTTTCCAAGTCTTGAGAAAAAGGAAGTGGATTCGGAATGAAAGTTTTGTTCACCGGCGGCGGTACGGCGGGACATATCAACCCGGCTTTGGCCGCGGCTGGCTACCTGCTCCAGAAGGAACCGGACGCCCAGATCCTCTATGTGGGCAATAAGGGGGGCATGGAAGAACGTCTGGTGCCCCAGGCCGGGTATGAGATCAAGACCGTGCACATCTCCGGTTTTCAGCGGAAGCTGACCCCTAAGAATCTGTGGCGCAACGCCCAGACAGTGGTCCGGGTGTTTACTGCCACCGCCGAGGCCAAGAAGATCATCAAGGAGTTTGCCCCCGACGTGTGTGTGGGCACCGGCGGTTACGTCAGCGGCCCGGTGATCCGGGAAGCGGCAAAGCTGGGGATTCCTTGCGTGGTCCACGAGTCCAACGCCTATCCGGGAGTCACCATCCGGATGCTGGCTAAGTATGTTAAGACTGTGATGCTTGCCGTGCCAGATGCCAAAAAGTATTTCGATGACTCTGTCAACTGTGTGGTGACAGGCAACCCGGTGCGGGGCGAAGTGCTGGAGGCGGAGCGGGAAGCCTCTCGGAAAGAGCTGGGCCTAGATGACCGGCCGGTAGTGCTTTCCTTTGGGGGAAGCCTGGGAGCTTCTGCTCTGAATCGAGCCGCAGCCTACATGCTGGCCCAAAGTGCTAAAACGGGAGATTACCAGCACATTCACGGTTACGGTTCCCACGACGAGAAGTTCCTGGATGAGATCAAGGAATTCGGCCTGGATCTGGAGAAGAATCCTCAGATCCGGCTGTTGGAGTACATCGACAACATGCCTCAGTGTTTGTCCGCGGCGGACCTGGTCATTGGCCGGGCCGGGGCCATGACCTTGACGGAGATCGAGGCCAAGGCCAAAGCCTCCATTTTGATTCCTTCTCCCAACGTGGCGGAGAACCATCAGTTCCACAACGCCATGGCCCTGGTCAACCGGGGAGCGGCGGAGATCATCGAGGAAAAGAACCTGACCGGGGAAGTTCTCTGGGAAAAGGTACGCTCCATCCTGTCCGACAAGGAGCGGCTCCGGTCTCTGGGAGAGAATGCCGGGGAGATGGAGATCCGGGACGCCAACGACCGGATCTACCGAGTGATCAAATCGGCGGCTGGAATGTAAGGGAAACTCTCACCCAATAGGCGAGCGCCTCATAGTATGGCGTATGCTGAATTGGGTGAGGTGTTCTGTATGATCGTCATCGACGGCCCCGCGGAACTTTCCGGGGAGATCAAGATCCAAGGCGCGAAAAACAGTACCCTGCCGCTGCTGGCAGCCACCGTGTTGTGCAAAGGGCAGACCGTCCTACATAATTGCCCTCACTTGTCCGACGTGGACACTGCGGTGCGGATTTTGGAGCATCTTGGCAGCCGGTGTCATTGGGAGGGGAGCAGCCTGGTGGTGGATAACGCCATGACCTGCTGCCAGATCCCTCCCGACCTGATGCGGGAGATGCGGTCCTCCATTGTCTTTTTGGGGGCTATCGCCGCCCGGTGCGGGGAGGCCGAGCTGTGTTTCCCCGGCGGCTGTGAGCTGGGTCCCCGGCCTATTGACCTCCACCTGGACGCCCTGGGGCGGCTGGGAGTGGAGATCGAGGAGTCGGGCGGATACCTTCGCTGCCGGGCGCCCCAGGGGATCCGGGGAACGTACATTTCTCTGTCCTTCCCCAGCGTGGGAGCCACGGAAAACGTGATTCTGGCGGCGGTGTGTTCCAAGGGTACCACGGTGATCGCCAATGCCGCCAGGGAACCGGAGATTGTGGATCTGGCCGCGTACCTGAATCGGTGCGGCGGTCGAGTCTACGGGGCGGGGGAGAGCTGTGTCATCATCGACGGTGTGCAGGAGCTGTATGGCTGCGAGCACACGGTGATGCCCGACCGCATCGCTTCGGTGACTTACATGACTGCTGCCGCAGTGACAGGGGGAAACATCACCTTGCGGGACGTGGACAATACTCACATCCTGCCCATGCTTTCTCCCTTTGAGCAGGCGGGATGTGAAGTGCGGCAGCTGGGAGGTGCCCTGAACATTATGGCTCCCCGACGGTTGAATGCTGTGCGGCACATTCGCACCATGCCATATCCTGGGTTTCCCACCGATGCCCAGCCGGTGGTGATGAGCATGGCGGCCGTGGGCCGGGGAACCAGCATCTTTGTGGAAAATATCTTCGAGAACCGCTATAAGCACGCTGAGGGACTCCAGCGTCTGGGGGCCAACATCAAGGTGGAAGGTAAGGTGGCCATCGTGGAGGGCGTGGAACAGCTCCGGGGAGCGCCGGTCATGTCCCACGATCTCCGAGGAGGCGCTGCTTTGGTGGTGGCCGGATTGGCGGCCCAGGGTAGGACCCTGGTAGACGGAGTGGAATTCATCCGCCGGGGATATGAGGATCTGGCGGGGAACCTGGCGAATTTGGGTGCCAGGATTCGAGAAGTGGAGAAAGACTCCAAGTAAGGGAAAAATGGGAATGTGGAAAGGAGGGATGGCTGTGAAACGAACTAGGAAGCAAACGGATCCTTGGGAGGGATATGAGTTTATCGATATCAATTCCCGCTCCGGAGAGGAGCCTCCGCGGTTGAGACCGATGCCGAGGCAGACATCCTCCCGGCGGCGGGAAACAACAAGGAGGACAGGCCGTTCCGCCGGAAGCAGGCCGGGCTCCCGTCCTTCCAGAGGGGAGCCCATTGCCCAGCCTTCCCGAGAGCCTCCTGGGAGAGGAGAACGAGTCCGGCGGCGTTCGGATCCCCGGGGAGGAATCCCTCCCTCGGAACGCAGACGGCAGGCCCGGGAAAGACCCGCTCCCAAAAAGCCTCTCAGCAAAGGTGCACGGCTGTTTCTGCTGGTGTTCACCTTGGTGTGCATGGTGGCCATCACAGCGTTCCTGTGTGTGTTCCTGCTCTTTAAAGTGCGTACCATCGAGGTCACCGGAGATGTGGTGTATGAGCAGTCCGCCATTTTAGAAGTGTGCGGTTACGAGGTGGGAGATAATTTGGCGCTGCTCACCACAGATGACAAAGAGCAAGCTTTGGAGGAACTGCTCCCCTACGTGGAGGACGCGGAGATCCTACGGCATTTCCCCAGCGGTTTGGAGATCCACATCACTGCCGCTCAGAAAACAGCCTGTATTTCCAGCGGGGGCCAGTGGTTCGCTGTCAGCGGCAAGGGGAAGATCCTGGAAGTTCTTTCCGAACCGGCGGAAGGAATCATGCAAGTGACGGGTGTGACCTTGACAGACGCCAAAGTGGGCGGTCAGGTCCAAGCCCAGGACGAGGACTACCAGGAAGCCTTAGAGACCATCCTCACGGTGCTGAACGAATGGAATGCCGCAGGGGATTTCGTCAGTCTAGATGTGACAGACTTGTACAATATCACCATGAACTACCAAAACCGGATTCTGTTTGAACTGGGAAGCACAGCCGGTTTGGACTACAAGGTGGATTACGGTATTCGTCTTGTCTACGAGGAATTGGACTCCAACGATACCGGTACGCTGGACCTTTCGCTGGCAAACGAAGTGAGGCGGGCTTACTTTACAGCCACCAATTCCAGCCTGGAAAGCACGTTCAGCGCAAGCTCCTCCAGTGATGGAGACAGCGGAGACGATACCTCGGATTCCGACACCAGTTCTGATGACGGAAGCGGTGATGACAGCGCCAATACGGAGGACGGCGGTTCCGCTGACGGTACTGACCAGGATGCTGGTGGCGACACCTCAGATGACACTGGGGAAGAAACCAGCGAGGACACTGTCAGCCAGGACCGGGGAGGGGACATCCCCGACACCATCTTTACAGGCTGACAGCCGCCGAAACCACTGTTTTTTTAAAAGCAGGAGGCGCTGGTCTTGTGGAAATTTTCCATAGCTTGTGAACAGATGGAAAAGTTTCCGCTTTACAGCCGCTTTTTTCAAGAATTTCCTTGAAATTTTCCCGGAAAAGTGATAGATTATACCATGTAACATTCTGAAAAAACTGTAACGCCATGGGGCTTTACACGAACCGAAATAGATTGTTGTGAGATCGAAAAAGCCAAGGAGGACTATATCATGCCTTTTGAAGTTGACAACCTGCTCAATGAAACTCCTCAAACCATAAAAGTAGTCGGCGTGGGCGGCGGCGGCGGAAACGCTGTTAACCGTATTGCCAGTGCCGGTGTGCGCAGCGTAGAGCTGGTGTGCATGAATACCGATAAACAAGCCTTGCAGCGCTCTCAGGCTGCTGTGAAGATCCAGATCGGCGAAAAGCTGACCCAGGGCCGGGGCGCCGGCTCCAAGCCCGAGATCGGCGAGAAGGCCGCGGAAGAAAGCCGCGAGATCATCGCCAACACCCTGAAGGATGCCGACATGGTGTTCATCACTGCCGGCATGGGCGGCGGTACCGGTACCGGTGCTGCTCCCAAAGTGGCTCAGATCGCTCGGGAACAGGGCGCTTTGACCGTTGGCATCGTCACCAAACCTTTTGCCTTTGAGGGCCGCCGCCGTATGGAGCAGGCTGAAAAGGGCATTGCCGCTCTCCGTGAGCAGGTGGACTCCCTGGTGGTTATCCCCAACGAGCGTTTGAAGCTGGTCAGCGAGGAGCGCATCACCTTGGCCAACGCCTTTATCGTGGCTGACGATGTGCTGCGTCAGGGCGTGCAGAGCATCTCTGACTTGATCCAGCTGCCCGGTATCGTCAACCTGGACTTCGAGGACGTGAAGTCCGTTATGGCTAACGCAGGCTACGCTCACATGGGCGTGGGCCATGCCAGCGGCAAGGACAAGGCCGAGCAGGCTGCTATGGCCGCTATTTCCAGCCCCCTGCTGGAGACCAAGATCGCCGGTGCCAAGGGCGTTATCATCAACATCACTTCTTCTCCGGACATTGCTCTGGACGAGATCGATACTGCTTCTCAGATCGTCACCGAGCGGGCTCACGAGGACGCCAACATCATTTGGGGTGCCACCTTCGACGAGAACATGGAGGACGAGATGTCCGTCACCGTTATCGCCACTGGTTTTCAGGGTTCCGAAGGAGAAAAGGCCAAGGGCGCCGATTCTCTGAACGTGGATATGGATCTGGACGATGACGATTTCCTGGGCGATGTGCCTTCCGCGGCATCTTCCGCTCCCACTCGTTCTTCCCGGAGCCAGGAGCCTCGGGTAGATCCCGCCGTTATCGATGACGACGACACCTTCACTGACATCATGTCCATTTTCAATCGGAAGTAATTTCACATAGCCAATACGTGAGAAAAAGGGATGCGCCAACGCGGCATCCCTTTTTTTACGAATAAAAGCATTAGGGAGGACTTACCATGAGCAAATGGATCGACGGGGTGCATCACATTGCACTGAAACCCACTGCGGAACAGTACGAAGAGACCGTAAAATTTTACACAGAACTTTTGGGTCTGGAGATCAAACGGACCTGGGGCGACCCTCAGCGGCCTAACATGATGATCTCTTGCGGGGATAACTCCTGTTTGGAGATCCTTAGCAGCGAAACGCCTGCTCCTCGGGGCGGCGCTTTGGATCATCTGGCTTTTGCCACCACCAAGGTGGACGAGCTGATCGAGCGGGTTCGTGAGGCTGGCTACGAGATCGCCATTGAGCCCAAAGATACTGATGCCATCGGAGCTCCCATCCATATCGCATTCTGCTATGGTCCCATCGGGGAGTACATTGAGTTTTTCTGGGAGAAATAATCATGGCGGAGACACTGCGGGTAAACACCAAGGACTTGGGGGAGATTGCTCCCACGCTGCGGGCAGGGCAGAGGGTGCTGCTCTCCGGAGTGTGCTATACTTCTCGAGATGCTGCCCATAAGCGGATCACTCAGATGCTGGACCGAGGGGAGAAGCCTCCCTACGACTTGCAAGGAGCCGCCATCTATTATGCCGGACCCACTCCCGCTCCGGAGGGACTGGCTATCGGTTCCTGTGGTCCCACTACCAGCGGACGTATGGATCCCTACACTCCTCGTTTTCTGGACTTGGGCTTGAAAGCCATGATCGGCAAGGGCAAGCGCAGCCCAGAGGTGGTGGAAGCCATCCAGCGAAACGGTGCGGTGTATTTCTGCGCCATTGGTGGAGCGGGTGCCTTGGCAGCCCAGTGCATCGAGAAGGCGGAGGTTATCGCCTTTGAGGACCTGGGATGCGAGTCGGTAAAAAGGCTTGTTTTGAAGGATTTCCCCCTGATCGTGGCCATTGACAGTGTGGGGGGCAACATTGTAAAATAAGGCTTTCCGGAAAGTTAATGTCCGGAAAAGCGGACATTTCCACAGAAGGAGAGACGTTGTTTGTTTGATATGATTATGAAGGCTTTTGTCCCTGGCTACGGCCAAAAGGACGAGCCTAGCGTGCGGGAAAAAAGTGGTCGTGTGGCAGGATTGGTAGGGATCGTCACAAACCTGCTGCTGTTTGCCATTAAGCTTGTGGCAGGATTTATTTCCGGCAGTGTGGCGGTTATGGCAGACGCTGTGAACAACTTGACGGATTCCGGTTCCTCCATTGTGATGCTTGTGGGCTTTAAGCTGGCGGGAAAGCCCGCTGACGAGAAGCACCCCTTCGGCCATGCCCGTATCGAGTATCTTTCCGGAGTGATCGTGTCCTTTATTGTCCTGTTCTTGGGTGTGGAGTTGGGCATGACCTCCATTGAAAAGATCATTAGTCCGGAAGCTGCGGAGTTTAACGCGTTGACGATTACGGTGCTGGTGGCATCCATTCTCATCAAGCTGTGGCAGTGCTTTTTCTACCGCAGCGTGGGGAAAACCATCCACTCTGATACGGTGTTTGCCACCTCTAGTGACAGCCGTAACGACGTGATTGCCACCTCAGTGGTTCTGCTGGGGGCAGTGATCACACAGCTTACCAACTTGAATTTGGACGGTTTTCTGGGTCTTGCGGTGGCTGCCTTCATCGTGGTGTCCGGCGTGAAGCTGATCATGGAGACAGGTAATCCTCTGCTGGGCATGGCTCCGGACGAAAACCTGGTCAAGACCATCTACGAGAAGATCCTGTCCTATGAGGGAATTTTCGGTATCCACGACCTGACGGTCCACAACTACGGAGAAGGCAAATGCTTCGCCTCTGTTCATTGCGAGGTTCCTGCGGAGCGGGATATTCTCATCAGCCACGACATCATTGACAACATCGAGCGGGACTTTCAGCGGGATCTGGGAATTCACCTGGTCATCCATCTTGACCCGGTTGTCACTGAGGACGAGCGTACCAACAAGCTGCGGGACCAAGTCCGGAAGTTGCTGCGGGTGGTGTATCCCCAGGCATCGGTGCATGATTTCCGTGTGGTGTGGGGCGTGACCCATTCCAACGTGGTGTTTGATATCGCTGTGCCTTTCTCCCTGAAGGAGACCGACCAGCAGATCAAGGAGCGGGTGGATCAAGCCATTAAGACTCTGGATCCGGATTACCGCACTGTGGTCACTGTGGACCGGGAAAGTACCGTAAACGAGCTGGAATCCTAACAAGCGCTGAGAAAAATGTGGAAAAAATAAGGGCCTCCCAAAAGGGAAGCCCTTATTTTATTTGGTTTTATAGCATTTGTGTCAGGCGTTTTCGCCAAAGAATTGATCGTACCACACGATAAAGGAGTAGAAGGACCAGATCTTCTGCATGTTCTTGGCCTTGCCTTCCTTGTGGTCGTTCAGCAGCTTCATCAGCTCCGAGGTGACGAAGAACTTCTCCGCGGTGGCGCTTTGGAAGGAATCCTTCACCATGTTGTAGTACTTGTCCTCCCGCAGCCAGTCGGACAGAGGCACCGGGAAGCCCAGCTTCTTCATCTTGGCGGTCTCCTCGGGAAGCTGCTTCAAGGCGGCGGAACGCAGCGCCTTCTTGGTGGTCTCCGTGGCGCAGTCGGCCCGGTAGCGGCTGGGGATCCGGCAGGACAGCTCCAGCATCTTCTTGTCCAGGAAAGGCACCCGCAGCTCCAAAGAGTTGGCCATGCTCATCCGGTCGGCCTTCAGCAGGATGTCGTAGATCATCCAGGTGTGCATGTCCACGTACTGCAGCTGAGTGGGCTCGTCCAGGCCCTGGACCTCGTCAAAGTAGCGCTTACTGTATTCTTCGGGCAGCTTGGAGGTGATCTTCCGCTTCAGGTATTTCTGCCGTTCCGCGGGATCGGTGAACACGTAGTTGGCTCGCATAAACCGCTGATAGGGCTCCATGCCGCCACGAATGATGAAGTGCTTGCCCTTGAATTCAGGCATCCGTTTGGCCACAGCGCCGGCCAATTTCCGCACAGGGCGGGGTACCTTCCGAGTGTACTGGGCGAAGTGGCCGCCCTGGAGGTACATGGGATACCCGCCGAACAGCTCGTCAGCGCCTTCGCCGGAGAGCACCACCTTCACATACTTCCGGGCGTTCTGGGCCAGGAAATACAGGGGGATCTCAGAGGGGTTGGGCAGGGGCTCG
>UMIN01054847.1_pt1 | contig 17715 bp, 24 predicted proteins | sample 1965811 | NCBI WGS metagenome assembly UMIN01 (sample SAMEA4836123, study PRJEB28245) | human gut metagenome | biome: gut microbiome; material: fecal sample | place: Denmark | collected 2008
CATATTCCCGCTTCGCTGCTGTTTCGGCGCTTAAATACAAATTTTCTATTTAGTTCTTTAACGGCAAGCGCATCTACGAAGAATCCCTCCACCGTTACAAGGTCTATTTCCTCCAGACTGACCATTCTTTTTTGTGTTGTATCATATATCTCATTTGCCGATTCGATGATGTTCTTCCCTTTCGTTTTTAATGAGTCATATTCCCACGATTTGATTTTGTCTTTAACGAATTCCGCAATGAAGTTTTTCAACGTTTCCAATTTAAACATTTTGGTTTTATTATTCGCATCGTCTTCCAGCAACTTGCACTCGTCATTTAGCAGTATATCCTCTTCATGCTGGAATATCTGTCTATTTGCCATATATCTTCCTCCTTATAATGGTACCCATCTTAATAGTGCTACTCTGTGAGGTACGATTCCGCCTCCTCCTGATTTATATCTTAGGCAGTAATCCCACGGATAGTTGTAGTATCCCCTCACCCATATTTCTTTTCCTGTCTGGTCCCCGGTCTTCCCTCCTGTGATTCCGCCATGCTCATTGCTTGATGCCTGTACGACTCGTCCATTCCCTGCATACATTGCAGTATGATTCTGTACATTAAGCAGCACGTCTCCTGGAAGCATGCCGCTTCCGGTTTCTTGATCGACTCCTGAAGTCACATCTGAGAATCCTGCTGCTGTAAATACCTGGTACATCGTATGCGTGCTTGGCGTTCTGCCAGGCCTGGTATTTAGACCTGCAGTGTAATACGCCCAGCAGACCAGGCTTGAGCAGTCATAATCTGGTCCGTCCCTATTAGCCTGATCATAGCCATGCGAATCATCTGCGGCAATTGCCATTGCCCAGGCCAGCGCTTTGTTTATGACTTCTGCGCTTCCATCGTCCTCGCTCAGCATATTGTACCAGTTCTGCGCTTGCGTCCCTCGAATCGGCTGGTTCTGGTTTTCTGGCCTTTCATAGTTTCTTAGAAATGCCATCGCTAGGACCACAGGCGATTCTGTGGACCGCGTGAATTCTTTGAATGACATTGGATACTCGCTCGTTGCTCCCCATTGCTGATTATTATTCACTTCCCATATAATCCGCTCCAGCTGTCCATTTATGTCATCCATCGCATATCCGTTTGATGTCGCCCATGACGTCCACTTTGTTGCCGGCGTCCATTGCACCAGCCCATATCCGCCGGAATAATTCCCGGCTTTTAATGATTGCCAGATTCCCGGATTTATTGTTGACTCAGTCTGCATATTTCCCAGCATTCCGCATATTGCATTCTTGGTCCATCCCTTATCAATAAGGTAACTCATGATATGCTTTGCGTTTTCAGCCATTTGCGGCATGTTTAAATAAAAATTCCCAGATGTCACTCCCATTAGAATGCCCCCGTCTCTTTTGCATTACCTCCAACAACGCTTCCATTTACGAATTCCAGGTATGTCCCATCCGAGAACTCCGCCCTCCCGTTCAGCGTGGTATAGGTACGGCTTCCATCTCCGACGGATACCTTCGAAGCCATTAAGACAATCTCTCGTTCCGCTAGAAGCGTAATATCCTTATTCTGAGAGCGAATTTCATCTGGCGTTACAGATAGATACCGCGTTACGCTTCCTTCCTGATTTCCCGGCACGATTTGTAACTGAGCCGAATCCGCTCCCCATGGAAATACTCTCATCACCGCCTTGTTTCCCCGATAATCCGAAAACACTATTTCGCCATTATATACGTCTACCATGGTCTTGTCTTTTATATTGTCGCTTATGTAGTGACCTGTGGAGTATACGCCTCTGTTATTCCACTCCCCAATTTTCTCTCCATTTGCTCCTTTCATTCTTAGGATTCCGTCCTTGTTGTTATATCCTCCAAGTTCCAGCAATCCTCCTCGGATCCGGTCTGCCAGCATGGTTCCCGCTACGATATAGTCCGCGAAGAACCCTCGCCCTGTGCCAAACGTGCTCCACTTCCAGTCCTTTCCATCTTCTGTTCTTTCTCCGGCAATCATGAATCCGGTAGTCCCAACTGCCATTGCTCCAAACGTCGGAGAAGAGCCGTCAAGATCCTCGAACAGTATCGCCTTGTCCGCCTGCTTTTTCGCATCCTTGGAAGAGGCCCTTACTCTTGCTGTCATGGCATCTATCAATCCTGCAACATACTCTCCCTTCACCGTTCCATTCTGATTGATCGCATTATCCGCCCTTTGAAGCACGGACGTCATTTTGTCAAAATAGTCCTTCTTTATATCTCCTATATCTATTTTTCTATTCTTTTTTAGGATGCAGTCATACACGATCCTTGTTGCCCTTCCGCGCGTATTGATATCGAGCCGCCTGTTATAGCATCTGACCAGATCTCCCAGGCCGATCCTGACCAGATCCTTGATGTCCTCGTATTCCATTGTGCTTTCAAGGTCTACGATCTCGACCTGGTAACTGATTTTAGGCACGTCGATGCCTTTCTCGAAGTCCTTGCTTGCCCTTCTTTTCAGTTCCTCCCTAACCTCCTCAAGGGTTTCGAATCCTTCCTCGATTTCATCTCCAGAGCAGTCGGCTTTTAACTTGACGTCCGAATACTGTACTACCTTCGTATAAATGATTGGATATTTCTCTATATTCGGGCTATCTACCCATGGAGTCTCTCCTTCCAGCGTGTATCCATTATACGACTCTGGTACAATTCTTGTTACGACCTCTTCCATATTTACGGATTCCTTTATGCTTTCCATATTGAACCCAAATTCCGCCCTGGCTCCAAAATCTCCCCCGCATTGATGGTTCATGGTCAGGTGGTAGTTGTTATATACAGGCTCTCCTCCCCAGCGGTTTATAAAACTATTCTCATCGCTTCCGCTGATCGCCTCTATTAGATTCTTTCTGATATAGTACGAAGTCGCTGTGTTATCAATATTAGATTCTGCGGTATACCCCGTCCCCCTTGTCATGATATCCAGGGCCTGCTGCCCGGTCTTCTCTGTAGGCCTTACGTCAATCAGCAGCGCGTCTCTTGCCGCATCGAAAAACACGGGCCGTGCCTTTGCTGTTACTCCTGCGTCATCTTTTTCCCTATCATAGATCCTGAACATCTGTCCTTCTCCAATAGGCGTGTCGCATTTTATTACCGCGTTCTCTACTATCAATCCCGCATTTTCGTCAAGGGGATTTTCCAGCGTAAGTTCCCATGCTCCGCATATGTTCATTTCCAATTCGCACACTTCTGGATTAAGAACCGCATTTCCGTTATTCTCATAGTCTTGATTCCATGGACTGTATACCTGTATCATTAGTCTACCCTCCAATTCGGCGTGATGTATGCCTCAAATCCTCCGTCAATCGCTATCCTGTTTGCCCCTTCCTTTAGGGATATGTCCTCATAGTCACCCTTTACCGTATATGACAGGTTTTTCTCTTCCTTATATGCTATCCTGCGTTCCGTATCAATGATCAGATACCCGTCAACGCTCATCTCCATTCCTCCGTCGTTTACCGCAAGATAGCATTTCCCATTACCTATGATCCGGTATATCGGGCTGCATCTGCAATATCCGTTGACAATCTCCGTCTCATTCAGCGATGATAGGACTTTTCCCGTTAGGTCCTCAAAGCATTTTATAGTGTTCCCATCCGAATCCCATATTATCTCATTTGCGCTATTTTCCAGGAATAGTTCCTCTTCTGCAAGTTCGTTTCCTATGAGTTCCCCGTCCGAGTTCACCAGATATACGTCCTCCATCTCAAGTTTCCCTTCCGCATCTCCGCCTATGGCATACCACGACGGAGCGCAATGGAATGTGGCCTTGAAATTTCCTATTCGTGCGCTTTTCCTGCAATTGTCGTCAACCGTTACGTAATGGCATAGATAGAAGAATTCCTTATCATCCGAGAAGCACAGCCGCGCATTCTTCTGCGATAGCCATCTTCCAATATGGCGCCATGTTTCGAACCATTTATTTTCATTGCATATGTAGTTGAATTCTATCTCTATGTCTATCCCTTTTTTCCTTCCATTGTCGATATGCAGGACGCCGTTTCTTCCTGGAATCGTCTTTTCCTCGATATCGCGCTCCGGATATGGAATATCCGGCCTGTTCCTTGCATACGCATTGACCCTTGACGATGGTATCCCTCCAAGCGACACCTCATATCCCAAGTTCATTTACACCACTCCTAACGCCGCATTCTTTCCATTCTGCCTCCTGCCGATCTTTTCGATGACCATGTCGGTCATCAGATCCAATAACTTTCTGTCCCCTAAATAGATATTGTTCTGTGCTACGATCTCTATTTTTGACAGCGCCTCCTCTATGCTCCGTGCAAGGCTCTCATTTCCTGCCTGGTTTTCTTCCCTGATATATTTTCTTAGCAGCTCGATTGGAAGCACGGCTTCCTTTCCTGCTTCTCCCCCTCCCATAAGGCTGTCTCCATTTGATCCAAAAATCGTTGGACTGTTTAGGATCCCGCCTTTCGCGTACCAGTCTACCTTCAATTTTGGGACGGTCATCTTCTTAAGAGAAAACGATCCTTCAAGCGAGAAGTGCGGCAATTTAATATCTGGAAGTTCCCAGTCAAAATCAAAGAATCCCTTGATTTTTTTTATCGCTTTTTTTATAAAGTCAACAACCCCTCCAAAGATTCTGTTTACGCCTTCCCGGAACCAGTCGCACTTGTTGTAAGCCGTAACGAAAGCCGCAATCAGCAAGCCAACAACCGTGACTACCGCCCCGATCGGGTTTGCTGCCATGACTCCCCATAATGCCTTTGCTCCCGTGCTTATCGTGCCTATGATTCCAGGCACCTTTCCTGCGATGGTTATAATCTTCGATGTGACTGTTATGATTTTTCCAATACTGGAGAACACGATTCCGAATACTATAAGTAGCGGCCCGATTGCCGCTGCCAGAAGCCCGATTGTCACAATCGTCTTTTTCTGTTCGTCATCCAGTCCTTTGAACCATTCCGTAAACTCTTTTACTTTTTCCACAACAGAATTGATTATCGGCGCCAGCACTGCCATTAATTGTTCACCCAATTCTGCCCCGGCAAGTTTAAGATTGTTTACCGCCACCTTGGCCTGATCCCATGGATCCTGCTGAGCCTCCCATGTCTTTGCTACGATTCCTCCCGACTCCTCAATTATCTTCATGAACTCCTCATAATTGAATCGCCCGTTCTGTATCGCGTCTACCAGATCCGGCCCCGCCTTGGCTCCAAATACGTCAAGCGCCTCCTGCGCGCTGATAGATCCGTCCTGCACGCCTTTTACGAAGTTGGCGAACTCTGCCTTGCCATCCTTTCCTTCCTTCGTCCAGTTTGCAATTGCTTTCTTCATGCCGGAAAATGCGATTTCGGTATTTACTCCGGCCTTTTCCCATTGCGCGAAAATTGCAATGGAACTCTCCGTGTCAAATCCCAACTGTCGCATGGGCGCGCCATATTTCGTGAGATTCTGAGTAAGGGTATCTATGGATATTCCGCTGGCCTGTGCCGCTGCGGTGAGCTGGTCTAATATCGTTCCGTATTCCTCTGCCGGTATGTTGGCATCTCCCATAGCCCTGCTTACCAGCTGAACGGCCGTATTGACATCCGTCTCGTTGATCTCTGCAAATTTTAGGAACTTCTTTGTTGCTTCTTTCAGCACGTCTCCGGTGAACTCGAATCTTGTGTTGATCTCTCCTACTGCCGCTCCTACATCCATCATGCTGACCGGCATGCCCCCGAACACCTCGTCCGCTATGTCCTGCATCTCAAGAAGCTTGTCTCCCGTAGCCCCGGTCTTTGAAATGATCGTATCGTATCCTTCGTCAAGTTCCATCGCGGACTTGACTCCTGCTGCTCCAACAGCCAGTACTGGTGCCGTTATGCCTTTTGACATCTTCTTCCCGGCACTGGTCATCTTTCCGCCCATCTCCTCGAGTTTCTTTCCATACTCCTCGATTTCAGCGGCTCCTGAATCGAGTTTCTGGCTGACCTCGTCCAGCCCCTTCTGATAATTGTTCAGGGATGTCTGCGCCGTGTTAAGTTGATCCTTCTTTTTTGATATTGCCTTTTCATCCCGGTTTTCCGCTGATTCCAGTTCCTTCAGTTCCGTTTCCAGCATTCTTACCTTGTCAGTATAGTCCTTTGTCTGATTTTCAAGGTACTTCTGCGTCTCCCGTAGTTTCTCAACTGATTTCGTGCTGTCATCCCAGGATGATTTCGCAAGCTTGAAGGCTGATCTGTTCTCCTGTATGGATGCATTTACTGCCTTCAGGCTTTTGTTAAAATCTACCGTTCCATCCGCCTTGAAGACCAGCCCTACCCTTTTAAGTTCGTCCGACATATATCTTCCTCATTTCTTTTTGCATGTACACCTCGTAGCATCTATTGAAAAAAATAGGGTCTGAGTTCCAGAATTCCTTCTCGCTCATTCCCATCTCCATTGCCGCGACCATATAGACGGGCCAGTCAATATCTACGCATTCCTCATATTCGATTTCGCCCTTTCTTTTTTTTTATATTCCTCCAACTGCTCTCCGAATGCGTCAAGGATATTCTGCATCCCCTCTAAATCCATAGGCACTAGCCGAATCGCTTCGTCAAATGTTACGGCCCTGCCATTGGATCTTATGACTGCATATATGATTTGGGCCGCTATTTCTATCGCTTCCTCATCCGTCGGTTCCTTTTTCTTTGCAACCTTCTCCATCTGCTTGAATGAATTTATTTTTCCCAAATAATATAGCGTCCCGAAGTTGACCTTGACTTCAAGCCGCGTCCCATCCGTAAGATCCACAAAGTATTCGTTCATTTTACTCTCCTTAAACGCTTTCGATTGCGCCCACCGCTTTTGCCAGATCCTCCTTTGTCAGGATTGGCTTCGCAAAATATTTCTCTTCCGTCAATCCATCCGGGAAGTTTCCTGCATTTGAGTCTACCATTGCTTTTATATCCCCATTTTCGTTGAATGGATATGCGGAAATGGTAATCGTATCCGTCTGCTCAGAGAACTTCTCCTCGCTTGTGGATGCCTCATCTGTATTCTCGCTTAGTTTGCATTTTGGGAACCACTCAAGCCGGTTGTTGTTATCCTTCATTTTTACAACCTTCCCATATGCGAAGTATGGACGTATTCCTTTCCCTCCTGAAAGGATCAGCCCTCCCTCGTCTATCACGTCTCCTCTCATCTTTGCCATCGTGTCCGCCGGAAAGGCGATGACCTCTACCTCTATGTCTATCTTTGTCGTGCTTGTATCCGTATCATATACCGCTCCGCTTGCATGCACGTCGTTTGTCTCTGCATTTTCTGTTACTTTTGCCGACTTGACTACCGATGTCTTTTCCACATCTTCCTCATATTCCCCGGCCCATTCATTATCTTTCGTCATTCTATTGAAGCAGACATACTGCGAGCCTATCGTCTCCTTAATCGGCGGCTTTTTTGTTTGAATCATATGGCTTCCTCCTTCTTTAAAATCCTAGTTTTTCTTTCATTGCCTGATAGTATGACTTCTTATTTCTTTCAAACGTCGTTGAGATATGCGGGTGCGCTTTCTTCATCGTCCTTGCGCCCCTTTCAACCATCGGTCCATAGTATTTCCCCCATCCGACCTCGACCTCGTCATTGACCGTCCTATGCGTCACGGTATCAAGCAGATGGGTATACCCTGCCTTTCTAACCTCTGACCTCGGCTTCGGAAGCGCGCGTACATCCTTTTCCAGTTGCTCCGCTCCTGTCTCCAGTGTCTCCAGCACCTTTTCCCCTTTGGCCTGGTCAGCCATTTTCTCTATGAGTTTTGACAGTTCGTCAAATCCATCCGTATAGAACTCCACCTCGCTCATTCGACCACTTCCAACGCGAAATAACTATGGAATACCTTGTCCTCAGGAATATACTCATGATAGATTGTAGGATGCAGCCCGATATCCCTTAGTTTTTCTCTCAGGCAGACCAATTTCTCATTCCTCGGCGTTTTCGAATAGAAGCTTATCTGATACGTTTCCTGATCCACATATTCTCCCCCAGAGGCCACTGCATCCTGCCATATGTAGTCCCAGTATACGATTCTCGGATATGCATTTATGTTGCCGTCACTCGTTATTCCCTCATTTACCGGTATGTCCAGCGAATGCAGGATATTGCTTAGTTCTTCCTTTCTCATCTGATCTCCTCGATTTCCTTTTCGGGACGGACCAGTGTCAGTTCTGTCTCCCTGTATCCATCCTTGTTCGTTATATTGGTGGCGTTGTATACCCGATGCTGCTGTCCATCAATCAGGCATACGCATTTGCTGTCTATCAGCCTCTCATGCTGCGGAATCCTTATTTTCATCGTGACTTCTATTCCACCCTGCCCTAGGTCGTATTTCATATGGTCAAATACGGATATCTCCTTATACCAGATTTCCATATTCTGGTCTTCCAGATATTCCTCCGGATAGTCCTTGCTCTCGTCTGTCCTGATGCGGTACAGCCCGAAGCATCCATCCGTGTAAACCGGCAAATCGCTCATTCTTTCACCTCGCTTGCTAGCTGCCAACTTAGTATCATGCTTGAATAGTTCTTTTCCCATTCGTCCAGCCTATGGTAATATGCATAGTACGCATAGTTCTTTAGCAGACTCCTGAATGTCTTGTCTTTCTCCACATCGCTTCCTGGGTTAAGCCTTTCAAGCCATTCCCGTCCTTCGTCTATATAGTTCTTTAGCGATTCGTCTGGGAAATACGGAGGAATCTGAAATTCCTGCCGCACTTCCATTAACAATTCTTCCATATCCTCCGCCTTTCCTTATGCTTCCGGTGCCTGTCCGTTCGTCACCTGCGTTACCGGAAGCACATACTCCTCTAATTTCGTGACATCGAATACCACGGCGCAGTTATCGTCGATAGCCCTTCCGTTCGCATAGCATTTCCCAATCACCAGATCCATGTCGTCCGTGGCCTTCGTCTCCTTGTACTCGTCCACACGGAACGCTGTCGCACCCATCACGTACGCATTCGGTATTGTGAATATGGCCTTTCCCTTCGGGCAGTTTGCTTCTGGATGCTTTTTGATCGGCATGAACGACGTGTCCTTGTATCCGCCTGTCAGCGCCTCTCCATACAGTGCCGGGTCGACGTATTCCGCTTCATCCATCGGATTGCAGATCAGATGCAGTTCCGTGACGACCCTCTTCCCTTCATTTGATAGCGTCTTCCTTACTTCCGCAAGCCCCTTCGGCGAGAATTTCTTTATCGTTTGGGCCACCGGTTTCGCTGCTGCTGTTCCATCTGACTTGAATGATTCAATCTTGTTCATGATTCCAATCGGCCCCGTCTTTCCATTTCCTTCCAGGTATCCGCTAACGAATCCGTCATTAAGCGCCTCTTCCATGACTGCCATGAAGTATCGGTCTACGAATGGAAGCGCAAGGTCCCTGATTGACTTTGGTATTACGATGAATGCCGTCATCTTATGCTGCTCGATATTCAGCGCGGAGATTTCTGCTGACAGTTCCCCGGTGATAGCATCCGTAATTCCTCCCCATACCGCCTTTCCAGAATGGGATGCGACAATCCACTTTTTCACATCTGCCGGTGCAAACGCTACCAGTGACAATATGTCGCTTTTCTTCTTGATATCATCCAGCGTTCTATCAATGATGGAGGTCGGTATGATGTCAATCTGGCTGGCCGTGATGGACTGCTTGATATCCTTGAGTCTCTCATAGAATGCCTCCTCTTCCTTGGACAGTTTTCTTAGCCCAAGCGCCTTTCGATAATCCTCGTCGGCCGCGGCCTGCGCGTTCTGCCTGGTAAGTTCCTCAATTAGCCCTCTATTCTTCTCTGCGGCAATCATGGCTGCTGCCTCATAGATTGCCTCTGATTTCTCTTCCGGCTTTGCATCATTGAGCATTTTTACGATCTTCTGCTGTAATTCCTTGTTGATTTCATCAATTTTCATTTTCCTATTCTCCTTTTTCTTCATTAAAAAATTCGCCCCACCCGGTTCTGTCTTCATGCTCGCTCTTTTTCAAAAACTTTCCGGCCTTTTGCATGACCTTTTCCGCAATGGTGTCGGCCAGATCTTCCGTGATCTTGATTTCTTCTGCCCTTTCCTCTGGTTTTAAAAGCCTTTTTCGGATGCATCCCATTGCAGACTGGCTGATTCCCTCCTCCTTTTGTTCCATGATTCCCGTAGCAAGCCCGTACTCCATCGCCTCTTCTGCCGTAATCCATGTCTCTTCATCCAGCAGCCTCTTCAGTTCCTCTTCGGATATGGCGGCGCATCTCATATACGCTTTTACGGATGCCTGCGTGATCTTATCCAGGTCTTCCGCTTGCTTTCTGAAATCGTTTGCATCTCCTGCCGCATATGTCCAGGCGTTATGTATCATAAGCAGCGATGCGCTGTTCATGATTCTCTCGTTTCCCGCCATAAAGATGACCGATGCTGCCGAGCATGCGAATCCATCGCAGTATGTCGTCACCTTGCAATTGCAGTTCCGAAGGGTATTATGGATCGCAAGTCCCTCGGATACCTCTCCTCCATAGGAATTGATGTGGACATTAACGGTATCCGCATCCAGGCTTTCCAGTTCTTTTACGATTCCATATGCATCCTTGTCTTTCTCATCCCATGGATAACTCGTTACGTCTCCGAATATGTACAGGTCCGCGGTCTTTCCTGACAGTTCTAATGAGTAATATTTTTGCATGTCCCTCTCCTTTCATAATTTCCTTCTATTTTACCCATAGTTAGGAGATTGCCGGATCACCCCCTTTCCTCTCCTTTTTCCTTCTTTTTTTCGTCATCTTTATCGCCTCCTTTATCGCCTCCTAGTTCCTCTGTGTAGTTTTTTGTAATTGCCCGCTCTTGGCTGAATTCTGTATTGAGCGCCTCCCATCCTATTAGTTCTCGGATCTCGTCGAAATTGAATCCTATTCCTCTCAGCTTGTACAAGTCTGATGCGCTCTCTATCGCATCTACATGCTTGTATCTCGTCATGTCTATCCAGATTCTTTCCCCTTTCAGGTAGTCCTGCTCACCAACGAACGTCGCATTCATGGCATCATTTAGAAGTTCCATCACCCATCCAACCGCAAACGTTATGAATTCATTCGTGCTGTCTGCCTTTTCCGTAATCTCTCCCAAAAACACTGCCTTTGGGATGTCAAAGGCTAGCGCGCATTCCTCATTGATTGTTTTCCATAGTTTTGAGATGTCCTCTACCGTGATGCTTGTTTCTGTCTTAAACTGCTGCATCACCATATTTGCATTATTCTGTAGAATCTCGATCTCGTCCGACTCTATCATCCTTTTGATGTCCATTTTATACTGGTCAATCGTCAGCGTCTCATCTGTTCCGTCTGGTTTCTTTCTTCTTATGATTGGTGCATTTCCAGGCACATCCAGCGTGAATTTCGGCACGCTTGATAGTTTTTTGGCTGCTGCTATCGCCCCTGCCAGATCGTCATATATCTTCATGATCTCCTCAAGGTATGACTTGAGCTTCTGATTTTTTGATGTAATGCATAGCACGTCGCTCGCCGTGAACTCGCGTTCCAGCCTCATCGCCTCCCCGCCTGATGTGATGGTTACGTCCTTATATCTTTTCGGCAGCATCACCATATTGTCCGTGCTGTACGATTCCATTCTGTACATGCTTCCATTCATATGGCATATGGCGCATTCCCCATCCAATAGGAGTTTTCTTACCGACTCGATCCAGAATTCCGTTGCCGTCTCATTTGGGTTTGGCTTTATGTTCAGCATGTAGTATATGTGGTCCTTTTCTCTCCCTTTCTTTCTCTGCACTATGAACTCGCTCTTGGCTATCGCATGCGCTATCATATTGGCCGCCTTGTCGATTGCAATCCTGGAAATCTGTAGTTTCTTTATTCCTACCGTTATCAGCTCCGTATAACTTTCCAACTTCCCCTTCTTATTCTGAAATAGAATGTCAAACATAGATTACCTTCTCCTTAATTAATTCTTTCGAAAACATTGCCGCCAGAAATGCCATGAATCCGTCATTTTTCCTTAGTTTTGGCTCTATCTTGCCGTACTGCTTGTTCCCGTATTTATCCGTCGTGATCTGCGTATTGTTTGTATACCATCTCATTATGGCCGACGGACCAAAATTTATCATTCCTTCCGCAAGCAGCCTTTCTATGTCAGGCGCGATGATTCCGCATACCGACGCTATTTTTCTGATCAGCCTCAGCTGCCCGTTGGGATTCTGCTTGTTCTCCGCCTGTATCCCGTATGACTCGAAGATAGTTTCAAACAAATGATATCTGTATGTATCCATCGTTATCTTGATCACGTCATACTCCAGCATCCGTTCTATGCACCATTGCACGATGCGCTCTGGCGGTATTACCGGACCTTGCACGACTTCGAAATCTTGAAACTCTGGCTGTCCGCATCTTGCGATCGGGAATTTTATGGAATCAATGAACGGTGATTCCGAGCATATCCATGTATGCTGCCTCCAGATATATTCTCCATCCGCTTCGGTCAGCACCCCGGCCGATGCGAAGTCCCTGACATCCGCATAGTCGATAGCCAGTATTGCCGGCTTTCCCTTCGTATCCATTGTTTCTCTAGGGATTCTTTTTTCGGTGTCCCTATAGCAGCATCTGAGGATATCTTCCCATTTCGCAACCGTCTCCTCGTCATTCCTTGCCGGAAGGTTTAATCTTTTTGTCAAGAATTCCGGCTTCTTGCTTGGAAGTCTCTGCATTTCCATGTAGTCATGCAGTATCCTTTCTGCAAGAATTGGCATGAATTCCATAGATGGGTTCGCCTTGTGCCATGCCTCCTGATCGTCCACCTCTTCCATGCTGTCCAGTTTGCAGATGAATGGAAAGTATCCAAGCGGATTCTCCCCCGTTTCCAGTATCTCGTTCATCAGCACCAGCAGCTCGTCCAGCGGCCCATCCCTGACATAACCATTCGTCGTGATAATGAATTCACGCGGATGCTTTACCTTTCCAAGCGCGGACTCGAATACGTTGATCTGGTCATAGTTCTCGTAGGCATGTATCTCATTCAGCACCAGGCATCCCGGCTGCTTCCCATCTTTTTTCTTTGCTGCCGAGGTATTGTAATTCAGTTCGGATTCCGTCGCTGTATTCGTGATCAGTTCCTTTGTGACGGCAAACTTCCCCTTCATTTCCTTTTTATTCATGGCGCTGTATGCTACCTTGAACGTATTCTTTGCCTGCCACTCCGCATTTGCTACGATTTCAATATGATACTTTCGGACTCCGTATAGCGGCGTCTGGAAGAAATTTACTAGCGGGACGATGAATCCGTCCTTTCCATTCCCTCTTCCCATCATGATAAGGAATTGCGAGAATATCGGCGAATCATCCTTATACATGAATGCGAATGCATAGATGAACTTCTGGTATGGAAATAGTTTGTAGTAGTGTTTTTCGCAGAATTTTATGCAGTTTTGATATGTTTTTTCATCAAAAAAAACATCATTTCTCCGCAATGTCGGATAGACGATGTTTTTTATTAGCAGCTTTCGTTCCTTATTAATCCGCTTAGGATTGTCTTCTGCATACCTAAGGTATTCCGCAATCTCCTTGCATATAATCATTATACATATCCATCCTCATCCGATGGATCGGCAAACTGCTCCCTCAGGTTCAGATCGTTCAGGATCTTCAGCATGGCGGCGGTGACCTTCGTGAGATTTGTTACGGAATCGTTGGTCTTTTCTACCTCTATCCCATTTCCGTTTATGGTCTTATACCTTATCCCATTCTTTCTGATATCCGTAATCAGCTTCTTTTTTATGCTCCAGTAGTCGATATAATCGTTAACCAGATCCTGGTAGAAATCGGATGTCTTATTCTGTAATTTCAACTGCTCAAGCATCGATCTTTTTATTTCTGCTCTTGTCATGCTCTTGATCCCCCCTTGTCCCAATACCAGGCAGCCCTTTCACGCGCGCGATAGGATTTCTCCGGAGTCATGGCCACATCCCCGTTCTCCATCTCTTGTAATTTCTCTGAGAATTATATGGGGGGCTACCAGCGTTCCTCTGACACCGGCTTCCTTCTTCTTACGAACCTTCCAATCGCCCTTCCATGCCTTTTATTGTGGCACTGTGTGCATAGGCTTGTCAGGTTGTCATCTTCCAGACCTAGCTCTGGATATTCTTTTAACTCTTTTTCATGATGGACCTCTGCTGCCCTTCGTATCTTCTTGTCTTCCCCATATAATACGATTCCTTTTTCTGCTGCCCGCTTCAGCCTTTCCTTTCAGTCCTGGCACTCTTGGTTGTCCCGATCCAGGATATCCTTCCTCTTAGCCTTCCACTCTTTCGAATTGTAGAAGCGCTTTGCTTCCTTGTCTGTCATTTCACTCTCCATAAAAAAGGCAGCCCGCCATCTACTGGCTGCTGCCCCCGCCTACTGCTTCTGATTATATTATAACTGTGCATTCTGTGAATTGTGTGAAACTTTCAGGTAGTCATCAATTTTCCGGCTGACCGTGCTTCGCTCAACATGGATTCTCTTAGCCACCTTTCTCTGCGTGATCCTTTCCGTTCCGTCGATATAGTACATTCTGAATATCCTTCTGGCCATTCCTTCCTCAATCTCATCTATGAACTCCTCTACCTCTCTGCACTCCTGTTCCAGCCACTCCTTTCTTTTCATGTCCCTGTCCTGCTTCCTTTCGTATTCCTCCTGATCAAATCCTGGGACGGCTTGAGGAACTGGATATCCCTTCCTATAGTCATTGATCGTGGCTATCTTGATCAGGCTCTCGTCCTTCCATCTATTCTGCAATATGTAATCCAGTTCCTTTATTTCCTCCCGATTGCTCCGATAGGCCTCGAGCCTTTCCTTCGTCATCTCCACACTTTTCCTCCCTCCTTCTCCTTACATACTCGTTCACTTCCGTCGTTCCCTGCAATGGGAACGTGGATTGAAATAATCTTGTTCATGATTCCAATCGGCCCCGTCTTGTCGTTCCCTGCAATGGGAACGTGGATTGAAATCCTCCCCCCTTCTCCTTACATACTCGTTCACTTCCATATGCTCCATCTGCTGCCCCTGTCTCCTGATCATGAACCTTGCCTGATAGGATAATTTCTCTTTCTGGTATGCTGGCCTATGCATCCATTCCCTTGCCCTCCTATTTGGGATTTCCTTTGCAAGTTCATCCATATGCCCTTGCTTATCATTCTTTACGGTATGCTTGTCGCGTTTTCTTTTTCTCAATTTCTACCCTCCTTATAATATGGACATATTTCATGCTTGCAGTATCCGACTTTCGATATCGGATCCATCTCATAGCCCTTCTGCATGAGTCGATACCTTTCTTGCCTTGCGCTTATCATCCGATCACGCTCCTCCTTGCCTACTTTGGATATCTTCACGATATCCATGCAGTACTTTCATTTTTTCTTCCTGCTTTCTTTTTGCGTTATTGGTCTCAATATCCTCTCCCTTTCTCTCTAATTGTTCCAGGTCTTCATACTCTGCAAGTTTTTCGCACACTTTATGGGTAAGTTCGCATGTCCCGCATTTTTCTGATGTGCCTAGCCCTTCGCATGTATCTGTCCTGAAGCAGTATGGGAAGTATGCTTGTCCTCTCTCATTTCGTGCAGTCAACCTATTCATTATGTGCTCCTTTTTTAATCTCTCTAAATTTCCTCCTAAACGCCCATTCTTTTACGCAGTCTGGTCTGTTAATGTAGCGTACTCATTAAAAATCTTCTGAATAATACAACTGTTACACTCTCCGTCACAATTGTTCCCACAGCAAAGCATATCAACATCATCAACATTGCTCTCTCCTCCACTTGTAGTAGGGTTTGTAACCGTGCACCACGTTCTCGGCACATATGTGCCGTCATCCAACTTAATCATTTCAAACATATTCTGTCCTCCTTCTAAATCCCCAGTTAATTAACTATAAAATCAAAATGGACACAGTTAAAATCTGTTTCTTTTTCTGGGATTGGCATACACACTCCGACTGCATCTTTTACATACGGGATCCCATTTATCTCGATGACTTTCATCGGATAACAGCCTCCAATCCTTCGATTGCAGTCAATCTTTTTTCCAACAAGCTCTTTTGCATTTCCTTGGTACAATCTCATATTTCCACCTCCACTAAATCTCAGTTTAGTCTACTTCGTTCCAATCAATTGCCTGTCCACAACGCTCACAATATTTAGGCTTGTTTCCCAAATGGTAACCATCGCTATATATCGTCAATGGAATCCACCCACATTCTGGACATTTATAATGTGTTTTTTCGTCCGTTCCCTGTTCTTTTGGCTTCTTCGGAATCTGTTTTTTCTACTGCTATTCCGCATTCTTTTATTGTTCCGATTGCTCTATAATCTTTGTATTCGCAATCAAATTCGTTCATGTTGTTACATACTCCGCATATCGAATATGAACACGATTTTATATGACAAATCATTCTTTACCTCCACTAAAGCCTAAGTTTAATCGAATAAGCTCATTTGCCTATCCGGTTCATAATTCATCCACAAGACTTCTCTTTTCTTGCTACAGACCTGCGAATAACATGTTGTTTCTTGCCTGTGCCAGCTGTGCAATCGATCATTATACAGGTCATTGTCATACCCACTCAGTATTACCGGTCCCTTATGCTCCAGAAGAACATCAAGCAGATTTTCTTGCTCCTTATCCTCCATTTCACAGCGATACTGTTTCCCATGCCTGGTACCGAGTACATAAGGTGGATCTGCGTAAATCAGGACATTGGAATAATTAAACCTCTGTATCACATCTACTGCCGGCTTATTTTCAATTTGTACTCCTCTCAGCCGTTCAGCTGCCTGAAGGATTTTCTCTGGCAGATTACACCAGTCCTGCGATGCATAGGCTCTTTCTCTTCCCTGCACATCATTCTTCCAACCCACCTTTTCTCCGTTCGTCCGGAAACCATGTCCCATATTTAAACGTATGTAGAAGTTCACTGCTCTCTCGAAACTATCCTCCGGCACAGATTCAAAAGCTTCATCGTAGATCTGCCGGGCATACGGTGTATAATAAATCTCCCTGGCCAGACGCTCCGGTTCCTTCCGTATCCATTCAAACAAGTTTACCACATTTCCGTCCAGATCATTCACCGTTTCAATGTGGCTCCTGGGTTTATTAAATAAAACAGCTCCGCTGCCGAAGAACGGTTCCAAGTAGCTGTGATGTTCCGGGAAGAAATCTATAATCCATTTTGCAATAGACCATTTGCTACCTGGATATTTCATTACTGCTTTCACCTAATCACCTGATTCCTTAAATTCTTTGAGATTTTCCTTTATCCATTCTTTGTATTCTTGTGCTTCGCTGATTAAGCAGTTCAATACTGGCATAATAAACATCAATCTTTTTGGATCCTTCTCATTGCACATTTTTATGCGTAGCCTTGAAATCTCTTCTGCTGAATCGCAAATATCATTCTCGTATTCAAGTGCTTCGTCATGCAATTTATATATGTCAACCATATTTCACACCACCTAAATGCTAATCATCTTCTTCGAATGCGTAATACAATTTACAGTTCTTACAAGTTTCACAAGGTTCTCCATCACCTTTTAAAGTACGAAGTCCCGCACATCTATTCTCTTCATATCCGGGATGTTCGTGCTTATGAACCATATAGCAGTTATCTATACCTTGCTTTACTGTCCTATTCATACCTACACCTCCACTAAATCTCAGGTTTGCTGATTAAGTCCGGGTTTTCAAAAATATTCCCG
>UMIN01021562.1_pt1 | contig 17608 bp, 14 predicted proteins | sample 1965811 | NCBI WGS metagenome assembly UMIN01 (sample SAMEA4836123, study PRJEB28245) | human gut metagenome | biome: gut microbiome; material: fecal sample | place: Denmark | collected 2008
AAACGATGCGTAAGGAGGCATTTTGATATGAAAGCAGCAGTTTTGCATGGAAACGAGGATCTCCGTTACGAGGAGTATCCCACCCCGGAGACTTTGCCGGGCACCGTGAAGGTGAAGGTTCGGGCAGCGGGCATCTGCGGCAGCGACGTGCCCCGAGTGCTCCATCATGGTGCCCATTTCTATCCCGTGGTGCTGGGACATGAATTTTCCGGCGACGTGGTGGAAGTGGGGGAGGGAGTCACTTCCGTCAAGGTAGGGGACACAGTCTCCGGCGCGCCCCTGCTCCCCTGCATGAAGTGTGACGACTGCCAGCAGGGCAACTTTTCCCTGTGCAAGCACTACGGGTTCATTGGAAGCCGTCAGCAGGGCAGTTTCGCTGAGTACGTGGTGATGCCTGAGCAGAACGCTATCCCTTACGATCCCTCTATCCCCTACGAGCAGGCTGCTATGTTTGAGCCCTCCACCGTGGCGCTTCACGGTGTGCTGTGCAATAACTACCAGGGAGGCGGCTACGTGGCAATCCTGGGCTGCGGCACTATCGGGATCTTCACCTTGCAGTGGGCGAAAATCTTCGGCAGCCGGAAGATCGTGGCCTTTGACATTGACGAAGGCCGTTTGGCGCTGGCCAAGCGCATGGGTGCTGACGAAGTGATCAACACCGGGGAAGAAGGTTACATGGAGAAAGCCAAGACTCTGACAGACGGTCACGGTTACGACTACGTGTTCGAGGCAGCAGGAAACCCTGTGACCATGCACATGGCTTTCGAGGCCGCCGCCAATAAGGCCCACGTGTGCTTTATCGGCACGCCCCACAAGGACATGACTTTCACCCCCGCCCAGTGGGAGCTGATGAACCGGAAGGAATTCCTTCTCACCGGCAGCTGGATGAGCTACTCCGCACCCTTCCCGGGAAAAGAGTGGAAGCTGACCGCCCATTATTTCGCCACTGGCCAGCTGAAATTCGACCCGGAGTTCCTGTATAAGAAGTATCCCATGTCTCAGGCGGCGGAAGCCTTCAAGGAGTTCCATCATCCTGAGCAGGTCCACGGCAAGATCATGCTGATCAACGAATAACAAAGCATAGAAATTTTACATAGAAAGAAGGAGTTCTCTATGGCATGGATCGACCCCAATAAAGTACCCAAGCGGGTCCTGGCAAACGGCAAGCAAGTCCCCTGCATCGGAATGGGCACCTTTGGCTCCGACCGCTTTACCGCTGACCAGATTTCCAACGCGGTGGCTGGCGCCATTCGCTGCGGCTACCGTCTGTTCGACTGCGCTTCCGTCTACGGCAACGAAGTCCAGATCGGCCAGGTGTTTGCCCAGGCCTTCCAGGAAGGCGTAGTGAAGCGGGAAGAGCTGTTCATCACCTCCAAGGTGTGGAACGACATGCACTGGCAGGGGGATGTGTTGCTCTCCTGCGCCCAGACTTTGAAGGATTTGCAGCTGGATTATTTGGACGCCTACTTTGTCCACTGGCCCTTCGCCAACTATCACGCCCCCGGCTGCGACGGCGACTCCCGCAGCCCTGACTCCAAGCCCTTTAAGGTGGAGGATTTTATGATCACCTGGCGGCAGATGGAGCGGCTGTACGACATGGGTCTGGTGAAGAACCTGGGTATGTCCAGCATGACCATTCCCAAGCTGGAGGCCGTCCTGCCTCTGTGCCGGATCAAGCCCACCGTCATCGAGATGGAGCTTCATCCCGGGTTCCAGCAGCCTGAGCTGTACGACTACGTGGTGGCCCACAATATTCAGCCCATCGGATTCTGCCCCATCGGCAGCCCCACCCGTCCCGACCGTGACACCACTCCCGAGGACGTGTCGGACATCCAGATGGAGGAAGTGGTGGCCATCGCCAAAGCCCACAATGTTCATCCCGCGGTGATCTGCTTGAAATGGGCGGTCCAGCGGGGACAGATCCCCATTCCCTTCTCCATCCACGAGAACGAGTATGTGAGCAATCTCCAGTCCACTGTGGAGGATCCCCTCACCGACGAGGAGATGGAGACCCTCCGCAAGGCCGACAAGAACTGCCGTCTCATCAAGGGTCAGGTGTTCCTGTGGCCGGGAGCCACCAGCTGGCATGACCTATGGGATGAGGACGGCGTCATTGTGGAGTGAGTAATCTCTCCTGGGAAAAGCCGTATTTCCTGGTTGCCATTTTGAGAAAACATAAAAAAAGAGCTGTCGCAAAACGCGGCAGCTCTTTTCTGTTTGACGAGGATCTTTAGTGGGGCTGGGGTGAAGCGGTGCCCATCTCGTCGGCAGTCTGTTCCAATTCCGAGACTACCCCAGTGGAATCATCTCCAAAATAGGAGGCTTCCATCTGGGTGCCGAACACCTGGTCATACTGCTGGCAGAAGGTGCGGAAAACGTTCTGGATGAGCACCTCACCCGTCTCGCTGTCCACCAGTTCGTAACGGGTGGTGGGGGAGTCGTAGGAAGAAGTGTTTTCCATGTCGTAGAGCTGGAAGGTTAGGGCGTTCCAGGTTCCTCCCATATCAGCGTTGTCCAGCTGAGATTCTAGGAACAGGTATTGCTCGTTTTGATAAACGCTAAATCCATTGGTATAGGCGTTGTACTCCTCCTCGGGAACGGAAGCGTAGGTGGAGATCAGCTCCTCGTTCTCATAGCGGCGCAGCTCCACGGGGCGATACTCCGTGTCTCTGGTGTAGAGGGACCATGTTACGTAATTCCCGCTTGTGTCGGGCATGGAGCAGATGTACCCGTTCACCGGATCGGGAGCCCGGTCCAGACTGGCGCTGATGCGGTAGTCCAGCTTCTTCCGGCCGGCAGACAGGTAGTTTTGGCTGGGGTATACACGTTTTTCTTTCAGGTCTATGGTGAATTCTGCTGTCACCCGGTTGTTTTGAGAATTTTCCCCGTTGGGGTTTATCGTTGTGGGGGAGTATTCATACAGGGTGAAAATGGCCTGGTCCACGCCTTCCGGGATAGATTTGAACGCATAGGTCACATGGTAGAAACCGTCATCCGCGGGAAGCTCCGGGTAGGAGACGGGAGACGCAAATGGATAAGGCGTGTCCGAAAGGATTTCCCCTTCCGGGGTGGTGAGCTGTCCGTAGTATCCCAGGCGCTGCGTTGTAGAATCCAGCTGGGAAAAAGGTACTATCATGGTGGACAACAGGGAACCAAACTCCGGGACGGCGGCCTGGATGGTGACACAGGTAGGCGTAGCTTCCACCCGCTCCAGGGTGACGCCGTTGTCCTCCACCTCCAGGTCTTGGATCAGAGAGCGGCTTGTATCCACCATCATGGAAAAGCATCCGTAAATGTCGGTTGACAGAGTGCTTTCCTCATCCACGTCACTATCTAAATTGATGAGACAGGGCATTTCTAGCAGGAGGTTGATACCATCACCATGGTTATAATTCTCCGTCAGACGGAAAGTCCAGCTGGCGTTGTATCTGCCGTCCTCTGTGTCCTGGAAGAAAAAGGCAGAGTCCCCGGTAGTTTGCATTTCCACGGGCCGGTCATCCACATAGACTTCCAGCGTGTTGGTGGAGGAGTCGTTGGGATCGGTGCAGGTAGAGAGATAGTAACCAGCCTGGGACGCCAGCTCCAGAGATACGTCCAAATGGAGATAAATCCCATCGCACCAGGCGTTCTCCACGGTGAGGATCCCTCCGCCACCTTCTATGGTCTGAGGCTCGAAGGCTGGGATCTCCTCCAGGACTTCCTGCTCCACATGGCTTTCCCCATCCCAGGGAGCGGGGGAGGGAGTGGGCTGTTCTTGGTCCTCACGGTCCAACTGCTGGAAGATCTGTCCCACGCCGGGGAGACTTTCCATAAACACCGGGTTGGCAAGGTAGGCTCCATAGGCTCCCACTACGGCTACCACCAGACAGACAGCAAAGGCCGCGCAGGCCCGCAGGGCGGACTGGTAGAAGGGGCGGCGCTTCACAGGGAGCTCGTCTGGCAGGTCGTCCAGTGTAGCACGCACCGCTTTCAAATAGGATTCCGGAGGCTGTTCCACCTGGAATTCCCGGGCCAGATGCTTTTGAAACCGCTTATCCCGTTTCAGGTCATTTTTTGGCATGGCGTGCCACCACCTTTCCCTGTTCCCGTCCTTCGTAGGCTTCCCGGAACTTCTTCCTCCCGTGGGAGAGCCGCTGTTTCACGGCCCCCTCATTGATGGAGAGCATCCCGGCGATATCTTTCACGGAAATGTCGTTTAAGTAATAGAGGGTCAGTACCAACCGGTCGTTTTCGCCCAACTCGTTGAGGATCCGCTGGACGTCCAGGGAGGTCTCCCGTTCTTCCTCCACGCCTTCCTCCGGCAGGATCTCCAAGGGCACCAGCCCTTTCTGCTGCCGCAGTAAGTCGTAGCAGCAATTTATCAAAATGCGGGTCAGCCAGGTTTTAAAATATTTTGGCTGCCGCAGGTCACTCAATTTGTAAAAGGCCTTGCACACGGTTTCCTGCACCGCATCCTCCACGTCTTCTTCTTTGTGGAGGATGGCCTTCGCCGCCCGGTAAAGGGCCAGCTGATTCTGTTCGATCAAGGCCACAAAGGCGTTTTTGTCGCCTCGCTGGGCCTTTCGTACCAATCGCTCCAAAACATCCTCCTTATTCCCCCGAGGCAAATCCCCGCAATTTTCCCGTGTCGTCCATTAGACATGGAACACCGGGAAAAGGTAAGCTCTTTTCTAAAAAAATTTTTCCCGGCCATACCCAAACAGGAAACAGGCCGGGAAGATCCACTTAATAGGGTTCAAAACAGATGTTTAGGTCTACATTTCCCGAGATGCCCGGCACCGTGCCGCTGGCGGAGTACTGCCAGATACGGAAATCGTAATACAGGCTGGGGGCGGGCTGGTACTCTGCGTACCACAGAGCGTAATCCTTCAACTCCTCCAGGTTAAAGGTGTTGTAGGCCATATGCTTGTTGGTGTACACACAGGCGGTGTAACCGTTTTTCTCGATCCGCTCACAAAAGGCTTTGGAAAAGCCGGTCACTTCTTCCCCGGACATATCGTAGGCCCGCAGATCCTCTGCGGGAAGCTGCTCGCTGGGGATGGGAGTCTCCCAGTCGAACACGATGGGGTAGGAGAGCTCCCGGCCGTTCAAGGTCTCCAGAACAAAGTCGGCTTCCTCCCGGGCTTCATCCTCCGTTACCGCCTGGGAGAAGAAATACACGCCCACTTTCAGACCGGCATCCAGAGCCCCCTGGTAGTTCTGCTCAAAGGTGGCGTCCACGTTCAGCAGACCTTCCGTCATGCCTCGGTAGCCCACCCGCAGGATGGCAAACTCGATACCTGCGTCCTTGACTGCCTTCCAGTCGATGGTTCCCTGATGCTCGGAGACATCCACACCCAAAACGGCTTTGCCATCGTTATAGGTGATGAAGCTGCCATCTTCCACGAACTTTTCGGTGTCGTAGGTGTTCAGATCCATGTCAAACTTGGGCACCAGCCGTTCGCCTTCGTAAATGTCGTTCACCAAGACCATGTTGTCCGGGACCTGAGGACCTTCCTCCTCTGTTTGAACTCCACCGCCCACCAGGGAGAGAATCACCACTGCTACCACGACCACAAAAGCCACAGCGGCGCTGGCAATGTAGACCCGGGGATCGATGGGGTTGTTTTTTCGATGTTTCGCCATAAATCCTCCTAGTTCAAAAAGCTTCCTGAAAAAATAGGGGGTGTCGCAAAATAGTGTTTTGCAACACCCCCGCGGAGTCAATTATTTTTTGAAGGTTTTCAAGGCCAAGGTAATGGGCACACTTCCCGAAATTCCTGGGACGGTTCCTTCCTTGGTGTACTGCCACATGCTGAAATTGTAATAGAAGCTGGGTTTGGATTTGTATTCCGCATACCACAGGTCATAGCTGGTCAGCTGGGAAAGATCCAGCTTTTCATAAGCCATAGTCTTGGTGGCGTAATAACTGGCTTCAAACCCTGCCAGCTCCACCTTGCTGCAGAAGGTGTTGATGAATCCGGTGACCTGTTCTCCGTTGCACTGCACGGTCCGAGAGGTCTGGTCTACACTGCCATCGTCGTTGGTGTCATACTCCCAGAAAAAGGCGATGGGATAGGTGACATTGTAGCCCCGGATCTGTTCCAGAACGAACGTGGCTTCCTTGTCCGCCTCATCGTTGCTGATGGCCTTGGAGTAGAAGTATACGCCCACAGGCAGGTTGGCCTCCGTAGCGCCGGTGATGTTGGCCTGGAAATTGCTGTCCAATACGATGTTGCCGTCGGTCTTTTCCCGATAGCCCACGCGAATCATGGCGTAATCCACGCCGCTTTCCGCCACCTGGGACCAGTCGATCTCCCCGTTTTTGGAGTTGACGTTGATGCCTACATAGGAATCTCCGCCCTCATAAGTAATGACGCCATTGCCTGCGTCTCGGAAATCATCCAGTTGGTAGCTGTTGGTGGTGATGTCGTAGTAGGGGATGGTCATATTGCCATCGTTCAGGTCGTTGACGCTGAGCGTGCCGTCCTGGTTGTGAGACAACACCTCCACCGAGCTGGTGCGAGGACCCCGAATCAGGATCACAGCGGAAACCGCGATGATGACCACCACCAGAAGACAGGTGACCCCCAAGAAAAGGTTGCGTTTTTTCATGGAATCCATATGGTCTTCCACTCCTTTTTTCAAATAGACAGTCAAAAGCCCCCATCGGGGCAGTATGATCGATAGTAGAGCTTTGCCACATTATACACGAAAAAAGTCGAAAAGGCAACCAGGGAAGGACATTTCCTCCTATTCCCAAGGAGAAAGAGGGGGATTTTTTGTAAAGGTGGAGTCAGGTCGCACTGACGAGAGGAGGAGCGACATGTCTGAAAACAAAGGCTTTACGTGGATTTTCTTTGACAATCCGGATGTGTAGCGGTATAATATAGGATTGAAAAAGGATTATGGACAAAAGGAGAAAAAACCATGAGTGATCTGGAGCAGGGCAAGACCCGGGAGATGATCCCTCACTTTACCCGGGAGCTGGGAAGAGCTGTCACGTTCCTTCACCGCAGCCGCAGCCGATTTATGTCGGAGCGTTTGCGGGATCTTGGCTTTTCCGGCGCCATGTATTTGATCTTGCTCCACATTGAGCGTCATCCTGGCACCACCCAGGACAATATTGCCAACCACATGTTCATTGATAAATGCAATGTGGCCCGGCGCACCAAGAAACTGGAAACCCTGGGGTATCTGTACCGGGAGACCGACCAGACCGATCGTCGTCAGAACAATCTGTACCTGACGGAAAAGGGTGAGGAACTTGTGCCGGTGATCCGTTCTTATCTGGCCCAGTGGGGGAATTCCATCACAGCCAGCCTGACCGACGAGGAGTGCGCCTCTCTTCTGGCTCTTCTCACCAAGATGACCGGCCAGGACCGGAAATGATTTCATGTTAAAACCATAAGCCTGTTGGGGAACGCATTTCCCAGCGGGCTTTTTTATTTGAAATGAGAAAGGGATGCCGAAAAAAACGGCATCCCTTTTGGTGTACGACTAGTCGTACGAAACAGTATTTTTTAGAAAAGCACCGGGCCAAGCTGATACCAAACACGCCGGAAGAAAGGCAGTTCCTTTTTCAGTAGGGCGATCATCCGGTCCCGTTCCTTCTGGAAGGGAAGCAGCTCTTCTCCGGTGAGGGCGTGCTGACTGAACCTGGCTTTCAACGCCAGATCTTCCAGGCCGGGAGGCAGGTCCTCCTGCCAGGTGGGAATGGCTTTTTCTGCCACTTTTCGCAGTTCCAGCAGGGAGGCGTACAGCGCCAGAGCAGCCTTGTTCCGATCCCGCTGGGAAAAACGCTCCATATGGGAGTGGAGCAGGATCTTCCTTCGGGCCAGCACCCCAGCGACCAAAAGCAGGATCCCAGCAAACAGACCGACCAAACCCCAGAGGACTCCGCTGGCGGAACCGGACGCGGTTCCGGGAGCAGGTGAAGTGGTTTGATGGGGTTTAACAGTGGGCTGAATCGTAGGAGTGGCTTCCGTAGCGGGGGAAGGAGAGGGGCTGGAGCTGGGTTTCGGGGTGGGCGTCGGTGTAGGCGTAGGAGTGGGCTCCTGCTGCTCTGAGACAGGACGGGCGTCCGATGTGGCGGCGGGAGCATCCGGACCGGCGGGGGTCACTTCCACAGGGATCCACCCCGTGCCCCCGGTGTAGATCTCCACCCAGGCGTGGGCGTTGTAATCAGGCACATCCACCCAGCCTTCCTCCCCAGAGGGGACAGCGTAGCCTTCCGCGTACCGGGCGGGCAGGCCCAGGGCCCGGAATATGGCCACGGCAGCGGAGGCGAAATGGACGCAGTACCCCTGACGGCTCTCGAAAAGAAAATATTCCACAAAGTCTCTGCCTTCCGGCAAAGCAGGCGGGGTCAGGGTGTAGGTGCATCGGGCGCCCAGGGTGCTGATCACTTTCTGAATCTGGGAGACAGCGCTGTAAGCGTCGTACTGGGACAGCTGGTAGATGCCATTCTCTCCCAGGAACTCCAAAAGTTGGTCTTTCAAACTGTCGGGAAGCTGGGTGTAATGTTCATAAACAAACTGATTGTAGGCTTCCAGAGTGCGGGAAAATTCCTGCTGTGGTTCTGTGAGATAGCTCATGACTTCCTGGGGGACAGTCCACAGCTCCCAGTCACGGAGAGAGGTCATCACGCCGGTTTCGTCATAGAGACCTTGTTCCAGCAGGTCCAACAGATTGTTGCTGTCGCTGCCCCAGACATTTCCCTCCCAGGTTTCGGGATCGGTGGAGTCCTGATTTTGAGAATCCAGATACCCGGTGAGCACTGCGGTGATGACTCTGTCCGGGTAATACCGCTGCTGCTGGGGAAGGGCCCAGGCTTCCAGCTCATAGGAAGTGGTTCCCCCAAAGAACCGGGAGGACTCCAAAAATCCGTCCCCTACATAGGAAAGCGGGTTTTCTCCCACGCTGGACTGGGTCAGGCCATAAGGCACGTATACGCATTTAGGATTGGCGTTCACATTTTCCACAGACAGCTGGTAAGTGGGTAAGCTGTCCTGGTCAAAGACGTTTTGGATCCGGTCCAGCATTACCTGGGGCTGTTCACCGCCGAGAAGCTCTGCCAGTTCTCGCTGGTCTTGAGAGGGGAGCCTTTCCCAGCTAGTGCCGGTATAGACGCTGCCCACAAAGCTCTTGAGGAAATCTTTCTCCTGGTTGGCGGCTCCTCCTGTCTGGGAGGAGTTGTCGTCCCACTGGTAGCGTACCCGAAGCATGGTCTCGCCTGTGTAGGTGCGGGAACCCAACGAGGATAGATTTACCCGGCTGTTGCCGCTGCCCACACCGCCTTGGAAGGGACTATCGATCCGAATGCTGGCGAGGCTTTCCCACACGTCCGCGACGATCTGAGGCCGCTGATAAGTGGAGGGAGGCACCAGCCAGTAAGTCAATGCCATAGATAGGGCTGCTCCGCCCAAAAACAGCAGGAGCATCGCGGGACGTGCCACGCCATTTCCTCCCGCGTGAAATTTCCCCCGGTCTTCCAGCAGGCGATGACGTCCGCCGAAAGAGTGGGAAAACAGCAGGAGCATGGCCCAGAACAGCAGCAGTGTGGCCAGATAGGGCGTGGGCGGGATCACAGAGATGGCAAGGGGGATCAGCAGCCAAATCCCGGTAAGGCAGAACGCCCCAAGGGCGCTTTTCCGTCCCACCAGAAGCCACCCTAGGAAAAACAGGAAGGGAAACAGAAACAGACAGCAGAACCAGGTGCAGTTTTCCTGGATCTGAGCTTGGGTGAGGGTCAGGTCGGTTTCCAAATAGGGTAGAGTGATCCCCAGTTTCTCCTCGTAGGAGGAGAGCACCAGGTTCACCGTATAGGCGCAGCCTTGGAGCAGATTCTCAAAACGGTACCAAACCACCGCCGTCCACAGAAGGATCCCGCCCAGGGAGAGAATCCACGAGGGCCGCTTTGATAAGAACACCAACATGGAAAACAGCAGGCACACAACCCCTGTTATTACGGCGGGGAGAGGAGATACCGGCACTTGAAAGGTGCCGAAAAAGCATCCCAAAGCGCCAATGTTTCCCAGCAGGAGCAGGGGGCCGAAAAACAGGCCTTGGGAAAGAATGCCCGGCTCAGAATACAATACCCGGGGCTTGTCCAGAAGGGAGCGGCGCGCTCCGGTTTCTTGCGGTTGTTTTGCCAAGAGCGTCACCTCCTTACAGGGTCAAGCCGTTGAGGCTTTGGGGGATCTGCCCGGGCGTCAGCAGGATCCGTTCCAAAGAGGCCGGGCGGAGTTCAGCGGGGAGCTCCTCCTGCTGGGAGCTGGTCTGAATCACTGTCAGCCGAGCGCTGGGGAATTTGTTCTCCAGTACCAGCAAGGGCTGAGACTGGGGGGCGTGGCAAAGGTAGATCCCGTGAGAAATCCCACCGGGCAAAACGTCTTCGCTCAGGGGAGGGAAGGACAACTGGCAGCCAAAAGCCAGCAGTTCCTGCCACAAGGGCAGCACATCCTGGAACTGGGTCACCTCTCGGCATTGGAACTGCCCTTTGCTGGGGGACCAGTACAGCACTCGGTGAGCATGTTCTCCCTCGGCCAGAAAACTGGAAAGACTGGCGAAAGCGTCCAGCAGGGCGTCAGCTTCTAGGCTGTCGCCGTTCAAGTCCAGCAAAAACAGCAGATGGTCGGAAAGAGGCAGTCCCAGTTCTTTCACCAGAGTGCGGCCCAGTTTCTGGGACAGTTTCCAGTGGACCCGGGACAGCCTGTCCCCCTCCTGATAATCCCGCAGGGCGAACAACTCTGTGGGATCGTCCCCGGGCTTCTTCTGGGAATACCGTTCCCCTTCGCTGTCGGGGGTGGGAGATTCCAGAAGCTCCGGCTCCACAGGGTAGACCGTGGGCCAGAAATAGGCGGTCACTTCCCGGGGCCGCCGGACCGGCAAAGCGAACAGTCCCAGGTGGTCGCAGACCCACAGGTGTTCCACCCGGCAGACCACCTGCCCGCAGGTCTGGGAGGTGAGTTGGTGCTGGAACAGCTGGCGCTGAGGACCAGCGGTAAACAGGAAGCGCTCCCGTTCCCGCTGGCCGGTGAAGGTGTTCCGTACAGTGAGCCGTGCCCTGACTCGTCCGCTGGAAAACGGTGTGGCGTTCCAGACTTCCAGCCCCAGGGGGATAGACTCCCCTTTTCTGGCGCCGGGGACAGAGGTTTCCCCTTGGCCCGCGGAGAGGGAGATTCTCACTCCCAGCATGGCGGGCAGGGAGATGGCCAGGGAGACCACTGGCAGCAGCAGTGACAGAACCAGCAGATACAGGGAGAGGTACCCGTTAAAGCAGATGAAAAACAGGATCACGCACAAAAGCACCAGAAAATAGGCCACTCTGCTTTTCCACATCAAAACACCCTCCCTTCTGAAAACCTGTCATGGCTCATACCAGTTTGGGCTGGGGGACAGAGTCCCACACTTCCGAGAGCAGAGTGTGAGCGGTGCGATCGCTGAGACGGGCCTGAGGATCGGGAGTGATCCTGTGCTCCAATACATTGTAATAGAGAAGCTGCACGTCTTTGGGCAGAACGTAATCCCGGCCCGCCATCCAAGCGGAGGCACGGCAGGCCCGCACCAGAGCGGCGCCGGCTCGAGGACTGGCCCCCAGCCGGAGAAGGGGATGCTGCCGGGTGGCGGCGCAAAGGCTGGCCACGAAGTGGTAAAGATCCTCTGCCACATGGACCTGTGCCACTTCCTGCTGCATCTCACATACTTCCTCCAGGGTGACGATCTGCCGCAGCCCGTCCACAGGGCGGGAGCCTTCCGTCTGTTTCAGGATGAGGATCTCCTGATCCAAAGAAGGGTAGCCGATGGACAGCCGCATCATAAACCGGTCCAGCTGGGATTCCGGCAAAAGCTGGGTACCGGCGGAACCCACTGGGTTCTGGGTGGCGATGACGGTAAAGGGCTTCGGCAGGGGACGACTCACACCGTCCACAGTGACTTGGCCTTCCTCCATGGCCTCCAGCAGGGCGGATTGGGTCTTGGCGCTGGTGCGGTTGATCTCATCCGCCAAAAACAGATTGCACAGCACGGCGCCGGGCCGGTAGGAAAATTCCCCGGTCTGGTTGTCCCACACGGAAAAACCTACCACGTCGGCAGGCAGCACTTCCGGGGTGAACTGCACACGGTTGTAATGCAGGCCCATGGCCTTGGAAAAAGCCAGGGCAAGAGTGGTTTTTCCCACACCGGGGTTGTCCTCTAATAGAATGTGGCCTCGGGCCAGTATGGCCATGAGCACTTTACACACCACGGTATCCTTGCCCAAAATAGCTCTGCGTACTTCATTGACCACGGCCAGGGCTTTTGGTTGCAGCATGACGTTTCCCTCCTTGTGATTCCTTTTTCATGATCTCCCAAATGTCCACGGAGAGAGCAAGTTCCTCCTCCGGCAAAAGACTGTTTTCTGCTATTATACTATATTCTAGGGCAAAGAAACAGAAAAATCACCCACTGCCCGGAAAAAAGACAGAACTGGGTGACCAAAGTGGCTGTTTCCCGGCGGGGCGAAAAGGCCAGTTTTGCCCGAGACAAAGGGAAAAACAGAGGGTTATAAGTCGAAATATTTTTTCGAAAAAGAGTTGACAAAGGGCCGGGGGAATGCTATATTGAAAACGTATTCTGATAGCACGAAAGATGGACTCACAGCTTTTGTAAGTCATTGGACTGTCTGAATGATTTACACAAGCTGTGAGTTTTTTTAAACAGCCGCGGGTCTCCCTCTTCGGTGAAGCACAGCCTTCCAACATGCCGGGAAACCGGTTGCCGGCGCTGCTAGCATAATACGATCTTACACTAGGAGGTGCCGATTTATGAACGGTACAGTCAAATGGTTCAACGCAGAAAAGGGTTATGGCTTCATCTCTAACGACGAGGGCGGCGACGACGTGTTCGTGCATTTCTCCGCTATCGTGGCTGACGGCTTCAAGACTCTGGAAGAGGGCCAGAAGGTTACTTTCGAGACCGAGCCCGATCCCAAGAACAGCGCTAAGCTGCGTGCTGTGAACGTCCAGAAGATCTAAGTCTCAAAAGACAGAGGCCGGTTTCCCGTGAGGAGCCGGCCTTTTGTTTTTGCCCTCTCAAAATTTGTTTTGATTTTTTGAAAAAAGTCCTTGACATTCGGGCATCTATCTCGTATAATAAACAAGCGCTCGAAAAAAGGGCGAAAAAAGAAGATGCGGGAGTAGCTCATCTGGTAGAGCGCCACCTTGCCAAGGTGGAGGTAGCGAGTTCGAGCCTCGTCTTCCGCTCCAGTAAACGGTACACGGTCTGTGTACCGTTTTTTTGTTTTCCTGTCCATGGATTTGTGCTATACTGGCCTAAAACAACGCCGCCTTTAGAGGGTGGCTGGGAGGAGGCGTGCAAAATGGCGTTGGAGATTCCGGCGTTAAACCTGTTCATGAAATGCGGCAGGCTTCGGAAAGAAGCCTTTGGGGAACTGCCTCCTGGGTATACGGTCCGGAAATGCCGCCCGGAGGAATTGGAAACTTGGATCGCTCTCAACGGGGAAAACCCCTCTTTATATCCCTTCTTGCGGGAGTATTTTCAAAGGGTCTACGGGAAAGAGGGGGATCTGTTTTTCAAAAAATGTACCTTTGTCTGCGACAGTGAGGACCGTCCTGTGGGTACCTGCTTCCTCTGGAAGGCTTACGGAAAGCTGACCACTCTCCATTGGTTGAAAGTCCTGCCGGAGATGGAAGGTTTGGGGCTGGGCCGGGGGCTGCTGACTCAGGTTTTGGGAGAAGCGGGAGAGGAGGAATTTCCCATCTACCTTCATACCCATCCAAGCTGTTTTCGAGCCATCCACTTGTATCAGCAGTTTGGGTTTCGACTGCTGGACGGTCCGGCGGTGGGCAACCGCTCCAACGACCTGAAAGAAAGCCTGCCCTATTTGCGTCAGGCCATGCCCCAGGAGTTCTTTCAGAGCTTGGAGATGGAGGAAACGCCCAGTGAGCTCCTAGAAGCCGCGGCCGGTCTGCCGGAGGAGTTTTGAATGGTGGAAGCGGGTCTGCATTTGTTCCCAAATATTTTTACAATAATACATTGTACGTACAATTTCTTTGTGCTATGATGAGGCTAATGGCCGGGGAAGCAGTCTCCGGGAGCAAGTGGAAAGGAGCGAGCAGCGATGAAAGTGAGCCGGGAAGTGCCTGTTACGGCTTATCGTGCGGGAGAAGGACTTTTGCCCGCTTATCAAAAATTGGTGCGTGAGGTGGTCATCCCTTACCAGTACCGGGTGTTGGATGATAAGGAGGAGGGCGTGGAGAAAAGCCACGCTTTGGAGAATCTCCGCCTGGCTGCCCGGAAGAACAAGGGTGAGGAGCTGACCGAGGAATTTTACGGTATGGTGTTCCAGGACAGCGACGTAGCCAAATGGCTGGAGGCCGCCGCTTACACTTTGGGGCAGTGCCCCGACCCGGAGTTGGAGCGGGAAGTGGACAGCGTGATCGAGCTGCTGGGGAAAGCCCAGCAGGAGGACGGCTATCTCAATTCCTATTTCACGGTGAAGGAGCCGGAGCGGAAGTGGACCAACCTTCAGGAGGCCCACGAGCTCTACTGCGCCGGCCACCTGATGGAAGCCGCCTGCGCCTACTATGAAGCCACCGGCAAGGACAGCTTGCTGAAGATCATGCAGCGGAACGCGGACTGCATCTACCGGCAGTTCACGGAAAAGAATACCCGGGGCTATTCTGGCCACCCGGAGGTGGAACTGGCGCTGCTGCGGCTGTACCGTGCTACCGGTGACCAGCGCTATAAGGACTTGTGCGCTCATTTTCTGGATGCGCGAGGCCAGAAGCCCAATTACTTTGTAGAGGAACGAAAGTCCAGAGGCTGGAGCGTTTGGGACAACGCCAATGCCAGTCTTGATACGGATTATACACAGAGCACTCTCCCTGTACGGGAGCAGAAAGATGCTGTGGGTCACGCGGTGCGGGCAGTCTATCTGTACACTGCCATGGCGGACCTGGCAGCGGAGAACGGGGACGACAGCTTGAAAGACGCCTGCCGGGCCTTGTGGGAGAGCATCACCCAGCGGCGGATGTACGTGACAGGTGGTATTGGTTCTACTGTGCTGGGAGAGGCCTTCACCGTGGACTACGACCTGCCCAACGCCACAGTCTACGCTGAGACCTGCGCCTCCATCGGACTGATCTTCTTCGCCCGGCAAATGCTCCAGATGGAAGCAAAAGGGGAGTACGCCGATGTGATGGAGCGGGCGCTGTATAACACGGTGCTGGCGGGTATGCAGTTGGACGGCCGCCGGTTCTTTTACGTGAACCCCCTGGAAGTGGTGCCGGGGATCTCCGGTAAAGCCACCACCCAGCTCCACGACCTGCCCCAGCGTCCCCCTTGGTATGCCTGCGCCTGCTGCCCGCCCAACGTGGCGAGACTGCTGTCCTCCATCGGCAGCTACGCCTACGGAGAAGGGGACAACACTCTGTTTGTCCACCTGTACCTGGGAGGAACGGTGGAGAGCTCTTTGGGATATTCCCTGGAGTGCCGTACAGAGTATCCCCGTCAGGGAGAAGCGGAGTTTATCTTCCACGGGGAAAAGGAGACCACTTTGGCCTTCCACATTCCCGTCTGGAGCCAAAATACCACACTCACTCTCAACGGAGAGGCGCTGGATCTGGCCTCTTGTCTCCGGGACGGCTACGCGTACGTGACCGGCTCTTTCAAGGAAGGCGACAAGATCTGTGTGTCCTTGGACATGACTCCTTATAAGGTATACGCCAGCAGCAAGGTTCCTGCGGACACGGGCTGTGTTGCTGTCCAGAGAGGTCCCGTGGTCTACTGTGCTGAAGGCGCGGACAATGAGGGCGATGTGCTGTCCCTTTCTTTGAAAGCGGACGGGTCCATCACCGAGAAGGAATATGATCCCCAGTTGCTGGGCGGTGTGGTGCCCCTGACGGCAGAGGGCTGGAAAGTCCGTCCCACTCAGAAACTGTACAGCTGTCAGCGTCCCCAGCGGGAGCCGGTGGAGATCAAGCTGGTGCCCTACTACACTTGGGGCAACCGAGGAGAGAATCAAATGCGGGTTTGGCTGCCGGAAAGCTGAGCCAGCCTGATTAAAAATAAAAAAGGACCGAAGGGCATTTGCCTTTCGGTCCTTTTTTGTGCAGCTATGGGTTATAATTGATCCAGGAAATAGGCGTTGCTCCCGGCGAACAGACCCCGGCTGTCCCGGACCTGCACCCGGAACCAACCTTCTTTCCCGTCCAGGGGGAATTCTGCCTCCGTCAGAGTCTCTCCCGGAGAGACCACCGCCTTGTAGGAGTCCCTGTGCTCCAGAGTGAGGAAGATCTTCTCCACCGGGGAGGTCTTTACCTTCACCACACCGTTCTCCAAAGAGATCCCCCGCAACTGGGGGCCTTGGGACCAATAGAATCGTCCCGTCTTTAAGGCCTCCATCACGGAGGAGTAGGTCAGCTCCTGGGCGGCGATCATCACGAAACCCCCGAAGGAATCGTTCAAGGGATGGCCCAGGGGGAAACGGTCGTGGTTGTCGTCGGTGGCCAAAGCGAACAGACGCTGTCCGCTGCGGAGCATTTCGTCATAAACCTGGGGGTTAAAGCCGTACAAGCCGTCGTGCTCGCAGCCGTGGTTGTAGATCTCCATGGCGAACAGCCCCTTCAATCCGCTGTAATCCCGCCAGTCCTGAAGGGACCAGTAGGGGTGATTGTAGCTCACCAGAAAGCCCAGCTGGTTCATCTGGGCGATGTATTGGTTCAATCCCTCCAAGTCCCCGTAGGCGCACTCCGGCAGGGGAGAGGCCTGCTTGGCCGCGGCATTTTCTTGGGGATCGGTGTCGAACAGGTTAAGGTGGTAAGTTTTTGCCACTGGCCAGGGATGGTCAGGGGTGCGCTCTTCGGAAAGATCCACTTCCAGGGCTGCCAGCGCCAGGAAATCCTGGTCGTTGAGTTCTGTGTGGTGGGCATATTTTCGATGGTCCGTGAAGGCGACGATGGAGTATCCTTGCGCCTTGTAGGCCTCTTTCATCTGCTGGGGAGTGAATTCTCCGTCAGATAGGGTGGTATGACAGTGGAGATTCGCCTTGAAATAGCCGGACTCCGGCAAAAGAATCTGATTTTTCATGAATAGGACCTCCTGCTCCATTGAAAAGATAGTGCACTGCCTTGTTGGAGACTATTGTAGCACAAAAAAGAAGAAAGAGGACGAAAACGCCCTCTTTCTTTTTTGCTTTTTCAAATTTACGGAGCCGCCACTTCCACGCAGTAGTCCTTTGTTCCGCAGTGGGAGCAGGTCAGCTTTCGAGTCTTGGGAGTATGTTTGGAAAATAGGAACTCCTTGACACTGGGCTTGAACCGGGTGCCGCAGGCAGGGCAGAGGTACTCGGTGTTCCGGTAGTAGTACCGCGTGAGGAGTACGCCGATCACAACGGATACAGCAAAACAAACCACAAAGGGCAGCCAGATCCCCTTGACGATCCAGAGGACAAGCCCGGCGATCTGGAGCAGGTCCATTAAAACGCCCCAAGCAATCATGACCCCATGGATTTTCCGTAGTTTTTTCTTGTTTTTCATAAGCTGTTCCATGTCGGAGATGGAATTGACCGGGATCTTTTCAGCGCTTTTCAGGTTCTCCTCTAAGGCGCGGATAGCTTGCAGCTGCC